>ERZ761607.2140-NODE-2140-length-22314-cov-6.786648_pt1 | contig 22314 bp, 21 predicted proteins | sample MGYA00511164_ERZ761607 | MGnify/ENA primary metagenome ERZ761607 (study PRJEB28899, sample SAMN02445080) | bioreactor sludge metagenome | biome: EBPR sludge | place: Australia: Brisbane, Thorneside Wastewater Treatment Plant | collected 2011-06-22 ... | reverse complement strand
GTATGGCGCTTCCAACAAGGAACATCAAAAAATTAAAATAAATTAGATTTGCGCTTGACACCATCGCATCAACCAGCAGAGTCAGACCCTCCGTCTCCCCCACTTCTCGATAAAAAACCTTCAATATTTCTTCCTGACCTAATACCCCGAAACGAAATGCCCCGATGAAATCATAAATAATGCATCCAGCGATCAGCCCTGAACCCGCCCCTGCCAGCAGACTGCTCCGCCAGGTTTTCGACCAGTTCCATCGCGCCGCCACCCAACCAAAAGCGAAGATCGTCAGCCCGCAAAATGCATAAACAGCGGTGGGAAGCCAGTCAGGAAAGGACGCTGCTTCATTTTGATATGCCCAATCTGGCACGATACCCGCCGGTTCGACCATATACCAGGGAAACCACAATGCGATCAGGCAAAATACGCCCGAAACGATGCCCGAACTCACAACTCGAATCCGCATAATTCCTCCTATCCATTCCTTCAAAAGGGGTCGAACACGCGGTGATAATTCGGTCGGGAAACTACTAAAGCTAACCCTTCAGTAACTCCGTCTGTTCAGGTTCCGGCTCCACGGGCGCAGCAAGAGGCGGCAACTCCATCAACGAGTTCAAGCCGAAGTGCTGTAAAAATTCCGGCGTGGTCGAATACAGGATCGGGCGGCCCGGACCATCGGTCCTGCCTGATTCGAGGATCAACCCCTTGCTTAACAGACTCTTCATCATCGCATCGCTGTTCACTCCGCGGATCGAATCCACCTGCGGGCGGGTAACGGGCTGTTGATAGGCAATAATGGCAAGCGTCTCCAGCGCGGCGCGACTGAGATGTGTAACTGCCTCAAGACCGAGGAAGGTTTCCACCAGCCCCGCCAGTTGGGGCGCTGTGGTCAATTGAACGCGCGCGGCATTACGTTGAAGCCGAAGTCCGCGGGTTTGGAGCGAATCTTCGAGTTCTTTCAACCCGCGTTCCACCACAGACGCCGTCACATCCAGCGCCTGCGACAACTGCTGGACCGGCACCGGCTCGGCTGAAACGAACAACATCGCCTCGATCTTCGCCGCCAGGCTTAACTCTTCATTGGAATTGGGTTGTGATTCGCCCATGCTATAATTGCTCCGCTGTAAAATTTATCAACTAAGTTGCGCAGTCAAGTCTTTTTTCACCGCGCTACTGAAAATACTTATATTGTGTGCTTTGCAGCAAAAATACTATTTCAAATAGTCTAGCATAAAAAATCATGAAAACTCAAAAATATCTCATCCTATTTATCGTCGCGCTTATCCTCATGTCGCTGGCATGTTCCATCGACGTCGGCGGACCTGAATATCCGGCGCAACCTGTGCCATCCTCACCAGCCGACGCCCAAACCCTACGTGACATGATCCAACAGGCAATGGTCACTGGCGCCGAAACGGGCGTCATCACCCTGCAGATCACCGAAAGCCAACTGACCGCCTTCGTCGCAGAAAAGATCGCCCTGCAAGCAGACCCGCCATTTACCGATCCGGTCATCTTGCTGAGAAACGGTCAAATGCAATTGTATGGCCGGATCACCCAGGGTTGGTTCACCGCAAACATGCTCATCGTCATGAACGTCACCATCGATCCCGTCACCGGTCAGCCCGCGATCCAGATCGCGTCGGCTGATTTCGGTCCCTTTCCCGCACCCGAAGGTTTGAATAACGCCATCAGCACAGTCATCGATGAAGCATTCACCGGCTCGTTCGGACCTGTTGCCAGCGGCTTTCGACTGGAAACTATCACCATCGCAGACGGAATCATGACCATGACCGGACGAATCAAATAGCGGCTGGATTATACACGACATGCCCCGCCTCTCTCCGCGCCCGCGCTTGATCCTGACCATCTTGCTCGCCTTCACACTGACGATTTCCTGCAAATCCCCCCAGGTCGACAACGACATCACGATCACTGTCATCGCCGATGGCGAAACCAGGCAGGTAATCGTTCAGTCGGGGGTCACCGTCTCACAGGCGCTGACAGAAGCGGGCATCCTAATCGGAGATTTGGACAAAACCGAGCCGCCGCTTTATACCGTTGTCGGGCAAGGCGATCTCATAACCCTGGTCCGGATCGAAGAGATCTTTGAAACCGAGGAAAATGTCATTCCATTTGAGCGGCAGGTTGTTCGAAACGAAACCCTGCCTGAAGGCGAAACCCGCCTTGTCCAAGCCGGTGTCAACGGTTTGGAAGAGATCACGTATCGGAGAATTCTCGAAGACCAGGTCGAAACAAGCAAGACCGTGGTCAAATCAGTCATTCTTAAAGAAGCCCTGCCCGAGATCGTCATGGTCGGATCACAGGCTTCATTCGTTCCATTGAATATCCCCGGCACGATTGCCTATCTCGCCGGAGGCAACGCCTGGATCATGGAAGGTTCGACTGCGAACCGCCGCGTCATCGTCAGCACCGGCGACCTCGACGGGCGCATCTTTACTTTGTCGCCCAATGGCGAATATCTCGTTTTCACCCGCAAATCCACCAGACCTGCCAACGAAGAGATCAACACACTTTGGGCGGTCCGCACACCCAACCTTGACCCGAAGCTCATCTCTCTTCAAGCAAAGAATGTTGTCCACTTCGCAGCGTGGATTCCCAACACCAATTCCGTGGCATACTCCACGGTCGAGCCGCGCAGCGCCGCGCCTGGCTGGCAGGCGAATAATGACCTTTACCGGGTTAGTCTTACCAACAGCGGAAGCCCGCGCAGGTTGCTTTACGCAAACAGCGGCGGAGTCTATGGCTGGTGGGGCATGACCTTCGCTTTTGCCCCGGATGGCAGGCTTGCCTACTCCCGCCCTGACGGGATCGGCATGGTCGACCAGGACGGCGGTTACACAAAACCACTTCTCCAGATCACGCCCTTGAACACGCACAGTGATTGGGCATGGATTCCCCCCATCGTTTGGGGCGCGGACGGAAACAGTTTATACTTCGTCAGTCACGCGCCGGCTCCCGCACCAATTTCCGGCGAAGAGTCGCCCTACTTCGACATCTCCGCCCTCTCGTTTAGCAATGAAGCGGCGGTCTCGCTGGTCGATTCGGCTGGGATGTTCGCCTATCCCTCCGTTTCACCGCTACGTTATATCGGGCGTGAGGCGTCCTTCCAGATCGCCTACCTGCAATCCATTTTTATCGACCAAAGCGATTCAAGCCGTTATCGATTGATCGTGATGGACCGCGACGGCTCAAACAGCCGGGCGCTCTTCCCGCCGCCAGACAAGAACGGGCTTGAACCGCAGACCCCAGCCTGGGCGCCTGACGACGTCGAGGGACAATCGGGCGGTTTTCTGGCTGTAACCTATCAAGGCAATCTCTGGTTGATAGACAGCGGCAACGGCAAATCCTATCAAGTCACCGGGGATGGATTGATCACCCGGCTCGACTGGAAATAAAAAGAGGTAAACACCCAATGCGAATTTTGATTACAGGCGCCGCCGGTTTTCTCGGCTCCCACCTTTGCGACCGCCTACTTGCCGATGGGCACGAAGTCATCGGCATCGACAACTTCATCACCGGCAGCCCGGATAACATCGCTCACCTTGCAGCAAACGAAAAATTTCAATTCTACAAACGGGATGTCTCGAACTACATCTTCGTCCCCGGCAAAGTGGATGGCATCCTGCACTTCGCCTCGCCAGCCAGCCCCAACCCGCTGTCGAAATCGGGATATTTCAATCTCCCCATTCAGACCATGAAAGCCGGGGCACTCGGCACACACAATTGTCTGGGAATTGCCCGCCGCGAGGGATCTCGCTTCATCCTTGCCTCCACCAGTGAAATCTATGGCGACCCTGAGATCCACCCACAAACAGAATCCTATCCCGGCAACGTGGACCCGGTCGGTGAGCGCGCCGTATATGACGAAGCCAAACGCTTCGCCGAATCCATGACAATGGCATATCACCGCTTCCATGGCGTGAACACTGGCATTGTGCGCATCTTCAACACCTACGGTCCGCGCATGGACCTGGAAGACGGCCGCGCCCTGCCCAACCTGCTCAAGCAGGCTTTACTCGGTCAGCCCCTCACCGTCTACGGCGAAGGCAAGCAAACGCGCTCCTTCTGTTACGTGGACGATCTGGTCGACGGCATCATCCGCCTACTTTATTCAGACGAGCATCTCCCGGTCAACATCGGCAACCCAGTGGAAATGACCATCCTCGAATTTGCCGAAGCCATCAACCGCGCCACAGGCAACAAGGCCGGCATCACTTTCATGGAAAACGCACGCAGCGCGCGTGACCCCCAGCGCCGCCAGCCCGACATCACCCGGGCAAAGCAGATCCTTGGCTGGGAGCCGAATGTAAATCTTGAGGAAGGTATCCGTCGTACCATTCCATTCTTCAATAAAAAACTGGGGCTGGCATGATTCTGAAAGAGGGAAAGGAACGCAGGCGTTTCATCAAGTTTGCGTTCGTAGGCGCGATCGGCGCGGTGATCGACTTCGGAGTCATGAACCTGCTCTCGCATTGGGTGTTCGAGCTTCCACTTGTTGCGGCAGGGACGATCTCCTTCATATGCGCTGTCATCAGTAATTTCATCTGGAACCGTTACTGGACCTACCCCGAATCGCGCTCCCGTCCGCTTCTCAGCCAGCTCGGCATGTTCTTCCTCGTCAATGCCGCCGGGGTTCTGATCCGCATTCCCATCCTGCATTATGCCGAGCCGCCCCTGCTGGTATTCGTCGAAAACACCCTCCACACCGCGCATCTCACCGCCGAATTCATCGCCAAGAACTTCACCCTCGCCGCTGCGGTGGGCATCGTAATGATGTGGAACTTCTTCATCAATCGCTACTGGACGTATAATGACATCGACGACGAAACCTAACGCAGCGTACCATAAACTTCAGTTTGTGCGCCCCACCAGGCAAGGATTCCTTATGCACCAGGAAAAATCCTCACGCACAACGTAGTTTTTCGCAGTACTCAACAAGGCAGGCTGAAGTGACGAATACACACATCATACCCATCTACAATACCAACGGGGACGCGGACGCGTTCCTGCTTTATCCTTATTTGTTCAACCGTAACGGGGATTGGGTCGGCTTCGTCACCCCCCAGCGCGAGGTGTATTCGGTACTTGGGGAATATATAGGCACAGTGACGAACGATCCCCGCATCGTCAGCAAGCGCGCAGTTGAAGAATCCAAACCGCGCCTGGAGCCGCCGCCCATGCCAAAGCGGATCGTCCTGCCAGCAAACGTCCCGCTCGCGCCGCTCATGCCCGAACTCAGCCATTCGCTCGTCGATGTGTTGCTTGAAACTCCCGAAAGGCTTCACACCCTCGACAGCGGTGAGTTCCGCGAGGATATGGACTGATCATGAGCCAGCCGAAAACATCCCGCGCCTCGCGTGTGTACCTCTCACAACTCATGCAGCCCGAACATGCCAACAACCATGGCAACGTCCACGGCGGCTGGATCATGAAACTGGTGGATGAAGCCGGAGCCCTCGCTTGTATGCGTCACGCCCAAACGAGAGTCGTCACCGTCGTCGTCGACTCACTTGTCTTCCGAGAACCGATCAAGATCGGCGACCTTGTCACCTTCACCGCAGAAGTCACCTACACCGGGCGCACCTCCATGGAAGCCGAAGTGCAAGTCACCGCCGAAAACCCGATCACCGGCGAGCGCACCCACACCAACACCGCCTACCTTGTATACGTTGGCTTGAACGACAACAATCTTCCCACCGCTATTCCCCAACTCGTCCTCGAAACCGAAGAAGACAAAGAACGTTACGAACAAGCCAAACTGCGCCAACAGCGGCGCATCGCAAAATAAAGTAACAGTCATCTGTAAGGTGACTGTTACTTATGTTCCCGAATGAAAACCCTCCGCCAGCACCCCATCCTGATTCTTCTCCTCATTAACCTCATCGCCGGGTTGGTGACGTTTCGCTCCTATGGCTTGGCGTGGGATGAGCCGCTTTTTTACGATTATGGCAAAGCCCTCAAATATGCCTATACCCCGTCCAACTGGTTCAGCGGCGAGTTCGACGTCACTCGATCATTTGGTTCCAGTGGCAGCGACCACGCCAACCGTGGTCCCGCCTACCTGCTTGTCACCATGCCCTTTGCCTCTTTTTTGGAATGGCTTGGATTCGACTCCGCCTCAGCTTGGCACCTGATCAACTTCCTGACCTTCAACCTCGGCGTTTATCTCCTTTACCGCCTCGCCTCGAAATGGATGAAGAAGGAGTCTGCGCTTGCGGCAGCTGCGCTCTTCAGCTTTCAGCCTCTCCTGTGGGGACACGCCTTCATCAACCCCAAAGACATCCCTTTCCTTACATTTTTCCTCGGCTCCGTTTTTTTTGGCTTCGAACTTATCGACAAATGGAATACCAACCCACAATCTACCAATTTACCAATCCACCAATTACCAATTACTAATCTCCTCCTCGCCTCGACCTTCCTCGGCATCGCCACCTCCATCCGCATTCTTGGCCCTCTCGCCGCCATCCTGACTGTATTGTATGCACTGGCTCAAGGTGTCAAACTCCTTGAACTTCTCAAGAAACCGCTTATCTGGCTATACGCATCTCTTGCCTTGGTTGTTATGTTCGCGTTATGGCCCTACCTCTGGCTCAATCCGCTGCAAAAGTTCGTTGAAGTTTTTGTCTTCATGTCCGATAACCCGACCCAGCTCAACGTACTCTTTGCAGGTGAAAATTATCAAGCGGGTGAGGTCCCGCGTAGGTACTTCCCCACCCTGCTCGCCTACACATTGACCGAGCCAACTTATTTATTGGTCGCGTTTGGCATTTTGCGCTCCTTCTGGAAATCGGAAACAAAACAAAAACTCACCCTTACAATTCTGCTGGCATGGTTCGGAATCTTACTTGCCTATATCCTGCTAAAACGCCCTGCCATGTACGATGGCTATCGTCATTTTCTTTTCATCCTGCCGCCTTTGTTTATCTTTGCCGGGTTCGCATTTGAGACCATGTTCAATTGGCTCAAACAAAGCTGGATCCAACTCTCTCTCTCTCTTTGTATCCTTGCATTTGGCATCCTTCCGATCTTCCACCTCCATCCGTATCAATACACCTATTACAATACCCTTGCCGGTCGCGTGGGCGGGGTCTTCCGCAACTATGAGACCGAATACTGGCTGACTTGTTACCGCGAAGCCGTTCTCAGCTTGAACCAAATCGCAGAACCGGGTGCCCAACTCTTCGTCCGGCGTGAACCGTATATCGCCGCCTATTACGCGGACTCAAATATCACCGTCCGCGACTTCCGAACCGAGCAAAAAGATATGAAATCCGGCGATTATTATCTCGTCAACACGCGTTCGAACGAAGATTTGAAATTCATGCGCGACGAACCCGCTCTGATTGAAGTCTCCCGCCTCGGCGCGACGTTTTGCCTTGTCAAACAAGTCCCATGACAGCTGCCACAAGGTTCACTATACATCTGCCGAATGACAACATGAATGTTGTCGTACTGCTATAATCCCCGCGCCATGACACCCAGCCCTCGCCTGCTCCTCACCATCGACTACGAATCCTGGTTTGCACCTTCGCGTCGTTATGATTTTCTCCCCCCCGATACACGTTATCAACTCGACGGTGAACGCTCACGCCAGGCGATCGATCCCATACTCGAAGTCTTCGGTGAATCGAAAGTCACTTTTTATCTCGTCGGTGAAATGGTGGGATGGTACCCCGAACTTCCCGAAAAAATCTCCGAAGCCGGGCACGAAGTCGGCTTTCACTGCCATATCCACCGCCGCCTCGATGATGCGAAAGAGATCGAAAAAGACCTCATCGCCTCATCGGATTGGATCCGAAAATACAACGTACGCGGCTACCGCGCCCCGATGATCAACACCGTCGAAGACGTTTATCCGCTTCTTACAAAACACAACTTCACTTACAGCTCATCGCAATATGCGCCTGCAGGTGTCACCATCGACAAAGGCGGTGTGTGGGAGATTCCCGTCAGCACGCTGCCTTTGCTAAACGCACCTAGAGAATTCACCGCGCCGCGACATATGAATCTCAAACTCGTCTCCGGCGGAGAATTCCCTTACGGGTCAAGCTTCACCTCCGGGCTGTTCCGCAAGATGGTCTACAAGATCATCGAGAGCGATCTCAAAGCAGGCAAAAGTCCGGTCATCTTTTTGCACCCCTACGAGATCGTCACACCCAAAGGCTATCCCCAAAACTTCATTGTGGACATGATCCATCATCCCCTGCTCTTTCCATTTACATTCAATAAATCCAAATTCCTCAAAGACCTGCTCAAAAACTTCCCAACCACCACTATGCAGGATTACGTCAACGAACTATGAAAATCCAGCGCGTCAACTCTCTCAGTGTTCCATCGCTCGAGTCAAAACTAAGCTATATCGGTCTTGACTCCTGGATGGATTTCATTCACGAAGTTTATGGCCATCCCGTTCACCGGTTTGTCGCGCTCGAAAACGACCGCCCACTTGGCGCACTATCGATGCTTGAAGTCAAACATCCCGTCTTTGGTCATTATCTCGCCACTGCGCCTTTCGGTAGTTATGGTGGCTTCGCGTTCGAGAACCATGAAGCCCGAGACCTTTTAGTGGATGAAGCCCATCGACTAGCAAAAGAGGTCAACGCTGAATACGTCTCACTTCGATTCGACGATACCGCCTCCACCCCGCCCGAAGGCTGGGTCGAACATCCCGTTTACTACACCTATCTGATAGATTTATCCGCTACTCCAGACGACCTGCTCAAGCGCTTCTCTTCCGACCATCGCAACCACATTCGTAAATCGCTCAAAAAGGGATTCTCCATCCGCTTCGGTCACCTCGATCTACTGGATGATGCCTACGAAGCACTTGCCCTCTCCATGCACGAACTTGGTTCACCGTATCACTCCAAGACCTATCTGCGAAAAATGGCGGAATTTCTTGGAGATACACTTGAGTTCGCAGTCTCTTATGACTCGAAAGGTAAAATCTCAGGCGGAGGGGTTTTTATTTATCAAGGCAAAACGATCTTCAACCTGCATGCCAATGTCTTGCGCTTTGCCCGCTCATCGTATGCGGGGGAATTTCTCTATTGGTCGGTCATCGAACACGCGATGCAAAAAGGATGCAGGACCTTCGACCTCGGGCGCAGTCTTGTTGGATCAGGTAACGATGTCTTCAAATCCAAATGGGCGCCGGAAAAAAAGCCGCTTGCCTACTGGTTCTGGCTCGCGCCGGGACACGAACTTCCATCTTTGAACCAGAAAAACCCAAAATTCCAATTTGCCATCGCCACGTGGAAACTCCTGCCCAAATTCATCATCCGCCCTTTGGGACCGTATCTCATTCGCGGTCTGGTGTAAACGAATAAATGCTCGCCACTCTCACACTTCATCTACGCATTCCTCTCTGCGCATCCCTCAAAGACAAACGTGGGCGGATCAAGCCGCTCATGTCGCGTCTGCACCGCGAATTCAACGTCTCTGTCGCAGAGATGGATAAGCACGATATTTGGGACGAAGCCGTCATCGTCTGCGCGATGGTGGGAAATGACAGCGCCTTTTTACAATCCGCTTTGCAAACTGTGGCAAAATGGGCAGAAGCGAATTGGCGCGATGGGGATGTGTGGGATAGCAAAATCGAACTGATTTTATAGGGGCGAGGTCTCCTCGCCCGAAACATTGGGCAGGGAAACCCTGCCCCTACGGAGAATAACAATGGACTTAAATCTCAAAGACAAAATCGCCCTCATCACGGGAGCCTCCAAAGGATTGGGCTATGCCACGGCATTGCAACTGGCGCGTGAGGGGTGCAAGGTCGTCATCAACGGGCGGGATGAAGTACGGGTAAAGAGTGCGGCGGATAAAATAAAAGAGGAAATAGGCTCACAAGTCATTGGCTTGGTGGGCGATGCAAGTTTGCCAGACATGCCGGAGAAACTGATTCAACAAACCGTGGACGCCTTTGGCGGTTTGGATATTCTCATCACCAACACTGGCGGACCCAAGCCCGGCAGCATCGACTCGCTCGATGAATCCGCGTGGCAAAGCGGAATCGACCTATGCCTGATGGCACATGTCCGTTTGATAAAGGCGGCATTGCCCCACTTGCGAAAATCTTCCGCGCCGAGCATTCTTACGGTCACTTCGGTTTCGGTCAAACAGCCGATTCAAAATCTGTTGATCTCGAACAGCGTCCGCGCGGCGACGGTGGGACTGACAAAATCACTTGCGCTGGAATTGGGCAGGGAGGGCATTCGCGTCAACTCGATATTGCCCGGCTGGACGGAGACAGAACGAGTCGCAGAGTTGCTCAATGCCCGGGTCAAAACGAACAACTCCACGGTAGAAGAAGAGGCGAAGCGGCAGGCAGCGGAGATTCCGTTTGGGAGGATGGGGCAGCCGTCAGAGTTTGCAAATGCCGCGGTATTTTTGGTCAGCCCTGCCGCATCCTACATTAATGGAGTCATGTTACAAGTGGACGGCGGCTCGTATAAGGGCACGCTGTAATTTTACGATTTCCGATTTGAGATTTAAGTTTGGAGAAATTGATGAGCGAAATGAAAGTTTGTGTAAATTGCATGCGCAGTGAAGAAAAAACGCCCCTGCTTGTGTTGACGTTCAAAGGGGAGGAGAATTTTATTTGCGCGCAATGCCTGCCGATTTTGATTCACAAAACGCATGTATTGGCTGATAAATTCCCCGGCATCGAACTGCCGCAAAACGCTGAGCATTAGCATGACGAAACTTACCCGTAATTCTCTTATCGTTGCGTTCTTCTTTTTGATCGACAAGGTTCTCGCGTTCGTGCGGGCGGGCATCATCTCGCGCCAGTATTCGGATGAAGTACACATGCTCGACACATTCAATGCCGCCAACAACCTGCCCGATTTGTTGTTCGCGCTCATCTCCGGCGGCGCATTGGCGATGGCGTTCATTCCGCTCCTCACCGAATACCTCACCACCAAAGACCGCGCCGCCGCCTGGGACTTGTTCTCACGCGTGGCGAACGTCGGCTTTTTAGTGACAGGTGGATTCGCCATCATCATCGCCATCTTTGCCCAGCAGATCGTGGATGCCAATCTCGGCATCGCGCCCGGCTTCGGCGAAGAACAGCGTAAACTGCTCGCCGAGTTGATGCGCCTCAACCTCATCGGCACGGTCATCTTTTCCATCAGCGGTTTAGTGATGGCATCACTGCAAGCCAATCAGCATTTTGCATTGCCCGCGCTTGCGCCCAGCATGTACAACGTCGGTCAGATCATCGGCGCGATCTTCCTTGTGCCGCGCTTCGGCATTTATGGTTTGGTCTATGGCGTGATCCTTGGCGCAGCCTTTCACCTGCTCATTCAAGTGCCGGGCTTGTTCATATATGGTTTTCGCTGGACGCCCGCGCTCGATATTCGTCACACCGGTTTGATCGAAGCGCTCAAACTAATGGCGCCGCGCCTGTTCACAATGGCTGGTATTCAAATCATTTTCATCGCACGAGATAACCTCGCCTCGCGGTTGGATCAAGTCGGTGCGGTCACTTCACTCACCTACGGTTGGATGTTGATGCAAGTGCCGGAGACGATCCTTGGGACGGCGATTGCCACCGCCATGCTGCCTGCCCTCTCGGAGCTCGCCTCTAAACGTGATTGGAGCGGATTCAGCGCCACGGTCGAACGTGCCCTCCGGGTGCTGATCGCATTAACCCTGCCCATTGGGGCTGTCATGGCTGCAGGGATCCATCCCCTCGTACGCGGCGTCTTCGGCTTCGACGAAAACATCTCAACACTCATCACTTGGACAACCCGCGCCTATCTCGCCACATTGACAGGCTACACCATCCACGAGATCGCCATCCGCGCCTTCTATGCCCGCAAAGAACCAATGGTTCCGTTATACGCCGTCGGCATTCGTCTGCTCATCTTTTTGGTCGTTGGCATTCTCGGCATAACGATGTTCAGGAATATCGGCGCGCCTGTGATCGCCTTTGCAGAGATCGCTCTGCTCATCGAAGCGATTATTATCCTCGGCTGGCTCTCAGCCCGCACTCACGAACCACTGAAAACTACACCCGCCATCCTCAAGGGGCTGGTCGCCGCCCTCGTCGGCGGAGTTGTGACTTATCTTGTCGCACTCTACCTGCCCGGCGGGGCGATCGTCACTGCGCTGATCGGCATGATCGTCGGTGGATTTATCGCGCTTGCCATCGTCTGGTCTGAGGCGAAGATGGTGTTGAAGTTGTGAGCCGTAAATTAGTAAAAATACCCAACATCCAAAAGAATGTATAATCACGCCCATGTCTGAAGAACTTGAATCCACACAACCCAACCTGCCGTCCGACCCGGATGGCACAAAAAAGATCAAACCGTACAAAGTGGACGACACACAGCCCCGTCAACCGATTGAGACGGAGAATCAAACCCCGGCTGTGGAAGAACCGAAAACAACTCCTCCAGCCCCAAAAAGGTCACGCTGGAAATCCATCCTGACGGGTTTACTGGGCTTCATTCTGCTGCTCGGTTTGGGCGGATTTGGCGGTTACAGCTCCGGCGTGAATGCGCGCGTGCAAGCAGAAGATGCCATCCTCATCCAACAGCTTTCTGAGCAATTTTCCTTTGCCTTGGTCGATATTCAATTCGGGCGTTATGAAAATGCCCGGCAACGACTCGAGTACATCATTCAAAAAGACCCGAACTTCCCAGGGGCACAGGAAAAATTGACCGAGGTGCTGGTCCTGAGCAACGTCCCCACACCCACTGCCGCTCCGACCGCCACCGCCACACCCGATTTCAGCGGCGCGGAAAATGCCTACCTGCGCGCCCAGGAACTCATCCGCGCCCAGGATTGGACCAATGCACTCACGGCTCTGGACACCATCCGTAAAATGGACCCCAATTACAAAGCTGCGCAAGTGGACGGTATGTATTACTTCGCCTTGCGCAACAAGGGATATGACCTGATCACAAAAGAGGGCAATCTTGAAGGCGGCATTTACTTCCTGACACTCGCCGAACGGTTTGGTCCGCTCGATAATACGGCAAGGGGTCTGCGCGACGGCGCCCGTGCCTATATGGTGGGAGCAAGTTTCTGGGAACTGGACTGGGAACAAGCCTCCAATAACTTTGAGCAGGTTTCTGCCGGGTGGCCCACCATGTGGGATGGCACCATGACCGCCGCCCAACGCTACGTTTATGCAGCGTCACGTTTCGCCGAAGAGCTGTTCAACGAACAGGAATTCTGCGGAGCTTACGACCAGTATACAAAAGCCGCGAGTGTAGGTCTGTTGGACGAAGCCAGTTTGGGGCGCCAAAACCAGGCGTACGCAAATTGCTTCCCGGCGGAACCAGCCCCAGTGGAAAGTGCCACAGAAGCTCCGGTCGAGACTCCCACAACCACTCCCTAGCCAATCATGGAAACGCCTTCCACGCCGGTACTTGCGGTCATCTATTGGTTGCATATGCTCGCCACTGTGGTATGGATCGGAAGCCTGGCGGCGATCAATCTGCTCTTCCTGCCCGCTTCGACCCGCGCCTTGAAACCGGCCGACCAACTCAGCCTGATCTCGGCCCTGCAAAAGCGGCTCGAACCACTGGCATGGTTCTGCATGGGCATCCTGCTTGTGACCGGGCTTTTCCAATTAAGCACCAGCCCGCATTATGATGGGTTTTTATCCGTCAGCACACAATGGTCTCTGGCGATCCTGTTCAAACATGGGGTCGCCGTGTTGATGGTGGTTGCGAGCGCCATCCAAACATGGGAAGTATTGCCCGCCATTCAGCGGACTTTGCTGAAAAAAGACAAAGCCGACGAATCCGAACTCGTCCGCCTGCAAAAAAGAGAAACACTCTTATTGCGAATTAACCTTTTACTCTCTGCATTGATATTGGGAGCAACAGCCCTCGCAAGAGTTTCATAGATCTGTCTTACCGCCAAGCACGCTAAGATCGCGAAGTATTAAAAATAGTCTCTTTGCGTCCTTCGCGAGCTTGGCGGTAAAAAAAGACCGCTGAATTTTGCAGCGGCCTTTTTGATTCTCAAATTTTGTTATTACAATTTGATCAAATTCTGCTGTTCTGCCAAAACCCCAGTCAGATCGTACGCAAAGGCACCGGTAATTTTCGCAGAGACGATATCCCCCACCTTTGCCTTTCCTTCCACTACCACATACCCGTCCACTTCGGGCGCATCCCGATAGGACCTGCCGACCGAGATGCCATTGTCAAAGCCTTCGACCAGCACATCCAAGGTTTTGCCAACATAAGTCTGATTGACCTGCAGGGAAATATTCTGCTGAAGTTCCATCAGACGGTCATGGCGTTCCTGCTTGAGTTCTGCAGGGACGGGGTCACCCAACGGCGCGGATGTGGTCTCCGGCTCGAAGGAAAATTGGAAAGCTCCGGCACGGTCGAAGCGCATTTCCTCAACAAAATCATACAAGGCCTGAAATTCCTCATCCGTCTCACCGGGGTAGCCCACAATAAAGGTGGTGCGGATGGCAAGGTCCTTGATATTCGCGCGCATTTTACCGAGCGTTTTGTAGACCCATTCCATGTTGGACGGGCGCTTCATGCGATATAGGGTCTTGGGATGCGCGTGCTGGAGCGGAATATCGAGATAGGGCAATATCTGTTTGCGGGTCGCCATCACTTCGATCAACCGGTCGGTGACGTAACCGGGGTATGCGTACATGATGCGGATCCAATCCATATCCGGCACGGAATCTGTCAACTGTTCGAGCATGGTCGCCAGCCCATCCTTCATCCCCAGGTCATGGCCGTAATCGGTCGAATCCTGAGCGATCAGGATCAACTCACGCACGCCATTATCGCGCAAGGTGCGCGCTTCATGGACGATGGACTCGACCGGGCGTGAAACTGCCGTACCTTTGATGAGCGGAATGGCGCAAAACGCACAGGGACGCCGACAGCCGTCCGCAATCTTGAGGTATGCGCTCGGTCCCGTCACACTGACGCGCATGGCGTCATGTTCGTCCGAGCCGACTGTGGGCGCATCGGGCAAATGATAGATCGGTTCAGGATGTTTTCCCTTGCGGGCGTCGTTCACAACCTGCACAATGTCCATCCACCGCCGCGTGCCAAGGATGGCATCTATGCCGGGAACCCGCTTCGCAACCTCCACGCCGTAACGCTGAGTCAGACATCCCGCCGCGATCAACGTTTGATTCTTCTTCTTGCCTTGTGCCAGTTCTCCCAGCACACGATACGACTCATCCTTTGCAGGTCCGATGAATCCGCAGGTGTTGACAATTAACACCGAAGCCTTCGCCGGATCTTCCACAAAGCGGAATCCTTCACGCGAGAGCAGCTGCGCCATCGAATCCGAATCGACCGTATTCTTCGAACATCCAAGAGAGACTAAATGAAAAGTTTGTTTCGTCACGTTTTATCCTAAAGTTAATGGTTTACAAGAGTCCAACAACCGGGGTCGTTGGAGAACCAAATTACGGCGTCCCCGTCGGTGTTGGTGTTCCCGTTGGAGTAGCTGTTGGTGTAGTTGTGGCGGTTGTCAGCGGTGTATTTGTCGCCGTCGGCGGGATGGTGGCGGTTGGTGTTGCCACACCGGAGATCGAATATACGCGGCTCACGACCTCGCCCGGTCCACCCATCAACCCGAGGTCGGTCCCATTATAGGTGATTCTCAAAGCAGACCCGTCGCCGGTCAGGATCACCACCTGATCCTGCGCTTCGAACACTTTCGTCTCACGCGGCGGCATCCGGCCTTCAAAGGCGACTGTTCCATCCACAAGAATTTTCACGAATACCCGCTCCAGCGCAAAGACACTGACAACCACATTGGCATCCGAAGGCGAAGCAATTGCCTCCGGCGAGACCAACCCTTCCCCCTCCGGCACGGACGTTCCAATTCCTGCCGTTTCTGTTGCAAGGACCACCTCGCCCGAAGCAGTCGGCTCCGGCTGGTTGACCAACACCTCCGCAATCGACGGCGCAGTCGGCTCCACTTCCTCCTGCACACTGACGATCCTTCCTACACCCCAGATCGCCAACGCCGCCAATGCGACGATCATCAACAAGCCGTAGATCAAATCTCCCGCAATGAACGCTCTCAGCATGGGCATGACCGGCTTGACCTGGGTCTGGATCTGGTCGCGTGGGGTCTCGGCGTATTTTTCGCGCCTTCGCGCTTGAAGTGCATCCGCATAACGCAGCAAAATCTCATCTACATCCAAGTCGAGAAAGGTCGCATAGTTCGAAAGCATCCCGCGCGTCTGAACGGTCGAAGGCAGTTTATCGAACGCGCCTTCTTCCAACGCCTTCACAAAATTCGCCCGCAAATGCGTATGACGCTCCACCTCCGGGACCGTCAGGCTGATCAACTCCCTCCGTTCACGCAGTTTCACCCCGATCTCGACCATGATCAAGTCGGCGGGTTTGTCCGGCGCGGCGGGCTGAGGCGGCGTCTGTTCAACACTATCTTCTGGAATCACAACCGCCGGGGACGAATCTTCCTTATCAGCCTTTCTCTTGAACCAAACTGTGGCCCTGCTCCACAAACCTTGCTTCGCCTCATCGCGGACTTCGGGTTGTTCCGCCCCATCAACCTCAATACCTGCCGACGGTGGATTCGGCAACTCTTTGACCGGCTCTTGAACCGCTTCCGGCGCAGGTTTCGCTTCGGGCTTGCGCTTCAACAATCGGCTTAAAGAACGAGGCGCGGGTTTTTCTTCCTCAATATCGGTCAACGGAGGAATCTCCGTCTCTGCAAGATTCACCTGCGGCAGCGGTCCGCTCACTTCGGAGGGTGGGATTGGGTTGCGTTGGATCTCGGCGATCAGTTCTTCGATATCAAGATCGAGATATTCGGCATAGTTGCGCAAAAAACCGCGCCCTTGCGCGGCAGACGGCATGACGGAAAAATCATCCGCCTCGAGCGCCTGCAAAAAGACGCGGCGGATGCGGGTTTCCTCTGCCGCCTTTTCGAGCGAGAGATAGCGCGCCTCGCGTTCACGTTTCAATCGTTGACCGATGGTTTCCGGCATGGGTACTATTTTACCTTGACATCCGCCCGCGCATGACGTAGCATCATTATTATGAAAATCGGCATGATGGTCGATAGTTACAAACCCTATATCAGCGGCATCACAAACTACGTTGAGGTCAATAAGGAATTCCTCGAAAAAGCAGGGCATGAAGTCTTCGTCTTTACCTTCGGCGACCTGGATTACAAAGACGAGGAAAGGAATATTATCCGCAGCCCCGGCTTGCCGCTGGCGGATTCAGGTTTTTTTCTTTCCCTGCGCTATTCCAACCAGGCAAAAAAGCTGTTGCAAACGATGGACATCGTCCACGTTCATCATCCTTTTTTAAGCGGACGCCTTGCCCTGCGCTACTGCCGCCCGGCGAATATCCCCATCGTCTTTACCAACCATTCCCGTTACGACCTGTACGCTCAAGCCTACCTGCCCATGATGCCGGAGGAGGTCAGCCTGGGAATGCTTCAAGCCTACATGCCGCCCTTCTGCAAAGCCATGGACCTGGTCATCACGCCTTCACCTGGAATGGAAAAGGTTCTGCGCGAACTTAAAGTAGAGGGTCACATTGAGATCATCCCGAACGGCGTCAACCTAGCAAGTTTTCAAGATACAGCGCCGATCCCGCGCGAGCAACTTGGCTACAAGCCGGATGATGTTCTGGTCGTTTATGCGGGAAGGGTCGCCCTCGAAAAAAACCTTCCCTTCCTGATCGATTCATTTACAGGGGTCGCCCAAGCCGTTCCCAACGTTCACCTGCTCATCATCGGCGGCGGAGTACAGCAATTCGAAGAGGAAATCCGCGCCCACGTCGAGAGAACAAACCTGCCAGACCGCATCCACCTGGTCGGAAGGATTCCCTACGACCAGCTCCCCGCCCACCTCGCCATGTGCGATATTTTCGCCACGGCATCTGTGACGGAAGTCCACCCGCTTTCGGTGATCGAAGCCATGGGTGCTGGGCTTTCGATCATGGGCATCGAATCTGTCGGTGTTGGGGATACAGTGCAGGACGGCGTCACCGGGTTTTTATCTTCGCACAACCTGCCCTCCTTCACCGCCAAACTCACCCGCCTTTGCCTAGACCCCCAGCTGCGCAATTCAATGAGCCGGGCGGCGCGGGAGGCATCTCAAGCATATGCCATCGAACGTACAACCAGCGTCATGCTGGAAAGATACGAGCGTGTTGTGCGGGATACGAACCGACATAAAGACAATCTCAATTCGCGCCTGCGCGGCATCCTGGAGAAGTTCCTTTCATGACAAGCCACAACCAGGAGACCGGCGCCTGGGGTGAAGAGACCGCCGCCGCATGGCTGGCAGAGAAGGGCTGTGAAATTGCCGCCCGTAACGTCCGCACCCCATATGGTGAGATCGATATCATTGCCCGAAAGGACGGACTTGTCCTTTTTGTCGAGGTCAAGACCCTGACATCATCGAAATCTTTTTTCCCCGAACACCAGATCACGGCGCGCAAACGCGGACACATGCTCAACGCCGCCGCCCACTACGCCGCTGAAAACGCTATTGACCGATGGCAGGTCGATGTAATGGCAGTCGAGGGGAAACCCGGCAGTGTACCCGTCATCCATTATTTCGAAAATATCCAGTAAACTTTTTTCAATTGTGTGCTGACATGAAATAATCATTGGTTCGAAGGTCTGGAGACTTTCGAGTCCTGTTTCGATTTCCAGCGCCCGCTTGGGTATAATTATCAAAAAGAGAACACTCAAGCTTGCATTGTCAAGGAGACCCTCATGGCATACATCATCGGACCCGACATCAGCTTTTACCAGGACGACCCGGAAACCCCGCAAGGCGTGAACTTCACGAAGATGCGCGAGAGTGCCCTGTTCATCATCGTACGCGCCGGGCAAAACCTGTGGGGCGACCGTGACTTCAAAGCCAACTGGACCGGGGCGAAAGCAGCCGGGCTTCCACGCGGGGCATACTGGTTCTACGACAGCCGCATCGACCCGAAACAACAGGCTGAAAAATGGGCATCCATGTTCGAGGGCGATTTCGGCGAACTGCCCCTCTTCGGCGATTTCGAAGATAATTATGGCGGTCCCTACAAAGGGTGGAAACATTGGTACGACTTCCTCGAGCGTTTCAAACAACTGATCCCGGCCGGGAAGGAGATCGGTGTTTACACCGGTTATTACTACTGGCTCGAAAATACCGTCGCCACAGGCATCCCGACCGCGTCATTGAACTATTTCAAGCAGTACCCGCTGTGGATCGCCGCCTATAACCCGACCAGCCCCAACATCCCCAAGCCCTGGGACGACTGGACTCTTTGGCAATATACCGATAACGGCGATGGACCAAAATATGGCGTGGAAAGCCTCAACATCGATTTGAATTACTTCAACGGTGATCAGGCTGCCTTCGAAAAAAGATTCAGCCTTGTACTGGGCCCGGCGCCCAAACCAACCCCGCCCGGGAAAAACTATCGCGTTACGGTTACGTCGCTGAAAGTCCGCACCGGACCAGGGTTATCCTACGACCAACTTGGCAGTGTCAAACTGAACGAGGTTGTAGAGCGGCTCGAATCCAATGCTGATGAGACCTGGCATAAGATCCGCAAACTGGATGGAAGCTTGACTGGCTGGAGTTTTGCCGCCTACCTGCAAAACCTGGGCGGGACAACCCCAGACGATGGAGATACCGGTTCGGGAGATACAGGCTCAGGCGGGAGCGGAACCGGCGGCGACACAGGCTCAGGGACGACCAATCCGCCGGACGATGAAGATATCGATTGGTATCGCGTTACAGCATCATCCCTCAAGATACGCACAGGACCTGGTCTCGAATTCGAAGCGATCGGTGCCTTTACATTTGGCGAGCTTGTCGAAAAACTGGATGCCTCCCCTGACAACCAATGGCTCAAAGTGCGGAGTAAGGATGGGAAAAAACTGGGCTGGAGTTTCGGAGAGTATCTGATCAGTGTGCATGATCCGTCAAGTGGTCCCCCACCATCCACGACCGTGCCGGAATACAACGACAAGAATTGGTACAAAATCAACGCACCCACGCTCAATCTGCGCGAGTCGCCGAACCTGACGTCGAAGATCATTGGCACGCTATTTAAAAATGACATTATTCCAGCATTGGATGAATCCAATACAGGCTGGGTCAAGACCCAAAAACTCGACGGTTCAACAGGCTGGTGTTCGCGTGATTACCTGGTTCAGGTCAGCACAGCGAAACGACCCGATTCGGTCACGCAAATCCTCTTTCCCGGGGTGACCTACCTGCGCAAGGACCTCACCTCGCCGCGCCCGATCGTTGTGCATGTCCTTGCCATCGACCTGCAAGCGCAAAAACTCGAATTTCTGGTGACCCCCTCTGCAAACAATACGGATGTGCTTTGCACACGCACCACCTCAAAATTCCTTGAAGAGTTCAAACTACACGCCGCGATCAACGGCGGATACTTCGGTTATCTCGATGCATCCTTCATCCCCTCGAAGTTGTGCCCCAACGGCGGCGACCCGGTACGGATCAGCGATTATGCTGCTTCGCGTGGAAAAATATATTCCAACAAGAAAACCGCACAACCCGTGATCCACATCGGCAAAAAGAACCAGGTGTCGATCAACCCGAAACAGCCCGCTGTCTTCAATGCGGTCTCCGGCGACCGGCTGGTGGTGGTTGATGGCAAAGTGGTCAAGAATCTCGCGGCGCAAGTTCCTAATCCGCGCACAGCGCTTGGCTTGAGCAAGAACGGGCGCTGGCTGACCCTGATGGTTGTAGATGGCCGGCAGACCGGCTATAGCGAAGGGGTGACCTTCCCCGAACTGGCAGAATTGCTCATTTCATACGGAGTCCACACCGGCGCGAACATGGACGGCGGCGGGTCCTCTGCCATGGTCATGCGCGGCTTCGATGGGAAAGCTCGTGTCCTGAATTCTCCCATCGAGATGAACGTGCCCGGCAAAGAAAGACCCGTCGGCAATCACCTTGGGTTGTTCATCAAACCGTAAGGGTTGCATGAAATAATAAAGCGGCGTTGGCAAATTGCCAACGCCGCTTCGTTTTTGTGGATCACTCCTCCCCAAACTGTTCCTTTGCCTTCTTGGTTTGTTTGCCGCGTTCTTCGGTGTTCAAAATCCGTTTACGGATTCTAAAATTCTCAGGTGTGACTTCCAACAGTTCATCGTCAGCGAGGTATTCGATTGCCTCGTCGAGAGACATTTGCCGGGGCGGGGTCAGGCGGATCTCCATGTCGCCGCGGGCTGCGCGGATATTCGTCAGATGCTTCTTCTTGCAAACGTTGACCGATATATCGCTTGCGCGCGCATTCTCACCGACCACCATGCCTTCGTACACATCCACGCCCGGACCGATAAACAACATGCCGCGTTCCTCGGCGGACTTCAACGCATACGCCGTGGTCGTACCGGGTTCCCAAGCTACAAGCGATCCGCTCTGTCTTGTGTTCATTGGACCTGCCAACTCATCATAGCCGTGGAAAATCGTATTCATCACGCCTGCGCCGCGCGTCGATGTGAGGAATTGATAACGGAAGCCGAGCAAACCTCTCGTGGGAACTATGTAAACCATGCGCGTCGTTCCCTGACCCGAATCCTGCATGTCAATCATTTTGCCGCGCCGCCCCCCAAGCATTTCCACCACAGCCCCAACGGTTTCGTTGCTGGTTTCGATGTGGACTTCTTCAAACGGTTCAAGCAATACACCGTCGTCCGCCTTGTGATAAATGACTTCGGGGCGCGAGACCTGGAACTCATATCCTTCGCGCCGCATGGTCTCGATCAGAATGCCGAGATGTAATTCGCCGCGCCCTGAAACGAGGAAATTTTCCGCAGAGTCGGTATCCTGCACACGCAGGGAGACGTTCGTGCGCAGTTCATCGTTGAGGCGTTCGCGTAACTTGCGGGATGTGCCCCACTTGCCTTCCTTGCCGGAGAATGGAGACGTATTCACGCCGAACGTCATGCGAACAGTCGGTTCTTCGACCTTGATCGATGGAAGCGCAATCGGGTTGGCGGGGTCAGCCAGCGTTTCGCCGATGGCGATATCTTCGAGCCCGGCAAGTGAAATGATGTCGCCTGCAATTGCCTCTTCAACTTCGATCTTGTTCAGACCCTTGAAGTTGTAAAGATAGCGGGCAGTTTCCGGCAAGATGCTTCCATCCAGTTTGATACGCGCGAGTTTCTGACCGGCTTTGATCTTCCCGGCAAAGATGCGCCCAACGGCGGTCACACCGCGATAGTCGTCATAGCCGAGAGTGGTGATCAACAGTTGTAATGGGGCATCCACGTCCACTTTGGGAGCGGGAACATGCTTGAGGATGACATCGAACATGGGTTGCA
>ERZ761607.2139-NODE-2139-length-22326-cov-5.289704_pt1 | contig 22326 bp, 16 predicted proteins | sample MGYA00511164_ERZ761607 | MGnify/ENA primary metagenome ERZ761607 (study PRJEB28899, sample SAMN02445080) | bioreactor sludge metagenome | biome: EBPR sludge | place: Australia: Brisbane, Thorneside Wastewater Treatment Plant | collected 2011-06-22 ... | reverse complement strand
GCGCCGAGCAGGGTGATGTCGGCGTCGAGGATCTCGACCGAGAAGCCCTTGGTGCCGTCGTTCCGCTCGAACTCCCGGACGTTCAACGCGCCGGAGATGCCGACGCGATCGCCCTTGGCGAGCGAGCGCTGGAGCGCCTCGGCGCGGCGGCCGAAGAGCGACGCGCGACACCACGTGGTCAGGGTCACCCACTCCTCGCCGCGCTTGGTCCGCGCGTCGATCGCGATGCGGAGCTCGAGCACCGAGAGGCCCGAGCGGGTGGTCTTCATCTCCGGGTCGGCCCCGAGTCGGCCGATGGCGCACAGCTTGTTCATGTCTCTTCCTCCTCCGCGCCCCGGGCGGCCCCACGGGCTCGAAGCATCGAGCGCGTGGAAGCTCACCAGCTACAGGGCCCCGAGCGGCCTCTCGCGCCGTCGTTCACGGTCGCGGGAAGGGCTCGGAGCATCGGGTCGGGTCGCGACGATCGGCGGTCCGATCGAATGTCGCGGACCGTATCACCGGCCTGTGTCGCCCGCGAGCGCCTACGAGCGTGGTCCCGTGCGGCCACACCGACCACGATCGAGCACGCAGCATCGCCGCCGTTCGAGCGTACGCTCGGGCGCGATGCGTCGACTCCTCCTCACGCGTGGTCCTCAGGGCGCCGGCAAGAGCTCGTTCCTGCGCGAGCTCGGCGTCGGCCCGTGGTCGCTCTCCGCCGATCAGCTCCGCGAGGCGTACGCGGGTCCGCTCCTGCGCGTCGACGGCCGCTTCGGGGTGCCCCAGGTCCACGACGCGATCGTGTGGCCTACCCTCTTCGCGATCGTCGAGCGACGCATGGAGCGCGGCGAGCTGCTCGCGATCGACGCCACCCACCGCGACGCCGCGAGCCTCGCGCCCTACCTCGCCCTCGCTCGCGCGCATCGGTACCGCGTGCTCTGCGTGGACTTCTCGACGATGCCGCTCGAGCGCTGCCTCGCGCAGAACGCCGCGCGACCCGAACCATTCTCGATTCCGGAGGATGTCGTGCGTGACACCCACGCCGCGTGTTTGCTCGCGACCCTGCCCGACGAGCTCTCGGTCGTGCGCTGGTCGAGCGAGGGCAGCCACCTCGACCGCGCGCGGGCGTTCTTGGAGGAGCCGATCGTCGATCTCTCGCACGCGCGGGCGATCACCTACGTCGGCGATCTCCAAGGCACCGCGACCCCCGTGCGCGCACTCTTCGCGGACGGGCTGCGCGACGACGAGCACTACGTCCTCGTGGGCGACTATTGCGATCGCGGGAACGAGAACGGCGAGTCGCTGGCGTTCGTACGTTCGATCGCGGAGCGCGAGAACGTGACGTTGCTCTTCGGCAACCACGAGGAGCACCTGCACCGCTGGGCGCGCGGGTGGGCCGCGAAGAACGAGGAATTCGCGTTGCGGACGGTGCCGCAGCTCGTGCAGGCGGGGCTGACGCCAGCCGACGTCGACGCGCTGCTCGATCGTCTTCGGGACGTGTCGATGCACACCTGGCGTGGCTTGCACGTGCTCGCGTGTCACGCGGGCATGTCGACCGTGCCTTCGAAGCCGGCGTGGATCTCGACGCACCAATGGGCGCGCGGAACGGGGCCCTACGAAGAGCCGGTGGATGCGCAGTTCGACGCGCAGGCCCCCGCGGGGTGGATGCAGGTGCATGGCCACCGAAACCACGGCGACGTGCCGACCCTCGCGGCGCGCCGGAGCTTCAACCTGGAGGGTCGCGTGGAGCACGGCGGCGAGCTGCGTGCGTTGCGCCTCGCGCTCGAGACGACCGGACACGCGCCCGGTGGGGAGCCGGAGGGGGTGCTCGCCCCGCGTGTGACGCCGATCGCGATCGGCCCACGCGGCGAACGACGGTGAGCGGCGACCCCGCCGAAGCAGCACCGCTGTCCGAGATCCCGTCCCAGGAACGAGCTCGGGTTTGAGACTGTGTCCGAGACCAAGTCCGTGTCCGAAAGTCCGTGTCCGAAAGTCCGTGTCCGAGACCAAGTCCGTGTCCGAGACCAAGTCCGTCGTCGTTCCGACTTCCATTCTGGCGAGCACGAGGACGTCCGGATCTTGGTCGGATGCACGGACGACGCGCCGAGCTGGCGCGAAGCCGCGAATGACACCCCGTCGATAATCTCAGCAAATTCCGGAAGAAACGAGCTTCCTGCGGGCGGTACGCCGACTGCAACAGAGCGCTGCGTGCGTCTCCTTCTTTCGCTCGTGGTCGTCGTCCTGCTGGCTTCCGTTCCGGTTCGCGCGCAGACGGTGCGTGACCTCGCGAACCGCGGCGAGTGCAGCACCGCGGGGCTCGAAGGCATCTCGCGGCAGCTCGCGGAGGCGCAGATGTGCCTGCGTCCCGGAGCCTTCGTGCGGTTCGCGCCCGCGACCGGCATCACGCTGCAGACCTCGCGTGTGCACCCCTACCTGCAAGCGACCGCGCGCGACGCGTTGCACTCGGCCGCCTCGCGGGTCGCGATCACGGTGACGAGCGCGTTCCGCACCCTCGCCGACCAATACGTCCTCTACCACTCCGGTGGCTGCGGGCTCGCCGCGCGGCCGGGACAGAGCAACCACCAGACGGGGCGCGCGGTCGACGTGAGCAACTACTCCGCTGCGCGCAGCGCGCTCGAAGCCGCCGGCTGTGCGTGGCTCGGCTCGTCCGATCCGGTGCACTTCGACTGCCCCGGCAGCGACCGTCGCAGCGACGCGGTGCTCGCGTTCCAGCGTTTGTGGAACGCGAACAACCCGGGCGATCGCATCGACGAGGACGGCGTGTACGGCCCGCAGACCGAAGCGCGCCTCTCGCGTTCGCCCGCGGGTGGGTTTCCGATGAGCGGCTGTGGCTGCGAGCCGGGCTGCGACGGCGGCTCGATCGTGCGCGCGGACTGCACGCGACAGGCGTGCGAGGGCGGGCTCGTGTGCACGACCGAAGGCGGGGCGCGCTGCGTGGATCCGGCGTGTCCCGCGACCGGCACCACCACGAGCTGCGAAGGGGCGAGCGTCCTGAGCTGCGCGGAGGGCGTCGCCACGCGGAGCGCGTGCGGAGACGGCGAAGCGTGCGCGGCGGGGATGTGCGTCGCGGCGGTGTGCGCGGACGTGGAAGGATCCGTGTGCGTCGACGATCGAACCATCGCGCTCTGCCGCGGTGGCGCGCTGGTGGAGACGCGTGTGTGCGACCTCGGCTGCGCGGCGGACGCGTGCGCGAGCGCACCAAACGTGGGCGACGCGAGCGTGGGCTCCGACGCGGGCGTGCCGGACGACGACGGAGGCACGCGCGTGCCGACGTCGGCGAAGGGCGGCTGCGCGACGACCGGTGACGCGCGCGGTCTCGCCTGGCTCTTCGCCGCGGCGTGGGTGCTGCGACGGCGGAGGCGCGCGTAGGCTCGCTCTCAGCTTCTTTGAGGGTCTGTCGCCAGACCCTTCAGCGCCAGCCCGTCGTCGACGGCACGCCGACGGAGTACCGACGGAGCACGGTGTCGAGGTCGGTCGCGAGCTCCAGGTTTCCACCCGTCCGCAGCGCCATGAGCACGTTCGCGGTCTGCACCGCCATCCGCAGCAGCGGCGTGGTGCCGACGACCGCGATCGCGTGTTTGATGTAGCCGGGCGTCCGGCGACGCATGCGATCGAGGTAGCGCTGGCGCGCCTCCGAGTCGTAGCCCCGCAAGACCCGCCAATCGTGGATGATCGTGATGCCGCTTTCGGCCTCGAGCTCCGCGCGTCGAACCTCGATCACGTGGTCGATCGCGTCGTGCAGCGCGTCCACCGTGGTGACGGTCGCGTGCGGGTCGACGAGCTGGTTCACGAAGACCGCGGGCGCGATGAACCACGCGAACCCGAAGCGGTCGTCGACGAGCTGACGCGGCCACGCGTCGAGGGGAGGCTGAGGGCGGATCATGACGAGGGGGACTCGTAGTCGCCTCGATCGATAGCACCTCGCGCCAACCCGAGGATACGGATGTCCGCCGAGCACCGGACGCGGACATGTCCGAACGGAGGTCGTGCAGCGCTCGAGCGACCCGAAACCTCGCGCTCGAGCACCAACGCTCAGAACCCGATCGGAACCCGCGCCCCGAACCCGATCAGAACGGATGCCGAGAGGCGAACGTCGGCGCGCGATCCTCGTGGACGTCCCACTGCTCGATCTCGCGCGCGACGAAGTCGAGCAGCGTGCAGTTGCTGCGGTCCTTTCGGTAGAGCGTGCCCGCGTTGACGATCGTGAGCTCCGCGATGCGCCGCACCATGCGCACGTGCGTGTGCCCGGCGATCACGAGCCGTTCGCCGCTCGCGAGCAAGATCTTCAGGGCCACGTTCGCGTCGAGCTCGCGGGGGCCGTGGCGCGGCAAGAGCAACGTCATGTCGTCGTCGCCGAGCCCGTGACAGAGCAACGCGTCGCCCGCGGCCGTCTCGAGCCGACGCGTGGTCGGCAGCGCGCTCGTCCAGGCCAGGGCGTCCGCGTCGAGCCGCCGGCTCACTCCGCCGAGCTTCGGCAGCGCCTCCAGCAACCAACGCTCGTGGTTGCCGCGCACCACGAGCGCGTCTACGTCGCGCAGCCGGCGCACGCACTCCGCGTCGCTGCCCATTCCGTCGACGAAGTCGCCCACCTGCAGCACGCGCTCCACCCCGCGCGCCGCGAAGAAGTCGAGCACCCGCGCGAGCCGCGTCTCCTCCGCGTGCACGTCTCCGATCACACCGACGAAACGAAGCACCCGGCGAGCATGTCAGCTTCTTCGTGCTCCCGCCGCGCGCACGCGCGCACCACGCCTTCGACGCTCGGCACGAACTCTGCTCGGCATGGTCTGAGGCGCGACCACGCGAAGGACTGACACCATGCGACACACCCTCTGGCTTCTCGTGCTCCTCGGCTGCGGCTCCGATCCCGTCGCGCTCGACGCAGACGCGTTGTGCTCGGATCTCGCGGCCTACGAAGGCGTCGAGGTCGACCTCGACGTCACGCTCGATCCGAACGCGTTGCTCCGATGGTCGAGCTCCGCTGCGCTCTGCGGAACCGACATGCCCTGCTGCAACATGGCCGCGTACCACTACCTCGTGCCCGGCTGCGGCGCCGTCGCGGTCGCGCTCGTGCCGCCCGAAGGCGACGAGATCCCCGAGCTCGCCTGCGAGAGCCGCGGCGGCAACTCCACCACCGAATGCGCCGAGTGCGACACCCCGGGCTCACGGCGCGTGGTGGGCGCGCGGGGCGTGCTCGGCGCGGAGACGGTGGGCGTGCTCGACGGCGGGCGCTACCGACCGCTCGCCGTCACCCGCGTTCGGCTCGCCGCGGAGTGACGACGCTCCGGCGGGTCATGCCGCCACGCCGCGCGCTCCGCAGTTGGATCCGTCGGCGGCTGACCCGCCGACTCGACGGTTGCGTCTCAATCCTCGATCCGGCGGCCCGGGCTCACGATCAACACGCGATCCGTGCTCAGCACCCAAAGCGTTCCTTCCGGATCCGACTCCACGTCCACGAACGAAGTCACCGGCAAGACGTCGGCGCCGTAGATCTGCCAATCGGTTCCGTCGTAGCGCACGAGGCCGCTCGGGCCCGCGCCCCAGACGTCGCCGTTCGGGTCGAGCGCGAGCGCCAGCGGACGGGCGGCGCGCACCGCTTGGGGCATGCGGAACTCGAAGCTCTGGCGGAAGTAGTAGCCGGGGCCCTCCGCCGCCGCGACCCACACGCGGTTGCCGACGCCGAGGAGCACGTCGCTCACCACCTCGCCGCGCACGCCGCGCGCTTCACCGAAGGTCACGCTCTGCGAGTCGCCGTGACGCACCGCGCCGACCACCGACGAGAACCACGCGTAGCCGGTCTGCGCGAGCTCCACGTTGCCGACGTCGTCGGGGAGCTGGAGCGCGCCGCTCCCGCCCGCAGGCTGGCCGACGTGGTGGTGCAGCACGTCTTCGGTGCGCGCCGAGATCTGCACCACGCCCTTGCGCCGCGTCTGCCCGTTCTCGGTCACCCGCACCGCGACCCACGCGGTCTCGTCGTCGTTCACGCCGAGAAAGGGCAGCGACGCGATCGTGACGTTCGGGGCGAGCGTGCCCGTCTCGGTCGCGACTCCGCCGCCCTCGGCGGGCTCGACCATCGTGGTCGGCGTGCCCGCGCCGAGCAGGCGGCGCTCCACCACCAGCGTCCAGCCGTCACCTTCGCGGCGGTACACGCGGATCGCCGAGGGATCCGCGGGCACGGTGGCTGCGAGGTAGAGCCCACGCGACGCGGCGGCGATCGCCCACGCGCGCGCGTCGTCGGGCGTCGCGACCGGCACGAACGCGTCGTCCTGCCAGCGCCCCACCCGTCCGAGCGTGTCGATCGTGTGCACCCGTCCACGCTCGTCCGCCGCGATCTGCAGGTCACGCTCGTCGACGAGCGAGCGGCTGCTCCGTCGCGCGCCCACGCCGCTCGCGTCGAGCGTGGCGAGCCCGCGGTTGCGATCCGCGATCACCACGCGTGCGCCGACCGTCTTCGCGAAGCTCGCCGCGCTCGCGACGCGCGCGAGGTGCTCGATGCCGAAGCCGGGCGCCGCGACGGTGGGTGCGTTCGGGGGCACCGACGCGAGCGACACCGGATCGCGACGCTCGACGGTGCCGTCGACGGCCGCGCGACCGATCCCCGCGCGGTAGGAGAGCGCCGGCCGATGCGGGCCCCGCGAGAGCGCGCGCAGCGGCACGCCGGTCGAGCGCGCGGCCTCGCGGATCGCGAACGCGTGCTCGGCCGTGATCAGGATCGCGTCCGCCCCGAGGCGCGCGAGACCGATCGGACGGGGGTCGAGGTCGGGCACCGTGTAGGTGGTCCAACGCTCGCCGTCGAAGAAGACGATCCACGCGTCGCTCGGGCTCTGCACGAGCGCGAGCGCGCGGCCGCTCCCCGCCGGCACCACGCCGCGCACGTAGCCGCCGGGCAGCCCGCCCGCTTCGCCGTGCTCGCGGATCACGTCGCCTTCGACGTAGAGCAGCCCCCGCGTGGTGCCTACCCAGAGGTGCTCCTCCGGGCTCGGCCAGATCCCCGTGCACGCGAAGGGCTCTCCGAAGGTCGTCCAACCTTCGTCGGCCGCTGACCCGGCCGACCGAGAAGGTACGAGGCGATGCACCGCGAGCCCCGTGGCGCCGCACGCGTAGGTCGTGCCGGTGGAGAGCGAGGCGAGCGCGACGAGCTCACCGATCGGAGCCGTGCCCATCGGCTCGAGCGCCGCGCCGCGCATGCGCACGATGCCCGCCGCGGTGCCGATCAGGAGCGCGCCGTCGGAGGTGGCGGCGAGCGCGCGCACGTCCGGCGAAGGGAGCCCCTCGAGCACGCGGGTCGGAGCGGCGTCGCCCTCCGCGAAGAGCAGCACGCCGCGATCGGTCGCGGCCGCGAGCGCGCCGCTCACTTCCGTCACGTCGCGCACGTCGTCGAGATCGAAGATCGCGTCGACCGCGCGCGTGAGACCGCCGACCTGGAGGGTGGCGTCCGGCGTGGTCGAGACACGCAGCCCGCTCGGGCTGCAGGATGCGAGGACGAAAGCGAGAAAGAAGAGGCGTTTCATGGGCGCTCGAATCGAAGAGAGAGTTCTCGGAGGAGGCGACGGGATCTCGCGGAGAGTCGAGATCCGCCGCGACGAATCTCGGATGAGAAGCGCTCGGCGCGTGCGCCGTCGCTCAGGCGGTCTTCGCCTCCAACCACTCGATCACGGGAGTCTCGCAGCTTCGACCCGCGAAGCGCGACATCTGCTGGATCCCGGTGGGGCTCGTGACGTTCACCTCGGTGAGCTTGCCGCCGATCACGTCGAGGCCGACGAAGAAGAGCCCGTCCGCGCGCAGCTTCGGGGTCACGGTCTGCACGATGTGCCGATCGGCGTCCGTGAGCTCGGCTGGCTTCACGCTCCCGCCCACGTGGATGTTCGAGCGCACGTCGTCCTTCTGCGGCACCCGCAGGATCGCGCCGAGGATCTGCCCGTCGATCAGCAGGATACGTTTGTCGCCCTCGGTGACCTCGGGGATGAACGACTGCACCATCGCGAGCCGCTTGCCGAGTCGCGTGACGTGCTCGACCAAGCCGTTGAAGTTCTTGTCGCCGTCGAGCAGCGCGAACACGCCTTCGCCGCCGTGACCGTCGACCGGCTTGATCACCGCGCGCCCCCCGACCTCCGCCACGAACTCCTTGATGCGCGCCTTGTTCGCGCTCACCAGCGTGCGCGGCGTGAGGTCCGGGAAATGACACGCGTAGAGCTTCTCGTTCGCGTCGCGAAGCCCGCGCGGATCGTTGACCACGAGCGTGCGCTCGCCGCGCAGACGCTCCAGCACGAGCGTGAGCCAGAGGTAGTCGGAGTCGAAGGGGGGATCCTTTCGGATCAGCACCGCGTCGATCGTGGCGCCGACGTCGACGCGCTCCGGCTCGCCCAGCAGGATCGGCGCCTCCTTCACGCGCTGCATCGTCGCGCGCCGCACGGTCGCGAAGACGCGTCCGTCGGTGAGCTCGAGGTCCGACGCGAGCGCGTGGTCGACGCGGTGTCCGCGCGCCTGGGCTTCGAGCATCAGAGCAAACGACGTGTCGGCGTCGACCTGCACGGTCGAGACCGGATCCATCACGACGAGGACGCGCATCGCAGATGCGGGTAGCACCGCCGGGCACCGCCGGACAAGGGCGAGCGTCCGCGCGGAAGCGTGAGAGGATGGGCTCGTCGCTCGGGGGGGTGACAGCGCCGTCGATGTCTCGAGCTCGCAGAATCACCCTCCGCATCGGTCCCCCGAACGCCACGCCGCGACGCGGCGAGGTGCCGGACGTGGTGTACGCGCTGGCGGCCGGGTACACGCTCGGCGAGATCCGGCAGTGGGCGGGCGAGGCCGTGCCCGGGGAGCTGGACGTGCGTCGCCAGCTCGCGCTCCGTCGCGTGCTCGGGCGCTGACGTCGACGCCACGCGCCGATCGACTTCGCAAGGCGCGCGACGCGTGCCACGCTCTGTGTCCCGTGTCGCTCGCCGCTCCTCGCACGACGCCTGCGCCTCCGCCCACGTTGCAGACGTTCGCGCCGGGCGACTTCGAGCCCACCGCGCACTTCTACGATCGCGTGCGCAACGCGCAGCTCCACCCGCTGGTGCGCAACTTCCTCCAGCTCGGCAACCACCGCATCGCCGAGCGCTACGTGCACCTGCACCCGGAGGCGAAGCGCGACGGCGTGACCTCGCTGCTGCAGAGCGCGCCCAAACACTTTCGTTGGGGCGGCGCGGACCTCTTCCTCGCGACGAGCGAGCGCGGCTACCGGCAGATGGTGGTCATCGAGACCAACTCGTGTCCGTCGGGCCAGAAGTCGATGCCGCTGGTCGACGAAGCGGACGAGCACGCCGGCTACCGCACGCTCGTCGCGGGCGCGTTCCTGCCGCTGCTCGACGACAAACGGAAGCTCGCCACCGGCGGGCTCGCGGTGCTCTACGACAAGAACCCGATCGAGGCGTCCGGCTACGCGGCCACGCTGGCGGATCTCACGGGCGAGCCGGTTCACCTCGTGCCGTGCTTCGTGGGCGACGAAGATCCCTGCTGGCGCTTCGACGACGGAACCCTCGAGGTGCGCCTGGAGAGCGGCTGGCAGCCGATCCGCGCCGCGCTGCGCTACGTGACGCAGCGCCCGTGGACGCGCATCGCGCCGATCACCAAGACGCTGATCTTCAACCCGGTGCTCGCTTGCCTCGCGGGCGGGCGCAACAAAGCGGTCGCGGCGAAGGCCTACGATCTCTTCAACGCCGACGCGCGCATCGAGGGCCTCAAGCTGCGCACGCCCGAGACGATCTGGGACGTCTCGCGCAACGAGGTGCCGCTCTGGGTGCAACGCATGGGCGGCGTGGCGGTCGTGAAGAACCCGTACAGCAACGCCGGACAGGGTGTCTACACGATCACGAGCCAACACGAGCTCGACGCGTTCATGGCGAGCGACCAGCGCTACGACCGCTTCATCGTGCAGGCGCTGATCGGAAACCTGCGTTGGAGCAGCCACGGTCGGCAAGGTCGGCTGTATCACGTCGGGACGGTTCCGGATAAGAGAAGCCGCATCTACGCCGCCGATCTGCGTTTCATGGTGGGTGCCGGTCCGAACGGCTTCTTCCCCGTCGCGATCTACGCCCGACGCGCGCGCAAGCCGCTCGAAGCGGAGCTCCCGGACGGTGCTTCGAGCTGGTCGATGCTCGGCACGAACCTCTCGGTCAAAACCGAAGACGGCGGCTGGGACACCGAGACCGAACGACTTCTTCTCGTCGACAGCCGCGACTTCAACAAGCTCGGCATCGGCGTCGACGATTTGATCGAGGGCTACCTACAAACCGTGATGGCGGTGACCGCGATCGACCGCATGGCCAACCGGCTGGTGACGAGCAAAGGCGTGTTTCGCAAGCGCCTCTTCTCGTCGCTCAACCCGGACGCCGCGTTGGTGGACGAGATCGTGTGAGGGGCGCGCGGCGGGTCGAGGTAGCTGCCGCTCGCGCGTTCGGAGGTCGAGTCGTCACCGCGCACCGTCGCCGCGTAACCACGCGCAGGCACGACACGTCACCAGCAGTCACTACGGGCAAGCCGGTGTCCGCACGGGGTCCACGCGGTCTCCACGCGGCTCGAGTCACTACGTCGTGACCCTTTCGTGTCGGCGCGCCATCCAGGTGACGCGTCCGCGATCCCGTCGCCGTCGGCCTCACACCGTCGTTGCCACGCCACGCACTCCCTGCGCACGCTCCCGCTCGCATGGCCGGCCTCCTCCCCGACGGCGTCTCCGCCGCCAAAGAGCCCGCGGACGGAAAGCTGTCCGCCTACCAGAAGCGGCTCTTCGTCTTCTTGAGCGTCGCGACCTTCTTCGAGGGGTACGACTTCTTCGCGCTCACGCAGATCCTGCCGAACCTCCGCGAGGATCTGCAGCTCGACAAGGACGCCGCGGGCTTCTTGGTCGGCGTGATCAACATCGGCGCGATCCTCGCGTTCTGGATCGTGCGCCGCGCGGACATCTGGGGCCGCAGCCGCACGCTCACCGTCACGATCGCCGGCTACACGATCTTCACCTTCCTCACCGGCTTCGCGCCCGACGTCTACACCTTCGCGATCGCGCAGCTCGTCGCGCGCGTGTTCCTGCTCGGCGAGTGGGCGATCTCCATGGTGATCGCGGCCGAAGAGTTCCCCGCCTCCAAGCGCGGGCTCGTGATCGGCGTGGTGCAGGCGTGCAGCAGCCTCGGCTCGATCTTCTGCGCAGGCATCATGCCGCTGCTCCTGAAGACCGACTACGGCTGGCGCACCGCGTACTTCGTCGGGATCGTCCCGCTCGTCATCCTCGCGTTCGCGCGCCGCTCGCTGAAGGAGACCGAGCGCTTCGCGGCGCTGCGCGCGGAAGGAAGACCGCACGAGTCGCTCTTCGCGATCTGGAAGACGAAGTACGCCAAACGCGTGCTCCTGCTCGGACTGCTCTGGTTCGTCTCGTACATCCCGGCGCAGAACGCGGTCGCGTTCTGGAAGGAGTTCGCGATGGGCGAGCGCGGCTTCGACGACGGACAAGTCGGGCTCGCGATCAGCATCGCGGCCGTCGGCTCGATGCCCTTCTTGTTCTTCGTCGGACGTTTCCTCGACGTGGTCGGCCGCAAGCCGGGCGCCGCGATCATCTACGGCATCGGCGCGCTCGGTGTGGTGCTCTGCTACACGCTCGAAGGCGTCTGGCCGCTCACCTTCGCGCTCATGGTCGGCATCTTCGCCTCGAGCGCGTACCTACCGATCCTCAACGGCTACACCGCGGAGCTCTTCCCGACCCACCTGCGCGGCATGGCCTTCGCGTGGTCGAACAACCTGATCGGCCGCCTCGGCTACGTGCTCTCGCCGATCGCGGTGGGCTTCATCGTGCGCGAGACGGACGCGTTCGGGCCGGTGATCGCGTCGACCGCGATCTTCAACCTCGTCGCGATCGGGTTGGTGTTCTCGACGTTGCCGGAGACGAAGGGCCGCGAGCTGGAGGACACCGCGAGCGCGTGAGCGTCAGGCGCGTCGTCGACGTCGCATCAGGATCGCGGCGACGAGCCATCCAGGCAGCGCGCCGATGCCCGTCGCGGCCGAGCATCCACCACCGCCGCCACCGCCTCCGCCGGCATCGACGTCGCCGACGCCCGCGTCCAAGTCGAGGCTCGCGTCGTCGCTCGACGTTCCCGCGTCGCTCGACGTGCCCGCGTCGCTCGACGTGCCCGCGTCGCTCGACGTGCCCGCATCGGCGCTCGCTCCAGCATCCGGCACTCCGGCGTCCTCGCCGCACATCGGCATCCGCAGATCCACCGGACACACGAGCGACGCACCGTCGCAGCTCTCCGCGAGGTCGCAGGCGTCGCTCGCTCCGCGGCACTCCACCCCTGCGGCGCGCGGTGCGCACGCGCCGTCCGTCGCGGCGCCTTCCGACGCGCGGCACGTCGCGCACGCGCCGTCGCACGCGGCGTCGCAACACACGCCGTCGACGCAGACCCCCGAGGCGCACTCGGTCGCGTCGCCGCACGTCGCGCCGGGCACTCCGCTCCAGTCGAATCCCACGGCGCGCACCTCGAACGTCGGGCCCGCCGAATGGCGCGCGGCAATCACCCAGTTGCCCGGGCCTACCCGGACCACGTCGAGCGAGCCGATCGATCCCGAGCTCGACTCGTCCACGAGCTGCTCCTCCCGCAGCACCCCGGTGGCCGACAGGCGACGCGCACGCACGGTCGAGAACGAGACGACGTCGTCGCCGATCATCCGAGTCTCGCTGAGAATTCGGAGCACACCGAGCTCCGGGCCGTCCGCGACCACCGCGAACGAGCGAACGTCTCCCGCGGGGCCGGCAGGCCAGAGCTCGAAGCCCGTGAGGTCCAAGACCTCGCCCGTCGGCGTGACGCGCGCGCCTCGAATCGAGGGCATCGAGTCGACCGCGTTGCTCCACGCCACGACGAAGACGTCCCCGAGCCACACGACCTGCGGACGCAGTTGGTTCCCGTCGCCGGTGCCGATCGCGAAGGGGTCGCCGACCGCGGCTCCGGTCGCGTCCAAACGTACTCCGTAGACCTCGCGGCCGCGCCCGTCCCGCAACTCCGACCACACCGCGAGGTAGGCATCTCCGCCGCGTGCGATCGCGACGTCGGGCGCCGAGACCTCGCGCACTGGCACCGCCGCGTCGCCCTCGGCCACACCGATCGTGCTCATCCGACGGGTGGTGATCGAGGTGCCGCCCATCAGCGCCAGCAGGTGCGTGGGCGTGCTGACGACGTCCGAGTTGGTGCTCGTCCCGAGCGTGGCGAACGACGCCTCCAGGCGCGTGCCGTCGGGGGCGAGGCGTGTCGCTTGCGCGGTGCTCCGCTGCACCACCGCGTAGTACCCGTCCGCGTAGGCGGCGAGTCCGACGGGATCCCGCGTCGCAGCGCCGAGCGAGGTCAACGGCCCGAGAACGCCCTCGTTCGAGAGCGCGCCCACGCGGTACTCCTCCGTTCCGGTGAGGTCGTCCGAGAACGCCACCAAGACCGAACCATCACGCGCCGCCAACGACGGGTAGTTCTGCGTGACGGCGTCGCCGAACGAAGGCAGGTCCTCGGTCGCGACTCCGGCCGCGACGGAGTAGATCGCGGCGTCGGTCCAACACGCCGTCGTCGTGCACGCGAGCACCTGGGCGTCGGACCGGAAGGTCGTGAGCGGCCCCGCCGGAGGAACGTGCACCACGTCGCCTCCGACGCCGATCGCGAAGCACTCGCCCGCGCTCGTGCAGCCCACCTCGTTCGCCGGCGACGGGCCTTCGATGCTCGCGATCGAGACGAGCTCCGCATCGCTCCCTTCGAACGCGCTGCGCCACAACGCGAGGGCCCTGCGCGTGTCACCGAACGAGACCACGACGCGACCACCCCCGAGCGCGGCGTGGACGAAGGCGCCGGTGACCGCGGCGGGCGGGAGCGTCACCGGGGTCCCGACGACGAAGTCGTCGACGGGAACGAACCCGACCGAGGTGGCGCTCGCGTAGGCGATCACGCAGCGCGTGCCGTCGCAGGCGAGGTCCACCGCCGTTCCTGCGACGGTGGCCGTCACGGTGGGGGACACGACGGAGAACCCCGAGGCGGGGAGACGGTAGAGGTGCACTTGCGACGCTTCGGCCCCGACCACGACCGCGTAAGCGACGATCTCCGAGCCAGCGCGTACGACCCCCGAAACGTCGGAGGCGCCGGAGAGATCGAGCGTCGCGGTGCCGACGCGCGATGCCTCGCGCGCCACGAGCCCGACCATGGTGGTGTTCTCGATGCCCGCACACACGGTGGCGTTGCACGCGACGCGCCGAGCCGAGAAACGGAGGTTCGTGTCCAGCGGCTCCAACGTTCCGTCGCTCGCGACACGTTCGACGCGGCTGTTCGTTCGCGCGAGGTAGAGCGCGGAGCCGTCGAACCCGAACGTCCGGGGAGTGAACCGTTGCACGCGCCCTTCGCGGAGCGACACGTCGAAGCGAACCTGCGCGAGCCCCACGGAGGGCACGAGCAGCGCGAGGGCGAGGATCAGCGAGCGCATCGATGGACCCTATCGAACGCTCGCCGCCGTCGCCTCCCCCAAATGAGGTAGATGGTCGGCTTTTCGAGGAATCTCGCGACCCTCGCACCGTCTCTTTCGCGATTCTGTGACCCCTGTGGCCCGCTGACGCCGACGTGAGACGGGATCAACCCGAAGACGGGATCAGCACGAAGACTGGCACGTCCCCGAGCAGCACGTGCCGACCGAGCAGTCCGCCGGACCGCCGCAGGCATCGCCGAGCAATCCCGAGCCGCGGCAAGTGCCGCTGACGCACGAGTTGGACTGGCAGTCGGTGAGGGGTCCGGCATCATCTGCCAATGACAGCGCGCGTCCTCCTGCTGTCGACGCTGCTCGGCTGCGTTCCCTCGGAGCCGACCACTCCGGCCCCGCGCACTTCGACGCCACATGTGAGCCTCGCCCCGCTCGAAGGCTGCGGCGCCGGTCGCGTGCTCGGGCACACGCGCCTCGACGGGGCGCCCGCGACGCTGCTCGCCATCGGTGCCCACCGCGTGCTCGTGCGCGACGACCTCGGTGGCGTTGCGGTCTCCGAGCCTGGCCCGACGATCGTCGCCACCGCGGAGGTCGAGGGCGGCTGGATCTTCGAGCTCGCCGACGGTTCGTTCGCGACCTCGTCCGAGCCGCTCGGTGCGCTCACACCGTTCGTGGTGGACGTGCCGGAGCGCGAGACCACGTGGTTCGTCGATCCCTCCGCGCCCCCACGCATCCACCGCGGCGTGTTGGCGGTGGTGCGTCGCGATCGTGTGTACGAGATCGACCTCACGGGTGCGCGCACGATCGAGACGGAGTGGCCGGTGACCGACGTGCTCGCGCTCGGAGGCGCCGAGCGTTTGGTGGGCCTCGTCGGGGGCGGGCTGCTGCGAGGTCCGTGGGACGCGCTGCGACCGGTGCCGTTGCGGAGCCCGTGGCGCGACTGGCGCGTGCACATCGGCCGCGTCGCGGTGCGTGCGGGCCCGGAGTGGGTCGACCTCGACGACGCGCCGCTCGCCCCGCGTCCTTCGCGGTGTCTGCTGCGGGCCAAGCCGCGCGCCGCGCGGGAGCGGGTGTTGCTGGAGCTCTTCGACCGCGACCTTCGGGAGAGCCCGAGCGAGCCCACGCTCGTGATCCAGCGACGCTCCGTTCGACGCGATGGTGCGGAGTCCATCGTGCTCGGGGGCACGATGTTTCGCCGTGCCGCGGACGGTGCCCTCTCCGCGATCTCGCTCCGGTGGCGCGACGCGAGGACTGGGGAGCGGGTCGCGCCCGAAGACGCGTGCGAGCCGCTCGAGGGCGACGACACGGGCTGGTGGCTCCAGTGCGGTTGGATTCTCTTGCGGGTTGGCGACGACGATCGATTGGTTCCTTATCGACCCCCCCCGCAGCTTCGTCGCGTCGTTGGTTGGTGGGGAACGTGCGACGGACCGGAGCGACCCGAGCCGTATCACGCCGAAGGCCAGCAGGCGTGTGTGATGGACGGTTCTGGCGCACCGCGGGAGATCCGACTGTTGGGCACCCCGATCGCGAGGTGCGGCTCGACCCTCTACACGACCTCTTCGGGGCGCACGCATGCGCAGTCGCTCGTCGACGGAAGCTCGCGCGAGATCCCGATTGAAGCACACAGCTATGGTGTTTGTTTGCCGAACGATGGGATCGCGCTGCGCAGCCGAGAAAACCTCGTGATCTGGCGCGACGAGCCCGTGGTGCACGACGTGCCGCTCGAACATGGTGGCCTTTACGCCAGCGGAGCGGGAGAGCTCGCGATCTCCGAGGACGGACACGTGGCCTTCAGCACCGACGAGGGAGACACCTGGCGCGTCGGCGAGCTGGAGCCCGACGACGAGCTTCGGTGCGGCGCTCGGTGCGAGGTCGTGAGCGCACACGGACGTCGCGCGCTCGGCGAGCTTTCGGTCCCAGCCGGGGACCCTCCGCGAGCGCAGCGCGGGCTGGGCAGCTTCCCTGGACGAACGAACGTCGATCGTCCACCGCGCGCACCGACCTTGCGCTGCACGACCTCGCCGACGATCGAGCGGACCCGCGTCGAGGAGGACGAGCTCCAGGTGTTGCACGACGGTCGCTTCCGGCGCGTGCCGCTCGAGCGTCGGGACCCGGACGTCCTGTGGCTCGACGATCACGAAGTCGTGGTGGACGACGGAGGCCGACTGGTTCGAGTGACTTTGGGCCGTCGGTTGCGTCGAGTACCCCTCGCTCGGCCGCCTGGAAGAGACGCGAGTGCGTGCATGGGCTGTGGCACTTGGCTCAGCGGTCAAATCGCAAGCACGGACCCCTCCGGGCGCTTGGTGATTCTGTCGACGATGTGCGAGAGCGAGCTCGTTCGCTACGAAGAGGATGGGGAGGTAGCGGCCGTACGGAGGTTCGTCCCGGCGGCACACCTCGCGTTTCACGAGGGTGAGACCTTCGCCGCGTTCACGGTGTTGCCCTGGGATTCGTGGCTCGACGAGTTGGACGACGAGGACGGGACCGACGAAGGAGTCGACGAAGAAGCATCACGAGTGATCGCGTATCCGATGGATCCCTCGCGGCCGCCGCTGCTGTGGAGTGTGCCCAGAACGCGGCGAGTGTGTCGCGACGGCGAGCGCGGCGAGTGGACTTGGTTCAGTCACGAGAGCTTCGAGGGCGATGGCATCTTCATGTCGGCGGTGCTCGAGGTCACGGGCGGAGATGCGTGCATCGCCGAGCTCAGGAGCGGCGAGCACAGGCTGATCGCCGAGGGGGGCCGCTTGGTCGGCGTGACCCGTACACGCGCGGGATGGGTGGAAGCGAGCTGCGAACCCATCGAGTGAGGGAGCCGTGCGACTCGTCGTTCTGAGCCCAGGCCCGACACGTGGACACGCCCTCGATCGCATGGACGCGTGGACACGCCCTCGATCGCATGGCAGCGCGCCGGGATCTCCCGACGACACCACCGCTCGCGACGCCGAGGTCGACGGAGCCGGAATGACGACGACCCACCCGTGCGTCCCCCGCGTCATGAAGCTCTCGTCGCTCCTCGTGCTCGCGCTCGCAGCCTGCGGACCTCCGGCGACCACTGCTCCGGCGACCACCGCTCCGACGCCGACCGCGAGCCCGGCGCGCAATCTCTGCTCCGAGCTCGACGCGGAACTGCCGCGCTTGCCGGTTCGCGAGACCGAGACGGGCTGGCAACGCACCTCGGACACGCCGGCCGTCGAGGGCCTCGAAGACGCGACGTTCCACGCGTTGCAGGTCGAAGACGAAATCGTGATCGCGACGGTGGGAGACGGCGCGTGCGGAGCTTACGGAGAGTGTGTTCGCGGGGTCTTCGCGATCTGTGGCCGAGAGCTCGTCGTGCTCCTCGCGCCCGACTACTTCTTCGACCTTCACCACGGCGAAGGCCGCGATCTCGTCGAGACGCGGCGGCTCTCCGGGAGCCAGCTCGACGAGATCGAACGCATGGAGCGCGACGAGCCCGTCACGGCCGAACGAATCTGGCGCTGGTCACCGCGTGGCTACCGGCCGGAGGTCATCGCGCACGTGGACTGAAGAGAAGCTGATGGCCGGTTACCGCAAGCCGCCCTACGGACGGCGCGCAGCTCGCGAAGCGAGCGAAGGCTCGTGGGTGGGGGCCCCATCGGGGCTTCATGCCCCGTGGGGGAGGGTCTGGCGACAGACCCTCGGAGCAGATTACGCAAGCCGCCCTGCTGGACGGCGCGCAGCGAACGAAGTGAGCGAAGGCTCGTGGGTGGGGGGCCCCTCGGGGCTTCATGCCCCGTGGGGGAGGGTCTGGCGACAGACCCTCGGAGAAACTGAGCTGAACCCGTCGACGGAAGAATCGCCATCAGTCGACGAAGCAGCCCGCGAACGAGAGCTCTCCCACGACCAACGCTCGTTCGCCTTCGGCATTCTGGACACTGCAGTCGAAACGGAGCGCGACGGTGGCGTCGCTTCGAGACGCGCGGACGAGGGTCAGCTCACAGGTGCTGGAGCTCTCGGCCGAGTAGACGGTGTCCGCCGTCGAGAGCCAGACCTCTCCCGCGTCCTCGTAGTTCATCCGCATCGCAAAGGACCGAACGACAGCCTCGACGTCGCTCGCCGGACCACGCGCGACGGAGGCGAATACTTCACTGCCTCCGATGCGACATTCCCCCGCCACGCGGGGTTCCTCGGGGTCAGGTTCGACGAGGTCCGTGCGAGGCTCGAACTCGAAGCCGCCCGAGATGCCGTCGACGACCGCCACCACCTCGCCTCTGACGGACAGAGGGTCGGTCGCGCAGCCGAGAATCATCGAGACTGCGATCACGAGCGATGGGCGCACCGCTGGAGACTAAGCTGTGTGATTTCGGATCGCAATCGTCATCACGACGCCATGACTCCTCGATCTGTTTCACCATTGTCGCCAAGAACATCAGACGGTGATCTCGCGCCGTGTACGCGGGTTCGAGCCTTGGCCCAGGGGTCGACTGACGAAGGACCGTGCGGGACAGCTGAACACGCGAACCAAGAGCACGCTCCTGCCCTTGGTGAAGAAGCAAGCGCGCGCTGAGTAGTGGCTCGCCCGCGCCGGGTGAGCGGCGCGCCCAGCAGACGTGCATCGACGGCACTCCGTGGCGGGATGCCTCGGCGTGGCGCGAGGGTGACGGCAGGAGCGCCTCGCGGGGCTCGGGATCTGCGAAATTCGGCGAGATTTCGGGGAAGAACGCGCGCGGCACGGAGCTTGGAATCACCCCGCGCATGAACGAGGTGATCGTCCCGCGGGTCGGTGCTCTGACGCTGCACGAGAAGGTGGGCCAGGGCGGCAACGGCGAGGTGTGGTTCGCCACGCATCCGCACCACGGCGACGTCGCGCTCAAGCTCGTGCGGCCTTCGATGCCGGCGCCGGCGGGCGTGGAGGACGTCGGCGCGTTGCTGACGGAGCGGCTCTTCCGCGAGGCGGAGCTCGCGGCGCGGGTGCGTCATCCGAACGTGGTGCGCGTGTTGGAGCACGGACTGACCGCCGACGGTGAGTCGTACCTCGTGAGCGAGCGGCTGCGGGGCTGCGATCTCGGCGCGGTGCTCACGCGGCACGGTCGGCTCTCGCCGCGCGTCGCGGTGGCGATCGTCGATTCGCTGCTCGCCGCGCTGGAGGCGGTGCACGCGGCGGGGATCGTCCACCGCGATCTCAAACCCGACAACCTCGTGCTGCACGTGGAGCCCGCGGTGGATCCCGCCGACTCGGCGAAGAAGTTCGCGGACGTTCAGCCGCGGACGGTGTTGAAGCTCATCGACTTCGGCATCGCGAGCGCGGCGGAGGTCGCGGGGCCGAAGCTCACGCGCACCGGCACCGTGGTCGGCACACCGCACTACCTCGCGCCCGAACAGGCCGCGGGCGGGACCCTCGACGCACGCACGGACCTCTACGCGGTCGGCGTGATCTTCCACGAGCTGCTCACGGGTCGCACGCCCTTCGAGGGGCTCTCGCTGCAAGAGCTCGTGGCGGCGCTCGTGCTGCGCGACGTGGAGCCGATCACGAACCTGCGGCCCGGGGTGCCGGGGCCGATCGCGGCGCTCGTGCACCGCGCGCTCGAGCGCGATCCGGACGCGCGGCCGCAGAGCGCGACGGCGTTCCGGGCCGAGCTCGCGTGGGCCGCCGCGAGCTCGGGCGTGCTCGGAGGCGACCTCGAAGGGTTGGTGATCGGAGGCATGCGTCGCACGCGCGCGCACGCGTCGGAAGCCCCGACGCCGCCGAAGCGACCGCGCGCGCCGGTGCGCGAGCCGGAGTCGAAGCCTTCCATCGAGGAGCCGCGCGAGCGCGCGCCGATCGAGGAGCCACGCGAGCGCGCGCCGATCGAGGAGCCCCACACGCCACCCCCCGTGAAGGCTCCCCCCGACGACGCTCCCTCACGCGCCACGAGCGTCGCGCTCGGCAAGCGCCTCGCGGCGTGGCGTCGACGGGCCTCGCTCGATGCGGAGCGACCCACGCCCGTCGCTTCTGCACGCTCGGCCCTGCCCTCCGCGATCCGGTCGCGCTCACTCGCTTCCACGTCGCGTGAGGTCCCGCCGACCTCGCGGCTCGTGCGCTTCACCGCGCCCGTTCCGCTCGTGCGGCGTCGCGCGCCGCGTCTCGACGTGGAGCCCGCGCCTCTGCGTCGTGGAGGTTGGAGCACGCGCGCTCCGCTCGCGTTGATGGTGATGCTGCTCGCCGCATTGACGGTCGGCTTCGCGGAGCCGGACGTCGTGGTGCACGCGCCCGACGAGCTCGCGTGCCTCGACGTCGCGCCGCTCTGCGGAGGTGCGCCGTGAGACGTGTGGCGATCCTCGTCTTCGTCTCGCTCCTCGCGACGCTCGGCTCTCGCTCGCGCTCCGGCAGCAGCTCGGGAGCGAGAACGGACGCGAGCTCACACGGCGCGGCGTCGAGGCGGCGTACGCGCGGCATCTGCGCGGCTCGCTGCGCATCGGCGCGATCGACACGCTCGACGGAACACACGCGCGCGCCCGCGACGTGCGCTTCTTCGATCCGCAGGGCGAGGTCGTGGTGTCGGTGCGCGAAGCGGAGGTCGATCTCGACGCCGCGGCGCTCCTCGGCGGCACGCTGCGCTTCGAGCGTGCGCGCGCCCGCGACGCCGTGGTGTACGTGCGGCCTGGTGTGGACGCGAAGACGAGCCTGGAAGAGGCGTTCGGATCGGAGAACACGGAGGACTCGAACGAATCGTCGAGCCACGAACGAACGCGGGCGACCGAACGACCGCTCGCGATCGACACCGGCGCGATCCGCTTCGACGACACCACGCTGCGCCTCGCGCTCGGCGGCCCCGAGGTGACGTTGCGCGAGCTCGAAGGCTTCGTGCGCGTCGCGCGATCGGAGGGGGGTCCACGCGTCCGCTTCGACGCGGTGCGCGGACGCTACGACGGCCCCGGAGCGCGCGTGCTCGATCACCCACGGTTCGAGGCGGACGGTCGCTTGCGCGTGCGTCCGGCGGGGACCGAGGCGCGCTTCGAGGCGGTGCTCGACGTGGATCCGCCGTGGCCGATCACGATGGCGATCGACGACGGCAACGTCCGGATCGAGGCGGGTGAAGACGGACCTCCGCTCGTGGTGGCTGCGATGGAGACCGCGTCGATCTTCGTGGATTCGCTCGACGTTCGGTGACGCGGCTCAGCGCAGGTGCCGACCGAGGAACTCGATCACCGCCTCGTACCACTGCCGCACGTTTGTCGGTTTGAGGATCCAGTGGTTCTCGTCCGGAAAGAGCAAGAGCTCGCTCGGTACGCCGCGGGTCTGGAGCGCCTCGAAGAGCGAGAGCGCCTCGCCGACCGGCACGCGGTAGTCCTTGTCGCCGTGGATCACGAGGGTGGGCGTCTTCCAGCGATCGACGAAGCGGTGAGGTGACCAGCGCTCGAGGTCGCCGCCGATCATGGCGGAGAAGAAGCCCGGAAAATCCGTGACGCCCTTGAACGCGCGCAGGTCGTAGAGACCGGCGTGATCGACGAGCGCGGCGAAACGTTCGGTGTTTCCGCCGATCCACGCCGTCATGTAACCGCCGAACGAGCCGCCCATCGCAGCGATCTTTCCGACGTCTTTTCGGGATTCGAGCGCTTCGGTGACTCGCATCAAATCGTCGAAGCAGCGGCCGCCCCAGTCGGCCCAGACCTCGGCTGCCCAGTCGTGTCCGTAGCCCGTCGAGCCGCGCGCGTTCGGCAGCGCCACCGCGAAGCCGGCCTCCAGCATCACGAGCGGGTTCCAGCGCCAATGCCACACGTCGCCGAAGTGTGAGATGGGGCCGCCGTGGATCCAGAGCAGGGTCGGGAAGGGCCCTTCGCCTTCCGGGAAGAGCACGAGCGTGTGCACGGACTTCTCGACCGAGTCGGCGGGGTCAGCCGCCGACTTCTCGACCGAGTCGGCGG
>ERZ761607.2138-NODE-2138-length-22326-cov-10.637825_pt1 | contig 22326 bp, 19 predicted proteins | sample MGYA00511164_ERZ761607 | MGnify/ENA primary metagenome ERZ761607 (study PRJEB28899, sample SAMN02445080) | bioreactor sludge metagenome | biome: EBPR sludge | place: Australia: Brisbane, Thorneside Wastewater Treatment Plant | collected 2011-06-22 ... | reverse complement strand
AAAAATACTCTTTTTTACTTTATTTATGAAAAATATTTGCAAGTTGGGTTAAATTATTGGTAATGATCAGGTCTGCATTTGTCTTAATTGCTGCTGCCAATACATGTCTGTCATTTTTATCCGGAAGTTGTATTGAATTAATAAGGGTTTCGTAATTGTGTACTAAAGCATCAGGGAATGCCATATTCATTTTATTCGCGCGTTTTAAAGCCTCATCCTCTGCTATGCCTTTCTTTTTCATTACAGAGATCCACTCATCAAAAATGTTATTACTCCATTTTGGCGTATAGAGTTCGTAATAGGCAAACCACATCAGGAAATCCCTCATCTAAAGTGGATAGATGACATTAGTATCTAAGATACATTTAAATTTTACGCTATGAATCATATAATCCGGCTTGTTCGTCAGCGTTGATGATTTCATTAATAATACGTTCCTGTCGTTCTTTCATTTTCCTTTTATAACTCATGACATCCTCATATCTGATCCTTCTGTGTTTCCCTATCTTGGTGAATTTAATTTCACCGGCTTCAAGAAGTTTAATGACGTGAGGCCTTGAACAACCAAGCAACTCTGCAGCTGCTTGTGTGGTCAATTCTGTCGCAATCGGTACAATTGAAACAGGTCTGCCATGACTTGTCTCTTTCAAAATTTGCGCTAAAAGTTTTAATGCCTTTAAAGGGATCCTGATTTTATCCTGAGTTTCTTCAATTTCAATTTCAGGATTATTATCTTTTAATTCACTGAGAACATGAGCAAGCGCATCATAAGACTTCATTGCAGCAATTTGCTCTTCCTTTGTCGGACGTGAAACATTTTCTAAAATTTGCATCTGTTTTATTTTTAAACGCAAATATAATCGAAATATTCGAAATAAACGAAATATTCGATCATTTTATATTGAAGTTGTTTTAAAATTATGTTGATAGCTGAAAATAAATGCTTGGAAGTCAAGGCAAAGCGCTTTTTTGAGTTGCGTACCGGGATGTACGGGACTTAAAAAACGCTGAAGCATTTGACTTTCAATGATTTGTTTGCAAGCATTAAGATACATTTTTAAACAACTTCATTAATTGTCTATGGACTAAGGATTGACCTGTTCGATTTCACCGGAATGTATAGCTATCAAATCTCTCGCCTGAAGTGGTTCAGTTTGCTCCGGAATAGATGGTTCAATTTACTCCGGAATACTCAGCAAAACCATCGAACTGGTGGTCAACATCCCCAAGGACCTTTCCCGAACCGAACTACACAACGACTACAACATCCGCCGCTCCGCCATCGACTACAACATCCCATTGATCACCAATGCCCGACTGGCCAGCGCTTTTATCACAGCGTTTTGTAAACTGAAAGAGGAGGATTTGCTGATAAAGAGCTGGAGGGAGTATTATGAGTAGAGGGGATTGGGTGGTTAAATTTCGACCGGAATCAGTAGCTCAGTTTGGCTGGAATATTCAAAATGGTATTTGTAACAAAAATAGCATACTTTTGTTACAAAAGCTCGTAGTACATTTTGCCACAATTTGCCACAACTTAAATATACTTTTGTCCCAATTATCTATGGACTAAGGATTGACCTGTACGATTTCACCGGAATGCAAAGATATTGATCTCCCGACTGCAGTGGTTCAATTTGCTCCCGAATACTCAGGGGGGGGCAACTTCGGTCAACCGGGGGGTCAAACATTCCGTCAACAATGCGGGAAATTCTTAGCCAATATACACTCTATTTTTCTAAGGTATTTGAACCTTCTTCAGACATTTTTACAAAATTGAATGAGGGTAAAATTATTGGTTCGTAACCTGAATTTAAGGTCAGGTTAGAAATAAAAGTCCGAATGTATGGAAAAGCTATTGCAGGTGCACTTATTTTAACAAAGCTTGAATTTTTAAAATCTTCATCAATTTCCGCGTCTGTCTCAAAGTGGGCAGTGGATTTTATTTTAAGTATAAATCCTTTTTCGTGATTTTCTAATGTTAAGTCAAAAAATATTAGAAATGAACGATTATACTCATCAGCAAAGCCTGGTCCAAATCCAAATGCAGTCTTCAGATTATTTGTTATTCCTTTATCAAATGAACCTGCACTCAGTGTCAGATCAGTTACCTGAATGTGCTTTAACTTAATTTGATGACTCATTTTATGCTGCCGTTGCGTATGAATTGTCTCCAAAAGCAGAGTCAATATTTTCAAGTTTATCTGTCAATCTATATGGAGTGGTTGTTTCATAATGAATAGATACACTTTCTCCACTTAGAAGTCTGTCAACAACCTTCCTGTTTTCGTCAAAATCCATCCATTTAAGGAGTTTTTCTTCGTCAAATTCATTCAGTTTTGCTGTGAATTTTTCTCTTAGTTTCTTATAGTCAATCATATATATTTCTATCATTCAATGGTTTGCTCTTCTAAAAGGAGTTCAAAGTTATGAATATTTTTTAAATTGAAAAGAACAATCTGAATCCTTTTCTTAAAGTATAGGTCTGGAATTTCTGAATATATCCTATCAGATTTTTTTGGATTTGTTGGCTTGTCATCATATATAATACCTTCAACACCAATTTCTCCCCAAATATTATCAGCTAAAAAACGATTCACTTGCTCTAATGTTGGCGTAACATTATTTTTTTTGAAATGGTTGATAGTTTCTTCAATTTTTTCCCTTAAAAAGAAATATCCTTCCTCGTCAAAAACGGAGTTGATGCAGTTTTCACATTCTAAATAGGCCTTGTAAATATCGTAAAACCCCGTATTATGCATTTTAAAATCTTCTCCCCAGTATTGAGCAAACTCTAACTCTGTCCAAAAATAATAACCAATGCCAAGCCAGGCGTTTTTAGTTAAACACTTAATGGCTTTCGAAAGTGGAATATTTCCCGGTCGAAATTCTTGAGTATGATAGCCAATCAAATGTTCCTTGTTGTTATAAATTATTCGTTCCACCTTTAAACATATAATTTAGTGTATTGATAGGGTTTATAAAGTTGCCGCTTTTTCAAAAACATGTATCTCTGCAACACGACGCGGATAAAAGAGCCAACAATCAATTTTGAGTCTGCTCCGAAAAGTCTTTGTCCCCTAAATCCCTGCTGACGTTTTCAGTCAGTACATGCCTAAAAGGAGACTTTTAATTTGTTGATTCTCAATTGTTTCCCTTTAGTCTTGTGCTGACCTTCAGCGTCAGTAGGTTGGGGCAAAAAATAATTGAGAATCAACAAATTAGACTTTTCGGAGAAGACTCAATTTTTATAAATTGAAAAATAAATTTCTTTGTACAAATCCGGGCTTAAGCATAATATGCAACCCATATAATATTAATTTGACAGTTTGATGCTGAAAATGATCTGATAACTACCACAATATATGAAAATAGGATGGTCAATAAGTAATTTTGGAACATATTTTTTTAATTATTTATTGGAAAGACCCGGAATTTCACTGAATTTTAATGCAAATTTCCCTGATTTGGGTATGGTGGATTTTGGCAGGGGCGTGCTTTTATGTTTCATCGCTTCATTTTGGTCAAAAAGATCAGAAATGGTTTTGTAATAAGGGAGGGTATATCAGAATTGACTGAAATACTCAAAAACTTTCAATAATCCAATGATCCATCAACCATTTCTCCACAAGTAGTGGTCGCATACAAGGAGGAACTTCCTTGCTTCTCTGGTCAATTTGAACAGGATTTGCCTGATCAGTTTGGACCGCATTTGCCTGGTCAATTTATACCGTATTTTACATGAAGGGGCGTATTATCAATGCGAGGCGGTAAAGCCCTTCGCACAATCATATTAAAAACTGAGTGGCGGACCGACGATCTTCATTTCGTGCTCCACCCAGATATTTTCCCTTTCTTCGGGAGTCAATGCATTGTTTTGAGGATTCGTAGTCGATTCGAAAAAAGCTTCCATTTTCCCTGCCGGTTGGAAAAAATACAAGAGTTTACCGTTTTCCGTGAGTTGTGCCCAGGTATGTGGAACACCTTTCGGCAGGAAGATCATATCACCTTCAGTCAATGAAACCTGATCATCTCCGCATTGAAAAAGATAGTTTCCTTCAAGGATGTAAAAAGTTTCATCCTGATGGAGATGCACATGCATTGGCGGACCTCCTTTTCTCTTACCGGTATATTCAAAAATGGACAACTCCTTCCCGGTATCATTTCCGGAAACTTTTACATCATTCGGGCTGGCGCCACCGAGCAGAATTTTATCTCCTGATCTGCTTTCCTTTGACCGGACAATGAATCCATTTGATAGTTTTTCAACATAGCTATGCTCATCCGTCAGTTTTAACCCGGGTCCCACATTAAAAATGCCTGCATCTGTACCGATTCTGGCTCTATCCTCTTTGGTGCCGGTGCCTCCCAGTTCTGTCATTTGCAGAAAAAATTCCTCCATTTTACCTGCAGGCTGTAAAAAATAAAACATTTCTCCTTCTTCTGACAACTGGATCCAGGTATGCGGAATATTGCGTGGAAGGAAAATCAGGTCTCCTGTATGAAGGATCTGTTTCTCTTCTCCAAGCTGAAAAATATATTGCCCTTTGATCACATAAAATACTTCATCCTGGTACTGATGATAATGAAAAGAAGGCCCGACCTTTTGCAATCCCTTATAATAAAATGTGGATAATTTGCCAGCTGTGTCTTTGGATGATAATTTCAGGTCATTTGGATTGACACCAAGAAACGGGGTCGGTTTGCCGAAACGACTCTCTCTGGCCCTTACAATGATTGCCTTCACCTGATCTGAAATCAATTTAACGGCAGGTGACAAATAATAGACAATCGGTGACAGTACAGCTATTTTGAGGAATTTCTTTCTATTCATTATGTTCGTTTTGTTTTGAATGAATAAGATAAGAAACAACCGGATAATTGAATTGTTTTATTTGACCAAATTTTCACGGTTGATTTTAAAAATACAGGGTATTTAACCAATGGTGTTTTGGTCAATTTGAACCGGATTCTCTGGTCAATTTCACCGGATTTTACAGCAAAACTACCGAACTCGTGGTCAACATCCCCAAGGACCTATACCGCACCGAGCTGCACAACGACTACAACATCCCGCTGATCACCAATGCCCGACCTTCATTACGGCCTTCTGTAAGCTGAAGGAGGAGGATCTGTTGATCAGGAGCTGGATGGAGCATTATGAGTAGAGGGCAACTAGAACTTAACTATTATTAAATTCTATACATAGTTTTTAAGTAAATCCCTTAATACCTGTTTAGGTCGCTCCTTTTCAAATAGAGTGGTCGGTTTTTGATCTATCGTTAAAAACCGATCCTGGTATTCTTTAAATGCCCCAATTTCATACAGTTTTCTGTTGACCAACATCTTGTATCTGAAAATGAATTTTGTGTTTTGATCAAACTTTGCCTCAATAAGTTTTAATTTCTTTTCTATATAATTATTATCTATAAAATGTTTGTGATGTTTTTTATAAAATTCAGAAGTTAGAGCATACTTGTATAAATCAAATAATAACAAACCTCGTTGAATCATGTACGATATCAATTGATCATTGGTGATATTATAATGCTGCGTCAAACCGTAAAGAAAAAGACCCGGCTTATTATAAAAATATTTTTCAAATGAAAGTGGAGCTTCTCCAAAAATCACTAGCCTGATTTGAATATTCTTGCGATCAAATTCTTTTATAATATCCAACCACCTTTGATCAATTTCGATGGCTGTTTGTTCAAAATTTGAGATGAGAAAATCAGAGTTTTTTTCAAAATCTTTCTGATAAAAATCATGAATCAAGTCAATTTGATTGGAGGTCATATAATAATCAATTATTAATTAATAAAGCAGCAGGTCATTTACGATTAATTAATATTTGAATTAAAAACCTAAATCTGGTTCTAAATTAATCAATTAAGTTAGTTTGAATTTTAGGTTTCTAATCAACTATAATTATAGTTTATCAAAACTATAAATAGTAATTCTATTTACTTCAATATCAATGACTGCAGAATTGTAAACAATAATGATGCTGAAATATTATTAGTTATTGAAATTCCGCATTCAGCTAAGAATGTAACAATGCCCGAATTATCCAATTTTTTATCCAAATTGGATAACTTATCTTTTATTAATTGTAAGTCAAGTCTTTGATTAATCAGAAAATCTTTAATTTCATTAAATTGTGATTCACTAGCGTTAAACTTTGGTTCATTAGTTAATTGCTCAATAATAAAAGTTGATGGATTTATAAGTTTAATTGTTGAAGGAACATGTGTATCAAGTTTAACGTTTAACGGCGAATTGATAATTAAATTGATTGACTTTGGAGTTAGGAATCTACATAGGATCTGATCAATTTCTTTGAATGCATTTTTGTTTTCAAGAGAAAACTCCAAAAAATGCATCAACTGAGTTTTTAAATACAATAAGGTTGAATTTTTTCCGATTTTCAAAAGAGTGTTTTCTAAAGCTTTATGTTGCAGCTTGTAAAACTCCTCTAAATCTTGAATAACATCAGAACTATAATTAACGATTAAATCATTTTTTGATTTTCTGAATGAAAACTCAATTTTAATATTTTCTCTACTTTCTAGAATATTCTTTATGTTTGTAATTAAATCAAATAAGAAAATTTCGTTTAATTTAGAATATAAAAATTTATCACTAAAATAAAACTTATAAACTTCTGTGTCTTTGCCTAACTTTATTCTTCTTGTTTGCAATAATTGAACAAGATTTTCTTTTATTTCAGAATTAAGCAAAGTTAGATTTGCCGTTTCAAAATAAATAAATCCTGACTCACTAAAACTACTTTCATCAATATTAAGTACTACCTCCTGCTTAAATATTTTATTCTTTCTTGATCTTCCGATAAACTCAACATTTCCTGAAATTGAAATGTCCTGCATATAAAATTCATTATTTATGCAAGTCTTTCTAAAGGATAATAGGTCATTAACTTCCAAATTTTCAAAGATTAGTTGGCCCATAAAAACTGATTTCTCAAAAGTCACTTTACCATTAGTTGTACCTGAAAAAATATTTATACATGCAGAATTAGAAAAATTACAATAATCAAATATTGTGTAGGAATCGAAACAAACATTTTTTATAGTAAATTGCTGAGCAAAAAGTGCAGAATTCATATCACATATTTTGTAAAAATGTGATGCAATTACATTAAAGTTCCCCATAAATCTTGACCTATCGCAAGATGTAAAAACATTATAAAACCTGGCATTTGTAATGTTGGTATCACCTTTAACAACTAGGTTATCGGCAAAAAATTCACTTTCAAAAGTGCAATTATTAATAACAAACTCTTCCGCAATAACTGAATCACTTAAATTTATTGTTTTATGTAAGGTTTTCCCGTCAATTTCGAAAGAATTTATTTCCAATCCTCGTAAATCAATCAAAAAAATAGAATCTTCATTATTACAATAATTAATATACTCACTAATAATTAGCTCTTTAAGTGGAATTAATTCGTTATCAGCGGAGTGTAAAATGCAATACCCGTCAGAATCCTCCGATGTTGGAATTTTTAATTGATCCAATATGCTCTGAAAATAACATGATTCATCCGGAACTGTAACAAACTTTGTTTTAAACTTATATTTACACATACAAACTTCACTTAAATAAATAATGTCTAAAGCCTAAAAATTGCTCATGGATTGCCCGAATCCTTGCCCTTACCATCCTATCCACATCCCATTCCCCCCCTACAAAGTCGGCAATCCCAATTCCTTCAAAAATTCGTTATGCTTCTCCGTATTCACCCTGATACTTTCTTCAATTGCCGTCAACTTTTTATTCACTTCCAATAAGTCAATTTTCACTTCATCCACGGAAGTGCTCACATATCGTGAAATATTCAGATTATAGCCGTTGTTTTCGATTTCATCCATATTGACCTTTCGTGAATACCGTTCTATATCTCTGCGGTATTTATAAGTATCTACAATTTTTTCAATATGATCATTACTTAAACTATTTTGTCGCTTGCCTTTTTCAAAATACTCGCTGGCATTGATAAAAAGCACATCATCTTCTTTTTTGCATTTTTTCAAAACCAGGATGCAAACAGGAATTCCGGTAGAATAAAACAGATTGGAAGGTAAACCAATGACGGTATCAATATAATTGTCTTTTAAAAGCTTCGTTCGTATCCTTTCTTCTGCACCGCCACGGAATAATACCCCATGCGGTACTATGATGGCCATAGTACCTTCTTTGGCTAAAAAGTGAAAACCATGTAATATAAAAGCAAAGTCCGCAGCAGATTTTGGAGCTAAGCCATAACTCTTGAAACGAAAGTCATCTGCAATGGTATCAGTTGGCTCCCATCGCAAGCTGAATGGCGGATTGGCTACAATAGCATCAAATTCCATTTTCCTGGAAGGGTTCATTTCATTGAGTATATCCCAATGATTGAGCAATGTATCACCATGAAATATCTCAAACTCAGAATCTTTCATGCCGTGTAAAAGCATGTTCATCCGGGCAAGGTTGTAGGTCGTGATGTTTTTTTCCTGTCCGTAAATTTTACCAATGATACCTTTTCCATTAGTTTCCCTATTCAATTTATTTCTGACATTGAGCAAAAGTGACCCGGACCCACATGCAAAATCAAGTACTTTGTCCAATTTTAATTTTGGACCTGATGCAGGATCCTGACTGTCCAGAATTACAATTTTAGAAAGTATCGAAGATATTTGCTGAGGTGTATAAAACTCTCCCGCTTTCTTGCCTGAACCTGCAGCAAACTGGCCTATCAAATATTCATAAGCATCACCCAATGTGTCCGAATCCGTAGAGAATTCAGCAATTCCTTCAGCAATTTTCTGAATGATGCTGCAAAGTTTTTTATTTCTTTCGGTCGAAGTTTTGCCTAATTTCTCTGAATTCAGGTTGATCTCTGAAAACAAACCCTGAAAAGTACTTTCAAACGAGTCGTTTTCAATGTACCGTAAACCATCTTCCAATGTTATAAGTAGGTCATTGTGGTGCGTCCTAGCCATTTCAGCAATATTGCTCCACAAATGCTGAGGCTTGATAACATAATGCACTTTGCGGCGCATTTGTTTTTCGAAATCGGGGACATCTGCTTTATTAGCTGCATACCATACAGACAAAGGTATCCGCTTATCATTTTCTTGCAACTTAGGATAGTCTGAACCCAATTCCTTTTTTGCCGATTCTTCGTAGTTAAAAGATAAATATCTCAGGAAGAGAAATGAAAGCATGTAATCACGGAAATCATCTGCGTTCATTGCACCACGCAATTGGTCAGCTATATGCCAAAGGGTTTTTCCAAGTTGTTGTTGATTTTTTTGTGTCATTTACTTTTAATATTTCCGTTTTTCGACATCAATCAGCACTTTCATCTCGTAAATGGCGATTTGATTGAGCTTGATTAGGAGTTTGTTTTTTCAGTCCATTGCTTAACCGACAGGTTAAATCTGTTTAATCCGTCAGCATTTTTAATTCCTTCGAATTCGGGGCAATTAAAATCCGGGTTATATTTGTCTTCCAACATACCAATAAATTCTTTTGTATTTTTATTTCTTTACCAAATTAATTAACGAGATATAGTCGTTTTCTTTAATTTTTATAACTGTTATTTCCGTTTTATTTACATTAATTTTAGCCATCTATTTTTGAATTATTAGTTTAAACCCATCGAATTCGAGAGGTTTAATTGGTTGAATTCGAATACTCAGAAACTAAATATTTTTATTCAAAAATCATCGTCCGTCATTTCTTGACTAAGATCACTGTTCAGACATTTGCGGGAACAACCCCTGCATCAACCCCTTTTTATGCAACTTTAATTGCTCTATCTTATCTGCTTGTGTGGTGATTATAGCATCTAAGGATGAAAGGCATGAGGCGATTTTTTGTTGTTCTTTTTTAGACTTTGGTACAATTATTTTATACTTTTCAAAGTCTTTTTGATATAAGTGAACAATTGAAGAGCCACCTGATAATCTATCTAAGAAGGATGTAAACCTTTGGCTTAAAAAAGAATGAAATATAAACTCAGGATTATTTTTATTAATATCAACTCTAAGTCTAAAAATACCATTATTTAGTGTTGATTTTCGATTGTTCAGATTTTCCACGTATGCTACTTTACCAATGCTTCCATCTTTAGTGATTAAAATATCACAATTTTGTAGTATTATGTTTTCATCTTGAATGTACCTTTCATAACTTACATATTTTACTTTTTCCCAATCAATCTTATTGTTTATAAAATCAGTTCCAGTCACTAAAAAGTAAATTCCCTCAACTAAATGTTCTTCCTTTCTTAAATTTTGCCAACCAATCCTTGCTTTCAAAGATGCGATATCAAGAATATTTATCTCCACCCATACTTCATCTTTCAAAAACTCTGGAAAACGATATTTCGGAATATTGTCTGAATTAGGATTTTTAGGATTGGTTGATTTAAGGATTTTCTTACTGGCGTTTTCAGAAATCCTATAATCCATTAATTCTGTAAATCCTAATTCAGACAGTTGCGGAAAAAGATTTTGCATCAATCCTTTTTTGTGGTCTTTGAGCAGTTCCAACTTTTGTGTATGCGCTGCAATGACTTCATCTAAGGAAGAAAGGCAGGAGGCGATTTTTTGTTGTTCGTCTTTATTAGGACAAGCTACTTTAATCTTTACTATTTCATTTTTACCAATTTCGGGAAATGTTGACCCTGAAGCTTTTTTTATAAGCTCATTTTTATGTTGGATTATCCAATAATACCAAAAAGTATTAACTTCTGAGTTCTTGACTACTAAAGATTGAAAACCTTGGTTTGTCGTACACTCAAAATTTGAGATGGCAATATCCCCTATAGTAGCCCTTGTGGTTATTAATAAAGCACCTTTGGGTAGTAATTTTGCAGAAGAATTTTTCAATCCTTCCTCAGAAATTGTCCTAATGCTATTTCCAAGGATTCCTTCCTTAACTTCTGTTGGTGTATACCATTGAATTCCGCCATTCCAGTACTCTTGGATATTTGTATCAGGCGTGCCACCACTTGTAAAATCCCCAATATCACCCAAAATTTTTGTATACCATTCCCCACAATAAATAAACTCAGGAAAACGCAATTCTGGTATCATTTTTTTCTCCTTACTCATCTGTCTGAATTAAGATTATCGGGATTTGAAGATTGAAGGATTTTTTTATTTGAATTTTCCGGAATCTTATCATCATTTATTTCCTTCCATACCAATTCAGACGGATTATTTTCAGGATGATTCACATTATACACTCTTTTAAATTCCAGACTTTTCGCTCCAAAATTGATCAAAAGTCCGATCGGTAGGTAATATGCCTGGCAATAATTCATAGCCTGAGCCAGGTGGACATCTTCTAATTTTATTAGCGCTTTGAGTTCCACCATAATACTATCTTCCACAAAAAAATCAACTCTGCGTGTTCCGATCTCAATACCTTCATAAAATATGGCCATCTCCATCTCTCGCTGAAAACTCAATCCCTGTTTGTCCATTTCAATGGCCAACGCACGTTGGTAAATGACTTCCTGAAAACCATTACCCAATGTACTGTGAACTTTCATAGCACAACCAATAATCTTATGCGTCAATTTTTCGTATTTCACTATCCTATCATCATTTAATCTTAAAAATCTTAATTCAGACAATTACTCATAAGCAGCTAATCCGGAAATAATTTGCCCTTGTGCCAGCTTTTTCAATTGAGGAACCAAATCTTCCATCAATGCCATCTCTTTTACACTCCTTTCTTTCCAACTCAACCCCATTGGTTCTAACAAATCGGTGAGTTTTTCTCCGTCAAAAATCATCCGGTTCATGATATGTTCCAAAAAAGATCTCAATTCTGATGTTGGTAATCCGTGCTTGTGAGCAATGACAGCCAGCTCTTTGTTGTATCTTTCATCTTTAAAAAAGTCATACATTGTTTTTAGTTCCTCAACGGCATAACCCTTCGTCCAATCCAGATCATCTATAAATTCGGTTAAATCCTCCTGCTCATCCATCAGGTTGGCATTGGAATTCAACAAACTGATTACCTGGGATTTTGTCAATTTTTGCTTGGATGGTTTCTTTTGTGTGCTGTCGGCAATCAGGTTCATGATGTAATCATAATCAATGACAGCTGAAGCAAAAAGCACAAATTCAAAATCGAGCTGTTGAATTTCAGGAGGTGCATTCTCACCTTTCTTTTGTTGGATTTCGCGCAATTTTCTCGCTGTTTCAATATAGGAACTCCTGAATTCCAACAATTTTTCACCCGGCAAAATGGATTCAATTTTCGCCTTTTGTTGATCGTCTAAATCCGTGTATTGATCAAGTTGCGTTTTTAAACGCTGAACCTCCTTGAAGTTCCTGACAAATGCAATCCTCGCGGCATCGCCTTGCAGGTCATACACTTCGTAAGGTTCGTTTACCAGATTATGTTCCACCATGAAAACGCCTAAAGCTTCAACCGCCTCCTTATATTTTTCTATCACAACTGGTGCCGGATCAACCAGCCAGATTTCTCTGGCATGTCCACTATCTTCGCCGGAGAATAACGCAATAGCCTGGTTTACCGCATCCTGTTGAGATCGAAAGTCGAGAATATTTCCATACGGTTTGGTATCATTCAAAATGCGGTTAGTGCGGGAAAATGCCTGGATCAATCCGTGGTATTTCAGGTTTTTATCTACATATAAAGTATTCAGGTATTTGCTGTCAAAACCTGTGAGCAACATATCCACTACAATGGTGATGTCTATTTTATTTTTGTGAGGAAAATCCTTATTGCTGTATTTCTGATTTTTGATCCGGTCTTGAATATCCTGATAATATAAATCGAATTCGTTGATACTGTGGTTAGTACCGTAATTAACATTATAATCTGCAATAATTTCAATTAAAGCATTTTTCTTTACTTCAGGATTTTGTTTGTTGTCCTCTTTCTCCTGAGTTAAATCCTCTTGCAGTTGTTTGATGTCGGCAGTATTTTTCTGACTTTGCTGGTCACCTTCTTTAGCTATCAATTGAGCAGGCGGAGAAAATACACAGGCAATATTTAACGGTACATAATCCTCATTTTCAGCTTGTTTTTGTTTCTGAATTGATTTAAATAGCTTGAAAAATTCAATGGCATTATTGATAGAAGCGGTTGCCAGAACAGCATTGAAACGCCTTGAGTTGGTTGCAGAATCGTGTTTATCCAAAATGGCTTCTACTACTGCCTGTTGTGCAATGGGTTCACCCGGAATTGCGTTTTGAGCGCCTTTGCCTTTGAAATAATCAATGTGGAAACGCAGCACATTTTTATCATCAATTGCATCGGTAATGGTATAGGCGTGTAACTGCTTTTCAAAAATATTTTCAGTGGTTTTATATGAAGCATATTCGCCTTCCCTGATATTGTAAGTTGCATTTTCGTCAAAAATAGGTGTGCCTGTAAAACCAAATAATTGCGCATTCGGAAAAAACTCTTTTATGGCCTTATGATTTTCACCAAATTGTGAACGGTGGCACTCGTCAAAGATAAAAACCATACGCCTGGAACGAAGTGGTTCCAACCTTTCTTTGTAGTTTTTCTTATAAGTGCCATCCAAAGCAAGACCCAATTTTTGAATGGTGGTTACAATGACCTTGTCAGTGTAGTCAGTAGATAGCAAACGCCTTACCAAAGTTTCGGTATTGGTATTTTCTTCCACGCTGCCTTCCTGAAACTTATTAAATTCTTCACGTGTTTGCTTGTCAAGGTCTTTTCGATCTACCACGAACAAGCACTTTTCAATATCGGTATTATCTTTCAGTAAAGTTGAAGCTTTGAACGAAGTCAGCGTTTTTCCACTTCCTGTGGTATGCCAGATATAACCGTTTCCTCTGTTTTGGTTTACACAATTCTCAATTGCTTTTACTGCATAGATCTGATAAGGTCGCATCACCAGCAATTTCTGTTCACTTTCGACCAATACCATATATTTGCTGATCATTTCTCCTAGTGTGCATTTTTTAAGGAACTTTTCAGCAAATGTTTCCAGATAATTGATTTTCTTATTGTTTTCGTCTGCAAATTCATAGATGGGCAAAAACTGTTCATCTGCATTGAAAGCGAAATGCTGGTTTTTATTGTTGGCAAAATAAATGGTTCGATTGCTGTTGCTAACGATGAACAACTGCATAAAGCACATCAGCGTATTGGTGTAGCCATTACCCGGATCGTTTTTGTAGTCAACGATCTGCTGCATAGCCTTACGCGGTGAAATGTCGATTTTTTTCAGTTCAATCTGAACCACCGGGAGGCCGTTGATCAGCAAAATCACATCATAGCGGTGGTTGCTGTTTTCCGTATTGATGCGCAACTGATGGATCACTTCATAATCATTTTTGCACCAATCTTTGATATTGACCAGGGTGTAATGCAGAGGAGTCCCGTCTTCACGCTGAAAATAATTCCTTTGACGCAGCATTTTTGACGCAACAAAAACATCAGTTTTGATGATATCCTCCCGTAAACGCAGAAACTCACTTTCAGAAAGATGAACACGGTTGAGGGATTCAAATTTAGTTTTGAAATTCTGTTCAAGCGTTCTTCGATCAATTATATCAGGCCGAAAGGTGTATTTCAACTCGCTGAGTTGCCTGATCAGCTTCTCTTCTAATTGATATTCATTACTCATTGGTCTTCTTCTAAAATATAAATTCCGGTTCAAATTGACCAGGCATAAGGCACAAAGTTCTACATCATACTATCCATTTGAGCAGTTTTAATGCCTTCAATAAAATGATATAAATCGTTTTCAAGAAAATTATGTGCAAAATACATATTTTTTGGTAAAATGGGAGGAAACTATAAGTATTCAATAGCACTTTTGATCGGGATTTGCCACCTGATATGAAGTGGTTCAGTTTCGACCGGAATGGGTGGTTCAGTTTGGCCGGAATATTCATGAAAGTTTCCTCGCTTTCAAAAGATTTAAATTACTCTATTTTTTGACTGTATTTCATTTTAATATTGTACAAAGGTTTCCTATAAGAAACGTATGGGGCTTTAAAGCTTCTAACTATCAAGTTACTAAACCAATTATAAATTGTTATGCCGTTCAAATTCGGCGCTTCCTGCCCTATGTTTTTTATGGCGTGTTGTAGGCGGTGATATTGTCTATGCTTTTATTGCTTTAAGTGTTAATTCAATATTCTTTACTGTTTCGATGAGTTCATCTTCATGAATTCCTTGAGTTTTGAACAGTTTTAGTTGAGTTAATATGTCCTCATTTAAGTTAAGGCAAATTTCAACTAATCCATCGTCAACATATTCACTTTTTAGCGTTAAAACTCTATCAATTTCTTTAATATATGTTCGCAACTTAGGTAAATACCTAGATCTGGTTTTCGAATTTTTAGGATTTATATGATATACTAATGAAGCGGAATAAAGCAAATATGCTATAATTTGATTTGACAGAGTGTTCATAATGATCTTCTCTGAGTTTTTCTTAATTGTATTAAACTTTTTTTCATAAAAAATTAATAAATAACCTCCAAGCGCTATAAGCCCAAAAGAGAAAATTTGAAACAAGAATGAAATAGTATTAGCCTGGAGTAGTGTATTAATTTTCCCCTCTAGTTTAACAATGTTCAAATCAAATATTAATTCTATATTTTCTTTCGAAATAGTATCCTTTTTCGATATATTTTCAGATAAGTGATTTAAATCTGCTCCAATTGAATAATGCATGGATTTTATATCTAAATATGCATCTATTAAAACCAATGTTGAAATTAATATTATCGAGGATACAGCTATTATTCCAATAAACTTAATTAATCCGTTCATGATAGTGATTTTTTTATCTGCTCTAAATTTTTATGCAATTCTTTAATTGAAGATTCACGATTACCAGCTTTTCTTTTTTTTATTTTTTTTATTTTTTCTAAATCATTATCAGTAATACTATCTAATTCTTGAATATAGTCTGAATAAATTATCATGTTTGCGGGATTCAAGCTATATTTATTAATTCCTATATGCTTAATCCATATCCATCCCGTGATTTTTCCATCCCTTGTTAATTCAGATAATTCCTTACTTAATCCGTCTGTTGGAAGATTTAAATCAATAATTAAACATTCACATGAGTCACTATCTAGAATCTCATTAATCTCAAATATTGATGTTGCTTTAATATATGCAAACCCTAAACTTGGTAACTCTTCTTCAAGAATGAAAGTTACTTCACTGATGTCTTCTAAATGTATTATTTTCATTTGTTTAAAATTATTGGAAGTTCAACAATAAATTCTATTTGATATGTAGGATAATTGATACTGTGAATGATTTCGTCTAATGAGGGTTGATATACATGCATTTTATTATTCCGACACACTACTTTCTCAAAAATATTTTCATCTAAATTATTTAATCTGCTGTATTCTTCTATTAATTTGTTATGATTCTCAATCTTACTTCTGGGGCTTACAGTTTCAATGTAATAGCTTAAAACAGGAATATTATAGTCTGATAACTTATCTTCTTCTTTATCGCATTTATGATATACCTTTCCATTAAGAAGCTTCATATGTTGCCTAGCAATCCCAAGTCCAACACCTAACCCTTCGATACCTTCTGTATCATCACCTCTTTCGAACAAATCATAAATATCTCTATTATCAGGAGGTATCGTCTTGCTGTAGTTCTTTATTGAAATTCTGACACTATTAGGGGCATTATAGTGACGTCCATACCAAATGATAATATTGGTCCCTTTATAACAATACTTCCATGCGTTATTTATAATATTGTAAACAACTTGGTCGAGCTTTAGACTATCTGTTGTAACAACGGGCATTCGGTATCCTGGATTGAAATCTTGTGTTTTAAATTGAATTTTTCTCAGTCTAGATTTTCTCCTGTAAGTATTGACCCATTTATAAATTAAGTCTTTTAATGGATGAATACTATCTATGTTTAATTTCGTATCTTTTTTAATAATTGCTCGTGCATTTAAATCCATATATTCAATCTGAGTAACTTGTGAAGCTAAATCATCATTTATTGCAGATAGTTTACCAGGATTATCTATTATATTACCAGTCTCAATATTAAAATATCTTATTGCCTCAATTACAACTAAATTCTGACTAATCTCATGCCCCATCACTCGTATTGTTAATTCCAATAATTCTGAAGCAATTTCTGCCATCACTGAAGAATAGATTGATCCCATTAAACTATAAAATGAAAGTATAGCTATTTCAAATAACTCATCTTGCCTAGCATCATTCTTTGATTCTCCAATCCTATCCCATACCTCAATATCATATCTTATCCAGATTAGAAAAGCACTTCTTGGCGAATAATTTGATGGAAATAGTCTAAGAATATCTGCATCTTCATCCCATTTGTAATTTCCTAATGATAAACCATTTAATAAATTGGGATAATTTTTACTTGTAATGTTTAGCACCGTAGATTTTGACATTTCATCATAGTTGTCAACTTGTGATGGGCTATAAAAGATGTCTTGATATTTAAGATTAATTCCAGAACCAATAACAGCTTTAAAATTTGAATCAAAGTCTGCATTTTCCATTGTGTCTTTAGCAAAGATAACTATATGTTTCGCTGGAAAATGTTCTCGAAACTTGTTAAGTGGGAGTTGAATTTTACTCCAAAATCTTTTTAACCTTAACCCATGTGAAGGCAAAGGATTTTTGTAAAACTCGTCTCTTAATAACCTATTGACATCCTCAACTTTTTGTGCGATGAAGTTAATTGATTTCTTTTCCAATTCATATTCAAGTATAGCATAAAGCTTTTTTATTTCGGGAATGATTTTATCAATAAAATCATTTTCATCATTTATCATACCTGCAAAAAGAACACCAAGTAAAGAGCCATGAAAAATGATTGGGATTGAATATTCATTTAATTTATTTTTATAGCATTTATATCCATAAATTCTTACTACTTTATTATCAAAACTTACTTCTTTAGGAGGTTTATTGCTGTAAGTTAAGATGTTATTCATAATACTTTCCCAGTCTTCATAACTTAATATTTTTCTATTTTTTTTTAAATCGCAAAGATTTTTAGAAATTATTCTCTTTTGTGTTTCGTAATAAATGCAATTCTTTTCATTACAATCTGCTCCTAGGCATTTTTGGTCATGCCAAATTTTTGATGTATCCCCATGTGTGTTTACAACTTGATTTGAACAATGTTCACAAAAAGTAATTGGATAGTTAGTTTCTGTGGTCATATCTGAAAGTATACCCTTTAAATACATATTAGGTATAATTCCAGTTTCTGAAAACCCCAAATTGAAGTCATTTGAAATTTGCTTTGGTTTTATTGGCCAAGTATTATTTCCGTTCATCATCTATATTTTTTATCATTGCTGGTAACTTATTTATATCTTTAAAAAATATCAAAAATCTATTTGCCCCTTCTCCAATAAAGCATATACCTCCTTTTCCTTCTGATATGTTCAACTCATCACCAACTTATCTTACACAAATCACCCTATATACACCTTGCTAAAGAGCAATATTACATTCCCCAAACCATCCCCCGAAAATAGTCCCATAAACCTACAAAATTCCCGTCGATTCAACAAGAAATACATTGCTTTTTTCTCCCCGTGCTGCAGCTTAAACAAAATCCCGATATCTTACAAGCCACATCACCCATATGCTCAAAAAACAATTATCCCTGCTGCCCGACAATCCTTCCATTCCAGAATATTTTTGGGAATACCTCAGGAATATAACTCACTTGTATTTAATGCTTTGCTTTTATTCATGTCTATTAAGACATAAAATCATTTATACTTTTAAATGGCTAATCCTTTATTTTTTAAAGCATTGATCTGCCGGATGAATAAATTTGGATTTGCAGGCGGAGAAGGAAATGCGAAAACCTTCGTGCCTGTTATCGGATTTGTCAATATCCTGGACCTGATTTTTGAAAATGAAGGAATTTGACTTAGTGCCTGAATGACGGGAATATTATTATTGGTCAGAAAAATAATATGCTCCGGATCCAGGAATAAAATTGTATTTAATAAATTCTCTGCTTCAAAAGAAGAAACTCTTGCCGGTCTTTTAGGGGCAACGTTATTTTGTTGGGCATCCATCACCATGATGCCATTGCTTAAAAACTGATCCAACCTTTCCAACTCAGTCAATTTTTCACCATCAGAGTATGTGTCGGGGATTGAAAACGCATTGCACAGGTTAGTAAAGAAAAGCGGAGCAGCACCCCGGGCAGGGCCACCCGGACAATCCGGAAGACTCCGGTAGAAACAGGAAACTGCATAATCCGGGTTGGGATAATTCTCCCCGATGACCAGTAGTCTGGTCTTGCCAATGTAATCTTTCTGTTTCAGGTACTGGAAAACAAAAACTGGCATTTGTAGCATAAATGATAATTTTATAGGTTAGAAATCAATTTTTATTTCCTATGATTTTTCATAAGTTAACAGTCTTCTGATCTATTAGTTGATTCCATGTTGAAGACCAAATTCTACCCCATTCCATCTCCCGAAAATAGTCCCATAAACCTACAAAAAATCCCATCAAAATCCCAAAAAACCACTCATTTTTTTACCTGCCTCACTATACGTTATACAGATAATCCCCACAACAAACCATCCCCCACCCGTCATCCCACTACCAGACTTTCAATCAATTGCTGCAGCTCACCTCTGATAGTATGTTCGGTGGCATTCCCTGCCTTGTATCTTTTGCTAATGTTGTCGATGTATGGGTCGGTGGTCATGTTTTATCAGGTATGTGTTCCGTCAAAGATAGGGAAAATGGGAATTGGGAGGGAGGAATGAGGGGACAATTTACGAAGTACGATTTACGAAGTACGATATGGGTTAGCTTTTAATGGATTGCCTGGTCAATTTCGCCGGATTATGCACATTTAGAGTGATTCATTTTCAACCGGGATGAACGGTTCAGTATGGCTGAAATAAAAAATGTAGTCGTAATTATTTAGATGATTAGCAGATTAGTCTTTTAGTCTTTATGATTTGAAAGCATACACTAACCTAAGACGCTGAATTTGCCAAAGAAATGGAGTTTTGACATTCGTGATACATAATTGGCAAAAAGACTAACAGCTAAAAGACTATCAACCTAAACAATTACATATAGTCATTACTTTTATCGCCCCATAACCTGAATCTTCTTTGGCATTCCTGCTTCGGTAAACCCAATCTGGGATTTACCACATTGCATAATTCCATCAGTTTCTTAGCAGCTGTTTCCCCGGATAGGATGTCAGCATTCACCATATGATCGAAAATCCATAAATGCCCATGAACCTCTATATTTATTGAATGAGCAAACTTCCTTAACAAATTGTCACTTGTGATCAGCGCAGCTCCGGTTTTCTGTGCATGATATAAAGCTGAACAGTCCTGTTCTGACAGATTTGGTTTGGCTGCCCTTATCATCCATATTTCCAATAGATCTTCGGCGCTAAAAACGTCTACTTTCAGTTGTTTTGTTTCAATATAAGGCAATAAAGCTTCCTGCTGTTCGTCAAATAGTTCTTCAAGGATCATAGCAGTTGTATGAAACTCAAATTCAAGCTGAAAAAAATAAGGCAGGATTTTCAGGTCTCCAAGATCTATAACCTAAATATCTAAAATGAGTTCCGTAATGAAGGTCAAAAGTGCAATAAAATCAGCACTTTTGACGACAAAGCATAGCTAACCCTATGGTGCGAAGTCAAAAGTGAGTAAAACGCTTGATTTTGCAGCAATTTTGAGCTGTAATAGGAAATTCATTTTAGATTTTTAGGTATATATATTGGCATCGTTGACTATAATTTTCACAGGGCAATAAAATCTTGGCGAAATTCTGCTAATTTCTGGTTTGATAAGTTGGCGGCTTTACTCAATGAAATGACTTCTTCAGCAGCTGCCCGGTATACTAATTGTCTGAAACGAAATGCCTGTTCAATTCCCATATATGAACCTAAATCCTGCTCAGTCCGATTTTTACTGATCCATTTCCGGAAATTAAGAAATTGTAAAGAGTTAATTATTTCGAGGTCTTTTGCCCTGGCCATAATAGCCTGTATTGAAATTCCATAAGTCTCTTTAATGGCAATTAATTCAGATACAGAAATATGTGACCGGCTCTCCCCTATTTCAGATTTCAAGGTGGATCCGGGTAAAAGCATTGCCCCGGCAAATTGATAACAGGATCTTTCTTTTTCCTTATCATCAATTTTCTCATCGGATACCATCAATAAATGACCTAATTCGTGTAACGCAGTTAAACGTTTACGCTCAATATTGAAATTTTTGTTGATGACTACTATAGGGATGCGGTCATCAGCCCAACCTGAAAAACCATCGAACTCATTGGGAGCATCTATCTCTATTACTTTAATTTCTTTATCTTCAAGCAGATCTATCACGTTAGGCAAAGCATTTAAGCCGAGTTCCCATTTGGAGCGCAACGCTAAAGCTGAATGGTCTATATCTGCGAAGGAAGCAATTTTATATTCAGCTATCGGGTTGGTGAAAGCGGATTCAATATTGAGAAATTGCTCGACTTCGAGGTAGCGTTCCAGCACATCAGTCACTGTTTGCCTGATGGCTTTTTCATCTTTTACCGACAATTTTTTCTTTTTCCTGAATTCTATTTTTTCGATCTGAACAGTGAACGGGCGGAAGAAATAGTCCGGTTTTACGTTTAAAGCTTTTGACAGTGCCAGCAATATGCCGCCATCAGCCATCATTTCTCCTTTTTCGTACTTGGAGATGGCATTCTTTGATACGATATTACCCATTTTCTCTACCAATTGGTCCTGAGAAAGGGCAGCCTGCATTCTGGCACTTTTAAGCCGTTTACTAAAAATCTCTTTCATTTTTTTTATTTGGTTTACAAATATATACAAATTTACACAAATGTAAACCAAAAAGCAAATATTTTAAATGTATGTATGTATTCAGGAATGTTTTAAGCATAACAGGATGATGTTAGTGAAATGCGGTCCTTCACTTTTCGATCCGATTTAGTTTTCACTATTTCGTATTTAAATATTTGGAGAAAATTCTACCCTATTTATGTATAAAACAGGCTGAATTTCATCTCTAACATAAATACCATTCAAATTTCAACTCTCCGTGGCCCTCTGTGTAACCAATAAAAGTAAAAAGGAAAAAGTAGAAAGTAGAAAGTTTTTAAAGTCATACTTTTTACTTTATGAACTTTCAACTTTATACTCAATTGTGCTTATGTGGTGAAAAAAAAACTGAATTCGATCAATGTATCCATCCGAGCAACCCCATGTTCCAAAAGCGAATGTAATAGTCGAACTTTG
>ERZ761607.2137-NODE-2137-length-22328-cov-7.188390_pt1 | contig 22328 bp, 17 predicted proteins | sample MGYA00511164_ERZ761607 | MGnify/ENA primary metagenome ERZ761607 (study PRJEB28899, sample SAMN02445080) | bioreactor sludge metagenome | biome: EBPR sludge | place: Australia: Brisbane, Thorneside Wastewater Treatment Plant | collected 2011-06-22 ... | reverse complement strand
GTCGAGCCGGGGCTGCCTCATCAACTGTATTACATCGGACCGACTTTTTATGGAAACACTGACAATATTCTGGTTGTAAACTTCGAGCCGCCGGGTTGCTTTCGCGTGATCGACCCCGAGGTCGAGGTGGAGAACAAATTGCTCCCACCCGCCGTGCGCGATGTTGCACAGCATTCGAATCAGAGTGTGATCCTGTTCGAGAAACAGAACCAGCTTCCCCGTCAGTTTTACCGAGGCGCGGAATCGGATTGGTGTGGCTACTTCGCGCAGGCTGAACTCGCCCGTCAGAAACAGGACTGGGAGGAAGTCATCCGCATTGCCGACCTTGCTTTTGCCTTGAACGACACACCCAATGACCCTGTCGAGCGTTTTGTTTATATCGAGGGATATTCCCACGCGGGGGAGTGGGAAAAGGCGGTAGAATTGTCGCGGGCATCATACAAGGTTTCAAGGAATTATGTCGGTCCGCTGTTGTGCAACTTGTGGAATCGGATCGAGCGCGAGACGGAAGCCGACCCTGCTATCTTGGCGGATGTCCAAAACGAATTTGGGTGTTCTCCTTAGATGTGTATACAGATCCACTGTCCGCGAATGATGGTTTGGTAAAATCGTTAACGACTGAAAGGAGGCTGAAATTCACTTTCCCCTGTCAGTGTTGTCGATAATCAATATTTTCAAAAGGAGAAGAAGTATGCGCAAGTATTATGCTCGCCTCGCCACCCTGGCGTTGGCACTTATGCTCGTCCTTTCGGCTTGTGGAGGCGCGCCTGCCGCAACGGAAGCAGAGGCACCCGCCACTGAAGCCGCCGCCACCGAAGCCCCTGCCACTGAGGCTGCCGCCACCGAAGCCCCCGCTTCGGATGAACCCTTCGTGTTCGGTATGCTGCTCGTCGGCCCGTACAACGACAACGGCTGGAGCCAGGCTCACTATGAAGCCGGCAAGTATGTGGAAGAAAACCTTGGCGCGACCATGTTCTATTTGGACAAGGTTAACCCCGCCGACCGCCCCGGCACCACCCCCGACCAGCTTGCAGAAGAACTGGTTGCCCAGGGTGCGAAACTCGTCATCTTCAACTCGGATGATATGAAAGACGCCTCCACAACCTTTGCCAAGGCTCACCCGGATGTTTACGTTATCATGGCTTCCGGCGACCAGGTCTGGGAAGACGGCAAGGCTTTCGAAGCGATGCCGAACCTGACCAATATCATGGGTCGTATGGAATACGGCAAGATGATGGCCGGCTGTGCCGCCGCTCTCGCCTCCGAAACCGGCAAGATCGGTTACCTCGGACCCTTGATCAACGATGAAACCCGCCGCCTCGCCGCCTCCGCCTACCTTGGCGCGAAGTACTGCTACGAGAAAGCTGGCAACGATCCGGCCTCGCTGTCCTTCAAAGTTACCTGGATCGGTTTCTGGTTCAACATCCCCGGCGTGACCCTCGACCCGGTGCAGGTCTCCAACGACTTCTACACCACCGATTACGATGTTGTGATCTCCGGCATCGATAACCCGGTCAATCTCGGCGAAGCCGCGAAACTCAAGGCGGAAGGCAAGAATGTCGCTGGCGTTGCGTATGACTACGTAGCAGCTTGTGAAGCCGCCCCGGATGTCTGCCTTGGCGTTCCGTACTTCAACTGGGGTCCGGAATACGTGAAGGCGATCGGCTCCGCACAAGACGGTTCCTGGCAGTCGCAGTTCCTTTGGGTAGGACCGGATTGGGCTGACATCAACAACCTCGACACCTCCACAGTCGGTTTCGAGAAGGGCTCCGCGCTTGCGGCTGACGATGCCGCGTTGCTGGACGAGTTCATTGTCGAACTGGCAGGCGGACTCAACCTGTGGAGTGGCCCCATCAACTTGCAGGATGGCACTGCCTACCTCGCCGATGGCGAAGTTGCCACCGACCAGCAGATCTGGTACCTGCCGCAATTGCTCGAAGGCATGGAAGGTTTGAGCGCTTCCGAATAATTGTTTTCCCTTGCAGGGGCGCGGTTACCGCGCCCCTGCTTCATTTTATGTGTCATGGAGGCTTCGTACCGCCCATGAAAGTCGAACTGAAGAACATCCACAAGCATTTTGGCAAGACTCATGCCAATCGGGGAATCAATCTAACGATTCCGTCCGGAACGATCCAGGGGATTTTGGGGGAGAATGGCGCAGGGAAAAGTACATTGATGAAGGTCCTTTCGGGCTTCATCCAGGCAGATACGGGCAGTGAGATTGTTTTGGACGGCAAATCCGTCTTCATGGATTCGCCTGCCAGCGCCATCCGTCACGGGGTGGGTATGCTGCATCAGGACCCGCTTGATTTCCCACCCATGAAGATTTTGGATAATTTCCTTCTGGGCCTGCCCGGCTCTTTCTTCCCGAATCGCAAGGAAGCCACGCAGGATTTCAACCTGCTTGCGAAGGAATACGGTTTCACCTTTGACCCTGAAAATTACGTAGACTCCCTGACTGTGGGCGAACGCCAGCAGTTGGAGATCATGCGATTGATATTACTCGGCGCGCGCGTCTTTATCCTCGATGAACCGACAACGGGCATCAGCGCGAGCCAGAAGGAAAAACTTTTCGCCACACTCAAGAAATTCCCCGAGCAGGCGATGACTGTCATTTTCGTTTCGCACAAATTGGAAGATGTCGAAAGCCTTTGCGACCAGGTCGCGGTTTTGCGCGGCGGGGAATTGGTGGGGGAGATGAAACCCCCGTACAGTACGCCCAAACTGGTCGAGATGATGTTCGGCAAGGTGGTGACTCTCGGCGAGCGCCAACCCGCGAAAACCGGCGATACCATCCTGTCATTGCAGAATGTATCCCTTGAAGACACACGGCTGAAGATCAACGACATTAACCTGGATTTGAAAGCCGGTGAAGTAATTGGCCTTGCCGGGTTGGAAGGCTCCGGGCAGGGCATGTTCATGAGGGCTTGTGCGGGGCTTGTCCGTCCGGTGGGTGGGAAGGTCGTTCTCAAGGGAAAAGATCTGACCGGCAAGTCTTATCACGTATTTAAACACGATGGTGTGAACTTTCTCCCCGCCGCGAGACTTGAAGAGGGACTCGTGCCAGGTTTGAGTCTCACCGACCACTTCATCCTTGCAGAAGAGCCGAAGGGCGTTTTCATTGACAAAGCCTACGGGCAAAAACTGGCGGAAGACCGCATCAAATCCTTCAACATACGCGGCACGCCCACCAGCACGGTCGAATCGCTCTCGGGCGGGAATCAACAACGCGCAGAATTGGCTTTGCTGCAAACGCCGCTGTCGCTCATCCTGCTCGAACATCCCACACGCGGGTTGGATATCGAATCGGTCATTTATATCTGGAGCAAACTCAAGGACCGCTGCAAGCAGGACGGCGCGGCGATCATCTTCATCTCATCCGACTTGGAGGAAGTGCTGCAATACAGCGACCGGCTGCTTGTTTTCTTCAGCGGCAAGGTGTCAGAACCGATCGATGCGTCGTCGACCAATGTGGACCAGCTCGGTCAGTTGATCGGCGGCAAGGGCTGGCCCCAAAAAGGAGGCACTCATGCTTAGATCGCGTGCAGGCGGTTTTATCTTTCAATTGATCGCATTCCTTCTTGCGCTCGGTTTTGTTTCGTTGATCCTGGTTGCGGTCGGTGCGCCGCCTTTGGATGCGTACAAGAACATGCTGGTCGGCTCGGTCGGTTCGGTGCGAAAATTAGCCGAGGTGTTGGTCTCCTTCGTTCCATTGCTTCTGGTGACGGCTGGTTTGTTGGTTACTTTTTCCGCCGGGTTGTGGAATATCGGTGTGGAGGGGCAGATCGTACTCGGAGCGATCGGCTCTGTTTGGGTCTTGCGTCAATTCGTGGATAGCACGCTTCCGCCCGCGCTGATCATTACCCTGTCCATTTTGGGCGGGATGCTCGCCGGAGCTGTGTGGGCTTCGTTTGCCGGTGCGCTCAAGACATTCGGTGGTGTGAACGAGATTTTCGGTGGTCTGGGTCTGAACTTCGTCTCGACCGCATTGACCTTATATCTCATCTTCGGACCGTGGAAGCGCGAAGGCGTGGCGTCGATGAGTGGGACCGAACCCTTCCCCGATATCTTCTCCCTGCCGCAACTGCCGGACCTGCGTATCAGCCCATACGCGTTGGCGATCGCTCTGATTGCCATTGTGATCGTGTATTTCATCCTGCAAGGGACGTATTTCGGGTTGAAGATCAAGGCAGTCGGGAAGAACATCCGCGCGGCATACCTGCTCGGCATACCTACCTGGCAATATTCGTTGTATTCCTTCCTGATCTGCGGTGCGTTGGCGGGTATCGCCGGGGCGTTGCAGGTGACTGCGGTCTATCATCGGCTCATCCCTGCCATCTCGAGCGGATACGGCTATCTCGGTTTGATGGTGGCGATGCTGATCAATTATGCGGCGATCTGGGCCATCCCTGTCGCATTTTTCTTTGCGGCATTGAATATCGGTTCGATCCAACTGCCGATCCTCATGCAGTTGGATTCATCGCTTTCTGGCGTGCTGCAAGGTGTGCTGGTTTTGTTCGTTCTTCTTACAGAAGGCGTTCGTCAAAAATTTGTGAAGAAGGCGTGAGGCAATTATGACCCAGGAAACTCTTCTCGTTGGTTTGGCGGGCGTGCTTGCCGCTGCCGCGCCCATCATCTTTGCCGTATTGGGCGAGACCATCTCCGAGCGCGCGGGCGTTATCAACCTCTCGATGAACGGCACCATCCTCTTGACTGCCATGAGCGGTTTTGCTGTGGCATATACGACGGATAGCGTGTTGCTTGGCTTTCTAGCCGGGATGTTGATCGGCGCATTCGTAGCCTTGATCGTCGCCTTCTCAAGCATCACGCTCAAACAATCGCAGGTGGCGATCGGTTTCGTGCTGGCGCTTACCTGCCGCGACCTCTCGTACTTCCTTGGCAACCCGTTCATGGGTGTCGCCGGTCCGCGTTTGCAAGCCGCGCCCATCCCGGTCTTAGGCGATTTTCCGATCCTTGGCCCGCTTTTCTTCCGGCAGGAAGTAAGCACATATCTTAGCTTCCTCGCCATTTTTCTTGCCTGGTTGTGGATCTTCCGCACGCGCCCCGGGTTGATGTTACAGGGCATCGGTGAGAAACCGGCGGCGGCCTACATCCGTGGAGCGAATGTCAACCTGATGCGTTATGTATATACGATGATCGGTGGCGCGCTGATCGGGTTGGCGGGGCCCACTTATTCACTCGGCGTCCGCGCCGGTTGGATGGGTACCATCTCCGGGTTGGATGGCATCGGTTGGATCGCTCTCTCCATCACCATCTTCGGCGGCTGGAATCCTGCCCGTGCGGCATTTGGCGCTTATCTTTTTGCACTTCTGCAATGGCTTGGTTTGGTTTTGCAGCCGGTGCTTACACAGGTCCCGTCGCAGGTGTTGCAGGTTGCGCCATTCCCCTTGATGATCCTGACTCTTCTTCTTGTCAACATCGGCAATGCCGAATGGGTCGAACGGACTCTTGCCGCCATGCCCGAAGCCTCTCGCAAGTTCTTCGCAAAATTGCTTCGAGCGATGAGAGCTTCACCGCCTGCGGCATTGGGCGTGCCCTTCGAACGGGATTAACCCCTCGCTTCATTCGACCTTTTGCCTATACAACACCCCGAACGGTTTCTCCCTTCGGGGTGTTTATCTTATGTCATGCATGTCTGGGATAAATGTCACTTGAAGCGAGTTGTGGAATATTGTACAAAGTCGTCAGACGACTGTCCTCCTACCAATGAGCCTCATTCAGACACGAACGGTTTCCAATCAGGTAGACGAGATCCTCCTGGATCGCATCCGGGATGGGACGTATGCGCCCGGAAGTCGCATCCCCTCTGAAAGCGAATTATCAGACGAGTTTGGCGTAAGCCGAGCCACAGTGAGGACGGCACTTGCAAAACTTGCCGCAAACGGCATGATCCTGCGTAAGCAGGGCAACGGGACGTTTGTCAATGCCCGCATCCGGCAAGCCAGCGCCCAACCCGGGAATTTGTGGGACCTGGTGCAGTTGATCGAAGGCAACGGGTTTAAGGCTTCCATTCATCTGGTCTCGATGGAAAGAAAACCTGCCAACGAGAAGGAAGCCTCGGTACTTGCCCTCGAGCCTGGTGATGAAGTCATCCATTTCAAACGCGTCTTCCATGCGGATGGATGCCCTGTCATCCTGGCGGATAATGCCGTGCCAGTTTCATTCCTGCGCGAACCTGTGGAGACCATTGATGGGGGACTCCATATACGGGAAATTTTCAATAATTATTTTCACCAAAAGATCGCTTTTGCCATCACCGACATCCGCGCTGTTTCGATTGTTGAGGAAACCCGCGCCATTTTGGGGGGTGATGCAGGTCGGGCGATCCTGCAATTGGACGTGACCTTTTATGGGAAGGACGACCTGCCGCTTGCCTATGGCGTGAATTACTTTGACGACTCTGCGTTGCGTTTGAGCCTTGTGCAAACGTGGAGTTGATTTTTTTTACCGAATGGATTTGTATCCCCATTTTTGCGCCTGAGAGGAAACATCCCGATGCGACAACGATTTGAATCCCTTTTCGACGCGCTGCTTCCCGTGCTTGCCACCCTTGCCGCGCTGGCAGTCGGCGCGCTGATGCTGTTGATCTTGAAGGTCAACCCCATCACCGCCTATGCCGCCTTGTGGGACGGCGCGTTTGGGAGCACCAATTCATTTGCAGAGACGCTGGTCAAAGCCACTCCGTTGCTCCTGGTGGCATTGGGCATCTGCATTTCATTCCGTGGCGATGTCATCAATATCGGCGGGGAAGGGCAGATGATCGTCGGCGCAGTATTGGCAACGTGGATCGGGCTGACCTTTACGGATGCGCCCGGCTGGTTGGTCATTACGCTTGCTTTGTTCGCCGGCTTTCTCGGCGGCGCGGTCTGGGGCGGGATCCCCGGCGCACTCAAGGCATATTTCAATGTTAATGAGATTCTCAGCACGGTGATGATGAACGCCATCGCGGTGCAGTTGATGAACTTCCTCCTGCGCGGACCGATGATCGACCCCTCGCAGGCGGAACTGGCTTCCAAAATTCCGCAAACGGCGCGTCTCATCGATGCATTCCATCTCGCGCGTATGGCTCCCACGCGTTTGCATATGGGGGCGTTGATCGCGGTCATTCTTGCGTTCCTGGTTTACATTCTATTATGGCGGACAACGCTTGGGTATCGGATCCGTGCGGTGGGGCAAAGTCCCTTTGCCTCGCGGTATGCAGGCGTCAAAGTACAGCGCTACATGGTACTTGCCCTGCTTTTGAGCGGAGCGTTCGCCGGTCTGGCTGGAGCCGTGCAAGTCTACGGTGTAAATTACCGTATGATCACAGACGGGTCCGCTTCGGGTTTTACAGGTTCGGCAGGTTTCAACGGGATCGTGGCGGCGCTGTTTGGGCAATTGCATCCGTTATGGTCGATCCCGGCTTCGATCTTGTTCGGCGCATTACTGGTTGGGGCGAACAAAATGCAGCGTGTTGTACAGATTCCCTCCGCACTGATCACCGTTATGAACGGTCTGGTGGTCGTGTTCGTGGTTAGCAGTGAGATATGGAGGCATCGCAGGCAAAGGCGCAGGTTGGCGGCAGCTCCAGACGCTGAAACGCCGTCGAAACAGGACCAGCCTGGGGTCCGGAAAGAGGCGCAGCAATGATCTCCGAACTCCTATCTACTACAGTCCTGATCGGCATTCTTGCATCTGGTATCCGCCTTGCCACCCCGTATTTATACGCCGCCATCGGTGAGACGTTTGGACAGAAGAGCGGTGTGTTGAATTTGGGTGTCGAGGGGCAGATGCTGCTTGGCTGTTTCGCCGCCTTTTATGTGGCTTTCAATACCGGAAGCCTGTGGCTCGGTCTGCTCGCGGCGATTATCGTTGGTGCGGTGATGGGGCTTGCCATGGCGTACGTTACTGTGAACCTGCATGCCCAACAAGGCATCAGCGGGATCGGTTTTTATCTGTTCGGTCTGGGCATGAGCGAATTGCTTTTCCAAACCTTGATGGGGACCGTCGAGACGGTGCAGGGTTTTCCGAAGGTATACATTCCCGGTTTAAGCGACATCCCCGGCATTGGCGAGATATTTTTCAATCAGAATATTCTGGTGTATGGCGCCTTTCTGCTTGTGCCGCTTGCTTCGTTCTGAACAAGACCACGCTGGGTCTGAAGATCCGAGCGGTGGGCGAAAACCCCGATGCGGCCGACTCGCTTGGCGTGAATGTGGCGCGCATCCGCTACTTTACGATCATCCTGGGCGGGATCCTTTCAGGGATCGCAGGCGCTTCTTTATCGATAGCGTTGTTGAACGTCTTTCAACAGAATATGACCAGCGGGCTTGGTTTTATTGCCGTGGCGTTGGTGTATTTCGGCGGCTGGAAGCCGGTAGGTGTTTTGTGGGGAGCGTTGTTGTTCAGCATGGTGAACTCCCTTCAACTTTGGATTCAGGTATTGGGCATTCCGATCCCGTCTGATATTGCGGTGATGATGCCTTATGTGTTGACCATCCTGGTTTTGGTGGCAAGTGTTTCCAGGGTGCGGTCACCGTCCGCTTTGTCGAAACCCTTTGAGCGGGAGAATTGATCCCCCGGTTAGGAGGCAGGTAAAAGGAAAAGCATGATGAGATCTAAGCGTTCGATTGATATAAAGAATCAAATTCATAATAGGAGAAGATGATGAAAAAGTTAGCTTGGTTTTTGACCCTTGTGGTCGCGCTCGCAATGGTGTTGAGCGCATGTGGAGCTCCTGCTGAGCCCGTTGTTGAAGAACCCGCCGCCACTGAAGCTCCCGCCGAAACGGAAGCCGCGGCGACCGAAGCCCCCGCAACCGAAGAAGCGCCCGCCGAACCCTTCCGTGTGGCTGTCGTGATGCCGAGCGCGATCAATGACCTGGCGTTCAGCCAGAGCATGTACGACGCCCTCATGCGCATCCAGGAAGAAATGGGCGGACCTGAGGCGTTCGAAGTTGTGTATTCCGAGAATATGTTCGTGGTGGACGATGCCGCTGCGGCGATCCGCGACTATGCTTCACAGGGATTTGACCTGGTGATCGGTCACGGTTCACAGTACGGCTCCTCCCTGCAGGAGATCGCCCCGGACTTCCCCGAAACCAGCTTTGCCTGGGGCACCACCGCTGAGACATTTGGCCAGCCGAATATCTTCGCTTATGAAGCTGCTTCGCAAGAAGGTGGCTATGTCAACGGCGTGTTGGCGGCAACCCTCTCCACGAGCGGAACCATCGGCGTTGTCGGCCCCATCGAAGTTGGCGATGCCAAACTGTATGTGGACGGTTTCAAAGCCGGTGTTGCGGCGACCAACCCCGATGCGGTTGTGAACGTGAACTACATCGGTTCGTTCTCTGACGTTGCGCTTGCCTCTGAAGCCGCGACAACTCACATCTCCGCCGGAGCGGATGCGCTGACCGGGACCGCCCAAATGGTTGTAGGCGCCATCGGTAAAGCCGAAGAAGCCAATGCCTTGTGGTTCGGCACGCAGTCCAACCAGTCCAGCCTTGCGCCGACCATCGTGGTTGCCAGCCAGGTCTATCACTGGGAAGTTGCCCTCAAGGAAATGCTTGCCCTGATTGAAGAAGGCACGCTCGGTGGTCAGTCCTTCAAAGCCAATCTCGCGAACGGTGGCGAAGTGATTGAATTCAACCCCGATTACGCCCTCTCGGATGATGCCAAAGCTTTAGCTGAAAGCACCATTCAGGGCATCATCGACGGCACGATCACGATTACCCTTCCGTAAGTTGTAATAACGAACAGGCTTCGGGAGTCTGAAAGGCTCCCGAAGCCGACTGAACAGGATGCTGCCATGACTGATCAAGAGAACAAACTTCCTTCGGGACGGACTCGCATCGATAGCCTCGAAATGTGCGGAATTTCCAAGCGTTTTCCCGGTGTGCTTGCCAGCGACCATATCGATTTTGACGTGAAGGGCGGCGAAGTACATGCCCTGCTGGGTGAGAACGGCGCGGGCAAAAGTACCTTGATGAAGATTCTCTACGGCTTGTATAAACCGGATGAAGGCGAAGTCCTTTTGAACGGCAAGCCGGTCAGCATAGCATCCCCGAACGATTCGATCAATCTTGGCATCGGCATGATTCACCAGCATTTCATGCTGGTCCCCACACTGACCGTGGCGGAGAATGTCGCACTCGGGCTGCCATCCTCGCGCGGATTTTTGACCGATCTCAATGTGGTCTCGAAGCGCATTATAGAACTTGCAAAGATCTACGGTTTGAAGATCGACCCGGATGCCTACGTCTGGCAGTTATCGGTCGGGCAGCAGCAGCGTGTGGAGATCATCAAAGCCCTGTATCGCGGCGCGGCATTGCTTATCCTTGATGAACCGACCGCCGTCCTCACCCCGCAGGAAGTGGACGAGTTATTCGTCATCATGCGGCAGATGGTGAAGGATGGGCATGGACTTATTTTCATTTCGCACAAACTTCACGAAGTCGTCGAGATCAGCAACCGTGTGACTGTGCTGCGAGACGGCCGCAAGATCGGCACCCGCCCGACCTCCGAGGTCACCAAGCAGGACCTCGCCAATTGGATGGTCGGACGCGAAGTCGGCTTCACCCCCGACCGTGGAAATGTCCAGCGCGGCGAAAAGCGTCTCGAAGTAAAAGATGTTTCCTGCGGCAGCGACCGCGGCACGCCTGGGTTGCGCGGTGTGACATTCGATGTTCACTCAGGTGAAATTCTGGGAATTGCCGGTGTATCTGGTAACGGTCAACGGGAACTGGCTGAAACGATTGCGGGGCTGCGAAAGGTGACAGGCGGTCAGGTCTTTCTCGAAGGACGGGACGTCACCGGGCTTTCTCCCGCCGAACTTACGAACCGCATGCTTTCCTATATCCCGGAAGAACGTATGCGCGACGGCGTCATTAAAGACTTCACTGTTGCGGAGAACATGGTTTTGCGGGAACATGAAAAAATGCCGTATTCGCGCCTGGGTTTCCTCAACCTTGGTGAGATTTCGCGCCATGCCGACGAATTGATAAAACGCTTCCATGTCAAGACTCCTTCGCGCGAAACCCTTGCAAAGAATCTATCCGGCGGCAATATCCAAAAGATCGTGCTGGCGCGCGAGATATACCGTACGCCGCGCGTCATCATCGCCGCCCAGCCCACCCGCGGGCTCGACATTGGCGCGACCGAATACGTCCGCGAACAATTGCTCGAACAGCGCCGCACCGGTGCAGCCATTATGCTCATCTCTGAAGACCTCGATGAGATCTTCGCCCTCTCCGACCGAATCGCTGTCCTTTACGAAGGACGCGTCATGGATATCGTCCCACGTGATCAAGCCACACCTGAAAAACTCGGCTTGTTGATGGCGGGTGTCCACCCGGAAAAGGCTTGATATTCGATTTCCGTCAATAATTTGACGCCTTGTGAAGTAAAATAAAAATCCATTGGTTCGGTGGTCGTAGCGTATTTAGCGCCACGGCGTTGGGTCATAAAACACCCCATCGAAAAGTGCCGCCGTTCAAGTAGAAAAGGACACCACCTATGAACCTTTGGCAGGAATACAAACGTCCAGCCTCCGTCGCGGAGGCAGTGCAGGCGCTTGCATCGGCAGCCGGTTCCGCCATGCCCATTGCGGGCGGTACCGACCTGATGCTCGACCTCAAGCAGGGACGCCACACCCCCGTCCATACATTAGTTGATCTGACTTCGGTAAAGGAGATGACCTCCCTCGAGTTGCGGGGTGACTCACTCTTTATCGGAGCCGCCGTCCCAGTCAATCGTGTCGCACTGGACCCGTTGACTGCGGCGCATGCCCAGGCTTTGGTCGAAGCCTGTAACCTTATCGCCGGTCCGCAGGTACGCAATACTGCCACACTCGGTGGTAATGTCGCTCACGCCCTCCCCGCCGCTGACGGTACCATCGCGCTCACGGCATTGAACGCCGAAGCCGAGGTTGCCGCACTAGGCGGAGCGGAGCACAGTCTAAGCACGGGAAATGTAGTAACCCGCCGCATCCCCTTCACCTCCCTCTTTGCCGGACCCGGTAAATCCGCCATCGACAAAACCAAAGAAATCATCGTCGGCTTCTATTTACCAATTACCAAGAACCAATCTCCAAATAACACCGCTTCCTGTTTCAAGCGCATCATGCGCCCCCAGGGGGTTGCCCTTCCCATTTTGAATTGCAGCGTCTGGCTCGAACGTGCTGTCGATGTCGTCAAAGATATTCACATCGCGGTCGGACCCGGCGGTTCGACACCCTTCCGCGCCACCGAAGCCGAGAGCTTCTTGCGCGGCAAATCCCTCACCGAAGAAACTTTCAACCAGACTTTAGATGCACTGCTCGCCCAAGTCAAATTCCGAAACTCCGCCCGAAGAGCAAGCGCCGACTATCGCCGTCACATCGTCAGCGGCTTGTTCAAAGATGTGCTCTACACTGCGTGGGGCAGGACCTAATTATTCGTAAGGTGGGTTTTCAACCCGCCGCTACAGGAAACATAATCCATGACCAATCAAATCTCTCTTACCGTTAACGGCAAACCCTACACTGTGGATGCGGTCCCCAGCGAAACTTTATCCACCCTCCTGCGCGAGCGGCTGAGACTGACCGGCACCAAGATCGGCTGTGAAGAAGCCGAGTGCGGCGCGTGTACAGTCCTCGTCGATGGCGAGCCGATGATGTCCTGCGTCTACCCGGCGGAACGGGCAAATGGCAAAACCGTCACCACCATCGAAGGTCTTGCCCAGCGCGTCCATGAGGAAATGAGGTTACACCCCTTACAAGAAGCATTTGTTGAACATGGAGCCGTTCAATGCGGATTCTGCATCCCCGGGCAGATCATGACCGCGTATGCCCTGCTCAAACGTAACCCAGACCCAAACAGTGCTGATATTCGTTTTGCATTGAAAGATACGCTTTGCCGTTGCGCGGGCTATCCGTCCATTGAAAATGCCATCATCGCCGCCGCGCAAGCCTTGCGGACAGGTGAACCGGTGAAAAGACCCACCCACATTCCCAATTCCATTCATGAGCATAAGACAGTTGGACATAAACACCTCCGTCCCGAAGCCGTGGAAAAAGTGACCGGGGAAGCCATCTACACTGATGATCTGAAATTCGACGGGATGTTATACGCCAAAGCCAAACGCGCCATGATCCCCCACGGCTTTTTGAAGAAGCTCGATGTTTCCAAATCCAAGGCTTTGAAAGGTGTGGTTGCGGTTTTAACCGCAACTGATGTTCCTGCCGAAAAGAATCATGGATTGGTCATCTACGACTGGCCTGTGATGGTGGGGATCGGCGAACGAGTGCGTTATGTTGGCGATGCACTCGCCATCGTGGCTGCACAAAGCCAGGAGATCGCCGAACAAGCCGTGGCGTTGATCGAGGCGGAGTTCGACCTCCAGCCTGTCATCACGAACCCGGTCATGGCTCGTCAGGCGGATGTCCCACAGATCCACGAAAAAGGGAATTTACTCAAACATATCAAAGTGCGCAAGGGCGATATGGATGAAGGTTTTGCCAAAGCTGATGTGATTCTTGAACACACCTTCCATACGCAGACGACCGACCATGCTTTCATTGAGCCGGAGTGCAGTATTGCTGTACCTCTCGCCGATGGGCGCATGGAAATTTATGTCGGTTCGCAGATTCCGTATCAAGACCGCACACAGGTTGCGCGCGTGCTTGGCTGGGATGAATCTCGCATTCGCATCGTCGGTCAGTTGATGGGCGGTGGTTTCGGCGGCAAAGAAGATGTGATGGGGCAGATCCACTCTGCCATGTTGGCGAATGTGACTGGGAAACCCGTCAAGATGCTCTTCGACCGACAGGAGAGTTTGCTTGTTCATCCGAAGCGACACGCCACGCAGATCCGTGTGAAGATCGGCGCAAAGAAAGATGGGCGATTGGTGGCTGCCGAAACAGAGCTTTATGGTGATACTGGCGCATATGCCTCACTCGGCGAAAAGGTGATGACCCGCGCTACTACACACTCTGCTGGACCGTATGACATCGAACATGTTCGTGCAGATTGCTACGCCATGTACACCAATAATCCGCCTGCGGGCGCCTTCCGTGGATTTGGTGTGACCCAATCTGCTTTCGCTGTTGAAACAATGATGGACAGACTCGCCGAGACGCTCAATCTCGACCCGGTCGAAGTGCGCCGCATGAATGCATTGCATGTGGGCAGCATCACCAACACTGGGCAGGAGTTGAAAGAATCCGTTGGTTTGCTGGAATGTATTGATCGTGTGGATGCCGAGATGCGCAAACACAACCCGGCTCCTTTCAAGCCGGTGGTTGACTCTGCCAACCCGAACCTGGTGCGTGCCTGGGGTTTTGCTTCTGCATATAAGAACACCGGTTTGGGCGGCGGCGCACCCGACATCTCCGGTGCTGATGTGGAGCTGTACGAAGACGGCACATTCCAGGTCCGAAGTTCAGCCGCAGAATTGGGGCAGGGACTTGTCACGGTGATGCGCCTGACCGTTGCCGAAGAGATGGGCGTCGAGCCGGATAAAGTCCGTGTATTGGTAATGGATACCGACCTCACTCCCAATGGCGGTCCTACTACCGCTTCACGCCAGACCTTCGTCACCGGCAACGCTTCACGTTATGCCGCCAAGACTTTGCGTGAAGAAATTTCCGCTGCGATGGCAGAAAAATACGATATTCGCCCGGAGAAGATCCGCTTTGAAGAGGGAATGGTTCATGTCAACGGACATTCGATGAGCTATGCGGACGTCTACAAAGAGATGACCGCCTTGGGGCAGCACCCCCGTGTGCGTTATGAATATGAAGCGCCCAAGACCCAGCCTCTCGGTACCGGCGGCGATATGCACTTCGCCTTCTCGTTCGGTGTGCAAGCCGCCGAAGTGGAAGTGAACAAACTCACCGGTGAAGTGACCGTTTTGCGTGTGGTCTCTGCCAACGATGTGGGCATGGCGATTAACCCGCTTGGCCTGCAAGGACAGGTCGAAGGCGGTGTGATGATGGGGCTTGGCAATTGCCTCACAGAGGATTTCATTGTCGAGAATGGCAACGTGGTTACCGACCGTCTCGCCCGTTATCGCGTGCCCGGTATCATGCTTACCCCCGAGATCACTGCCATTATTGTCGAGCATCCCATCGCGGCGGGACCGTACGGCGCAAAAGGCGTCGGCGAAATATCGAGCATTCCCACCACACCTGCCATCACCAATGCCATCTATAACGCTGTCGGCGTGCGGGTGGACAGCCTGCCGGTCGACCAGGAAAAGATCGCTCGAGAGTTGTGGGAAGGGGAGAAGTAGAAGGCAATAGAAAGATAAAAAGGACTCTCAATTTAATTGTGAGAGTCCTTTTCCATCAATCCCCTGCGCGAACGACTTTATCTTTTCCGGTTTGTTTCCCCAATTTCAACGCGCCTTCGGCAGTGTCGACCAGTGCGTACGTTGTTGTTCCATGAGTCGGGAATTCGGCGATCCCGATCGTGATGCTGGTCGGAAACTGCCACGCTTTCGAAGCTTCACGGATCGCTGAGCAGATTCGGTTGCCGACGATCTCCGCGCCACTGTGATTCGTGTTCGGTAAAATGGCGAGGAACTCATCTCCCGCGCGCCACCGGGCGACAAAATCGCCTGGGCGCAGGCTATCGGTCAGAATCAAGCCGATCTTTTGGATCATCGCGTCCCCGGTCGCATAACTGATATTGTTATAGCGGGTAAGGTTGTCGCCGTCCATCAGCAGGAGCGCGAACGGACGTTGTTCTGAAATTTCCTTTTCCATTTTTCCAAGCGCCGCACGCATATTGGGCAACCCGGAGATCGAATCCAGGTAGGAGGTCTTTTGCCAGACGTCGAGCACCTGTCCCATTTGGACAATACGGTGGATCGCCTGGTTTGCGATATGCCTCAGGACGCTGATGGAATGATAAGTGCTTTCTGCGCTTGGTTCCCGCAGCTGCCCGGTGGCTTTGATCAAATTTCCTGCCGAAAAAATATTGACCGTGCGCCCGTTGTTGTTTTTCACGTCGAGGATGGCTTCCCACAAGTTGAACATGACATCGTTGGTGGTGAACTCCCTGACCATATCGAAATGGATCAACGCAATGCCCGCGGGCGGTGAAGGGATTCCCAGTTGAATCCCTTCGCGGTTCAATCGTTCGAACAATCTTTTTAACAACGCCTCAAATTCCCGTTTTCTTCCGCCCAGCAGGAGCACGGCAAAGTCGTCCCCGCCGGTGCGGAAGACAGGCGCGTTGCATTCCTCCCTTAGCGCAAGACCTAGCCAATGAATGACCGAATCCCCGTAGGAATGCCCTTTCTGTTCGTTCAATACTGCCAGGTAATTCAAATCTACATAAAGGATGGAAAATGGCTGACGACCCCGTTCCAGGGATAATTGGTCAATGGTCTCGACGAAGCTCAGGAAATTATGACACCCTGTCAGGGGGTCGAGGCGATAAAGTTCTGCAGTGGAAGTCGTCATTACTCAATCATTCCCGATTATTACGTTATTCACAAAGTATAGTTCTTTTTTACAAAGTTGCAACCATCTTTTCAAAATTGGTAGCGGTTGTTGCGTTTAGATAAACGAAACCGCGCGCGCTTTACCAAAGCCCATATCGGGTAAAATCTAACTACACGAGGAACCTTATGAATAAATTCAACGGCTATCGTTGCTCGATCTGTGGAAGCGAATACCTGCCTGGGCAGGTCACCTATACCTGCCCGAAGGACGGCGGCAACCTGAATGTTGTCCTCGATACGGATTCCATCCGCAAGAAATTCCAACCCGAAGACATCACATCCCGGACCGAGTCTTCACTTTGGAGATATCTGCCCCTGCTGCCGGTCGCTGAACCCGCAGGGGATTCGACGCCCCTTCACGCCTCCGGCTGGACCCCGGTCTTTGCCCTGCCTCGATTGGCAGAGAAATTACACCTCAAGTACCTTTGGCTCAAGGATGAGTCGCGCAACCCGACGGCTTCTTTCAAAGACCGGGCGAGCGCCATTGTAGTAACCCGAGCGCGTGAAATCAAATCCGAGATCGTGGTCACGGCTTCGACGGGGAATGCGGGTGCGGCGCTGGCAGGTATGGCGGCGGCGGTCGGGCAAAAAGCCGTCATTTTCGCGCCCAAATCCGCTCCGCAGGCGAAGGTGGCGCAATTGCTCATCTTCGGCGCAAAGGTCATCCTTGTGGATGGAACCTACGATGACGCCTTCGACCTTACCGTTAAAGCTGCGAACGAATTCGGCTGGTACTGCCGCAACACGGGCTACAACCCCTTTACGGTGGAGGGGAAGAAAACCGCCGCATTCGAAATTTGGGAATGGTGGATCCACGCCCACCACGACTGGCACAATAAAGACAGTGAACTCGACAATCATCCGCCGCTGACGATCCTCGTTTCGGTGGGGGATGGTAATATCATCTCCGGCATCCACAAAGGCTTCAAAGACCTGCTGGAACTGGGTTGGATCCCGAACATGCCGCGTATCATCGGCGTGCAGGCGGAAGGTTCGGCAGCGATCGCGAATGCCTTTCACGCGAAGACCGAGACCATTATACCGGTCTCCGCTACAACCATCGCTGACAGCATCTCTGTGGACCTGCCACGCGACGGAGTCCGGGCGGTGCGGGCGGCGGCGCAGACCAATGGGACTTATATCACCGTGAAGGATGAAGATATCATCACTGCCATTGCAGAACTTGGAGCGATCGGTGTGTTTGCCGAACCGGCCGGGGCGACAGCTTATGCCGGGCTGGTCAAAGCGGCAAGCCTCGGCGTGGTGCGAAGCGATGATCCCGTCCTTGTGATGAACACCGGCTCCGGTTTAAAGGATGTCCGCGCTGCGTTACAGGCTGTGCAACCCGCCCCGGTCATCGAACCTACTTTAGAGGCTGTGAAAAAATTGCTATGAGAAAAAACTTAAATCAGTGGACCATGCCCTTCCGTTATACGGTGGGTATCATCATCTTTATTGGTGTAGTGGTGTTCCTGACCTTCACAGCAGAAGCGGTGAAGATGTTCGTTATCGCCGCCTTCGCCGCATATTTGATCAGCCCGGCGGTTGTTTTTTTGGTGGAACGTACACGTCTCTCACGTACCGCGGCGGTCAATGTCGTTTACTTTACGGCTCTGATCGTTCTGGTTGGCATTCCGGCGGCGCTCACGCCGATATTTTTCGATGAGATCAAATTGGTGGCGGAAGATATCCTGGATCTGACAGCCACCCTAAGCAGTTTCCTGTCTGAACCGATCAAGGTGGGCGGAGTTGTTCTGCATCTTGAGCAATTGGGTGAGAGCCTTTTGCACTTCCAAGAAAATGCGCTTTCACCTCTGCCTTCCGAAGCATTGCAGTTGCTGGAGGCCACTTCCATAAATATCCTCTGGTTACTGATCATCCTTGTGAGCGTACATTTATTCATGTCGGAATGGCCGCGGATGCGGGGTTGGCTGATCGAATTAGCGCCTCCGGAATACCAGGGAGATATGCATGAGATATACAAACGGCTGCGCAATGTTTGGATGGCATACCTCCGTGGACAGATCGTTCTAATGGTGGTGGTGGGTGTTGTGTTCACCATCGCCTGGGCGGCAATTGGCATCCCTGGTGCGTTGGTACTTGGGGTGATTGCCGGTTTCTTTACACTTGTTCCCGATGTGGGACCGACCGTTGCGGCAGGGCTTGCCATGGGAGTGGCGTTGCTCGAAGGTTCCACCTGGATCCAGTTTTCACCTGACCCGATCGTCAATAACGCGCTTGTAGCATTGCTCACCTTCGTCACATATCTGGTCCTGATCAATGCCAAAAATTTCTTTGTACGACCCATCATTATCGGTCGAAGCCTGCACATGAATGAGGCGCTCATCTTTGTCGCGATTCTGACTGCCACCATCTTGTGGGGAATCATGGGAGCTTTGTTGATCGTGCCTGTCATGGCGTCGGTCGTTGTCGTTTTCGAATATTTGCGTCACAGGATCCTCGGCTTGCCTCCTTTTGGCGACGATGGAGAGAAGCAATTTAAAGCGCCGCCCGAGGAAGTGCAAAGGCAAAAATTTCGCTCAAAGGTAAAAAAGAAAGAGTAACTTATGACCATCACCTACTCGATTATCGCCCCGATCTATAACGAGATCGATAACCTTTCCGAGCTATACCGCCGCGTTAAAGAAGTCATGGATGCCAACGGCGAACCCTGGGAACTCATCCTTGTGGATGACGGTTCGACCGATGGCTCCACAGAAAAAATCCGCGAACTGGTGGCGCAGGATAAAACCGTCCGCCCGGTGATTTTCGCGCGGAATTTCGGACATCAGGTCGCCATTACCGCCGGGTGGGATTATGCCCGCGGCGAAGCGGTCGTGATCATTGACGCCGATTTGCAGGACCCGCCTGAGATCATTCTCGAACTTGCAAAAAAGTGGAAGGAAGGCTACGAAGTCGTCTACGCAGTGCGCGGAGAACGCGAAGGGGAGAGCTGGTTCAAAAAATTCACTGCTGCGGCTTTCTACCGATTGATTTACAGCATCACGGATGTGAAGATTCCCGTCGATACCGGTGACTTCCGCTTGATGGACCGGAAAGTGGTGAATGTCCTTAAACAGATGAAGGAACGGCATCGCTTTCCACGCGGCATGTCTGCCTGGGTGGGCTTCAAGCAGATCGGTGTGACCTACAAGCGCGCCGCACGTCTTGCAGGTGTGACGAAGTATCCGTTCCGCAAAATGTTCAAACTGGCGCTCAACGCCATTACAGGTTTTTCATACTTTCCCTTGCAGGTGGCAACTTTCTTCGGGTTCTTCTCTGCTGGTGTATCCATTCTTGCGATTCCTGTTGTCGCGATCCTGCGCCTTGCCGGGTCGCATTTCTTTGAAGGGCAGACCACCACGCTCATCTCTGTGCTTTTCCTCGGCGGCGTGCAGTTGATCTCGCTCGGCATCCTCGGCGAATACGTCGGACGTCTTTACGATGAAGCCAAGGGCAGGCCGCTCTACATCGTCCGTGACGCGCCAGAGGATTAGCCGGGTGGTCGAATAGTGAATAGTCGGGTAGTCGTTGGGCTTTCAGTATTCAAAGTTCCAACGACATTTTTTTCTTCCCAATCTCTAATTACCAATCTCTCTTCCTTCAATCTTCCCCATGTCTCTAACATTTCTCAAAGACCGCACCTTCCTGCGCGAAATGCTCACGATTGCAGTGCCGATCTCGTTCCAACAATTGATCAATGCCTCGCTCAACATGATCGACGTCATCATGGTTGGGCAGTTGGGCGAAGCCTCCATTGCCGCGCTCGGGTTATCGAACCAGGTCTTTTTCGTTTTCATCCTTCTGCTGTTCGGTCTCACCAGCGGCATGGCGATCTTCACTGCCCAGTTCTGGGGCAAGGGCGAGGTGGACCCGATCCGCAAGGTATTGGGGATGAGCATCCTCATCACCTCCATCATTGCGCTTATCTTTACGCTCGCTGCCACGCTCATGCCGCGAGCGGTTCTGGGCTTTTATACCGAAGACAAGGAAGTTATCGAGATCGGCGCCAGCTATCTTAGCATTGTCGGTTTATCCTACATTCCCGTCGCCATCGCCACCTCCTATATTGCAACATTGCGAAGTATCCACCTCATCAAGCTGACAGTGATCGCAACTGTCTCTGCCTTGATCTTCAAAACGGCTCTCGGCTATGTATTGATCTTTGGGATCGGAGGACCGCCCGCGCTTGGGGTCCGAGGCGCAGCGATAGGCACCGCTTCCGGCTGGACCCTGGAACTGATCCTGCTCCTCATCCTTGTCTACGCCGGGAAGACTCCGCTTGCCGCCAACCCCCTTACCTTCTTTACATTTGAGCTCCCGTTCCTTGGGCGCGTACTCAAGACCACCCTGCCCGCGCTGGCGAACGAGATGTTCTGGTCGCTTGGCATTACGACCTATAACGCGGTCTATGCCCGCATCGGCACGGATTCGATTGCCGCGATCAACGTCAACGCAACGATTGAGGAACTTGCTTTTGTAGTCTTCATGGGGCTTGGTAATGCCTGCGCTGTCATGGTCGGTAACCGCATCGGCGCTGGGAAAAAAGACGAAGCTTATGAAACCGTCCGACGAGTGCTCGTTCTCAGCATCCTTTCTGCATGGCTGGTCGGTTTCGCTGTCATTCTCGCGCGGGATTTTGTGGTGGGTTTATACGACCTTTCTGCAAACGGCGGGCACAACGTCCGTATGTTGATGCTGGTAATGGGTTTGGTGCTGTGGATTCGCATTTTCAATTTCATCACCTTCATTGGCGCAATGCGTGCCGGGGGCGATACTCGTTTCGCCCTGTTGATGGAATTGAGCTCCATCTGGCTGATCGGCGTCCCCGCCGCATATATTGGTGCATTCGTCCTGAATCTCCCCGTTTATTTTGTATATCTTTTGGTCATCCTCGAAGAGGTCGTTAAAATGTTTGCCAGCGGTTGGCGGGTATACTCGCGGAAATGGATCCACGACCTGGTGAATGTGTAATTTACATTAAGAAGGAAATTATAGGGACCTCTCGGCATGAGGACTTCTCAATAACCGCGCCGAATTACCGAGAATACCAAGGTCCGGGATGGATTGCAACGCGGCGGCAAGCATGGGCGGGAGAAATCCAAACGCAGCCAGTATTAACCCGATGATATTGTATGCCGCAGTGAAGCCAAGATTGCCTTTCACCACGCGCATTGTCCGTTTCGCAGCAGCTATGATTTGCGGAATTAACATCCAGTCTTCGCGCAGGAGGGTGATGTGTGCGGCTTCGATAGCGATGTCTGTGCCTGCTTTCATGGCGATGCCAACATCCGCTTGGGCGAGGGCGGGCGCATCGTTGATGCCGTCGCCTGCCATGACGACGACATGTCCCTTCCCTTGATATTCTTTCACGATACGGATCTTATCTTCGGGCAGCAAGTTTGCGCGATAAGAAATGTTCAGCGCCTTTGCAACCGAAGACGCCACACGGTCGTTATCACCAGTGAGCAGTTCGATCTTTTTGATGCCGAGGCGTTTCGCTTCTTGCAAGGCTTCTGGCACTTCGTTTCGAAGTGTATCTGCGGCGGCGATCAAACCAGCGAGTGTGCCATTTATTGAAACGAACAAAACGGTTTTGCCTTGTGCTTCAAGTTCTCTGGCTTGTTGCGGCGCGGATGCGTCTGTCAGTGATGAACGACCGACCGAAACTTTGGCTCCGTCAATAGTCGCGCGCACGCCCATGCCAGTGATCGACTCAAAGTTGGTAACTTCATTAAGTTTCACCCCACGTTCATGCGCAGCGCGGCGCAAGGCATCCGCGAAGAGATGCTCAGAGTAACGGTCAGCAGATGCGGCGTAGGAAAGAAGCGTGTTCTCGTC
>ERZ761607.2136-NODE-2136-length-22347-cov-9.747488_pt1 | contig 22347 bp, 22 predicted proteins | sample MGYA00511164_ERZ761607 | MGnify/ENA primary metagenome ERZ761607 (study PRJEB28899, sample SAMN02445080) | bioreactor sludge metagenome | biome: EBPR sludge | place: Australia: Brisbane, Thorneside Wastewater Treatment Plant | collected 2011-06-22 ... | reverse complement strand
CATACGAGATTTCTGCCTGTCTCGTGGGCTCGGAGATGTGTATAAGAGACAGGTAATTTTGATATATTAAATTTTGAAAGTAACGGGGAGATAAGAGCTTATTACAATACCGGCTCAAACCAAAACCCTGTATTCAGCAAAGATAATTTCAAAATCTTTGACGAAAAAATTTCATCAGTTATAAACTCTATTCCTATGCCTTTGGTGTTTGCTGATAATGACGGTGATAAAGATCCTGATATGTTTCTGATTACGGATGTTAAATATAATAATGTCGAAAAGACTTTTCAGAAAGAAGTGAAAGTAATGGAAAATTCATTTGATTTTAGCCATTACACTTTAATAACAATAATCTTAGTTCTTATAATCGTTATCTTATTGATCAAAATTTTATAATTAAAAGAAAGATGTTTTAAGTTTTTTATCCCTTTCAAATCTCTCAACCGCGAGTTCTATCAACCGGGATATTAGTTCTGAATATGGTATTCCTGTTGCTTCCCACATTTTGGGATACATACTAATTTTAGTAAAACCTGGTATTGTATTTATTTCATTAACATAAATCTCTTCTTTTTCGGTAAGAAAAAAATCAACTCTTGCCATTCCTTCGCAGCACAAAATTTTAAAACTTTCACATGCCATAAATCTTATCTTCTCTGTTATCTCTTTTGATAACTTAGCCGGTATCTCAAATGTCGCTCCGTTCTCATCCATATACTTAGCTTCATAATCATAAAATTCATGTGTCGGATGAATTTCACCCGGCAGGGAAGCAATTGGCTCTTCATTGCCTAACACTGAACATTCAATTTCTCTACCGGAAATACTTTCCTCAATTATAATTTTATTGTCAAACTTAAATGCTTCATCAACTGCAATTTTAAATTCTTCCAAATCATGTGCCTTTGAAATACCTACTGATGATCCCATATTCGCCGGCTTTAAAAATAAAGGCAATCCTAACTTATTAATAATTTCTTCAGGAGTTGTTTTCCCGTATGAATATTTATTGTAAACTAAAAAATCAGGAACATTTATTCCCGAATCTCTGAGCAATCTCTTCATAACATCTTTATCCATTCCAATTGCAGATCCCAATACATCGGCACCTACAAAAGGAATTTCGGAAAGTTTTAATAACCCCTGCACCGTTCCATCTTCTCCAAATGTTCCATGTAAAATAGGAAATGCAACATCTATATTGCCGATTGATTTATCTGAATTCAATGATACCATCTGTTTGCCATATTCACCCGGTATTAACGCAAGTTCTTCTTCTGAATGTTCGAGTTTTATTTTTGACGGATCATTTTCATTCAGTAAAAATTTTGAATCCTCATTTAAATACCATTTACCTGTCTTATCAATTCCTATTAATACCACATCATACTTGTCTTTATCTATCGCTTCAATAACGTTTCTTGCAGATAAAAGGGAAATCTCATGTTCGGCAGATTTTCCTCCAAATATTATTCCTACTCTTTTCTTTTTAGAATTCAAATTTTAATTTATTAGTTTTGTAATTTTAATTAATTTACTCAAATTAAAATTTTATTTAATGGTAATTAGAATTTCCAAATTAGTTTTACTTTTACTTATTGCGATTAATCTAACAATTGTCTCTTTAAATAATATTCTCGACTACGATTCCAATTTTGAATTCGTAAAAAATATTATGAATATGAGCACAACTTTTCCCGATAATAATTTGATGTGGAGAAAAATTGAATCTCCATTCCTCTGGAATTTATTTTATATCATAATTATAATCTGTGAGATTGTCATTGCAACTTGTTGTTATATCGGTTCATTCGCTCTTTATAAAAATCTGAAAAAATCAGGCATTGAATTCAACAATGCAAAAAAATTCGGAATAATTGGTCTGGTATTAAGTTTGTCTCTTTATGGACTTGTCTTTATAACTATTGGAGGCGAATGGTTCCTTATGTGGCAATCTACTAAATGGAATGGTGAATTTTCTGCTCTTAAAATGTTTATACTTAGCGGTATCATTCTGCTTTTTATGAATCAAAAAGATTCCTAATTTTTATAATTAAATCTAAAACTTATAATATGCTTTCATCTGCCGGTTTACAGACTATTCTTTTACTTGTTATGTCTAATATTTTTATGACTTTTGCCTGGTATGGTCATCTGAAATTTAAAGAGTATGATTGGTTTTCAAATCTAAGTTTATTTTTTGTAATTCTTATAAGTTGGGGGATAGCTTTCTTTGAATATTGTTTTATGATTCCTGCTAATAAAATTGGATTCAGAGAAAACGGCGGTCCTTTTTCTTTGGTTGAACTAAAAGTCCTTCAAGAAGTAATTACACTCGTAATATTTATGATTTTCACTATTGTATTTTTTAAAACTGAAACACTAAAACCAAATCATTTCATAGGATTTATATTCTTAATACTTGCAGTCTATTTTATTTTTAAAAAATGAAATATAAAAAATCTGATTTATTAAAACCTGAATACCTATTAAACGCTTATGCATCTGGTATTTTCCCGATGTCAGTTTCTGAATTTAATGGTGAAATACTATGGTTTTCTCCTGATCCAAGAGGAATAATTCCTCTTGACAATTTTCATATTCCTGGTAACTTAAAAAAAATATACAATAAAAAATTATTTGAAATTAAAATTAACTCTGATTTTAAATCAGTTATAGAAAATTGTGCAGACTCAAAAACAAGAAAACAGGATTCGGGTAACTGGATTTCTGAAGAATTAATTAATGCTTATCTCAAACTACACAAACTCGGATATGCTCACAGCGTAGAAACTTATTGGAATGGCTCACTTGCAGGGGGATTGTATGGGGTTTCTATTAATGGAGCTTTCTTTGGCGAATCAATGTTCTTTAATGTTAAAGACGCTTCTAAAATTGCTCTTGTCGCTTTAATTAATAAACTTATTGAAAAAAAATTTATCTTACTTGATACTCAGTATATAAACCCTCATCTATTACAATTCGGGGCAATTGAAATTCCTAAACAGGAATATTTAAAACTTCTTGATAAAGCATTATTAATAAAAACTAAATTTGTTTAATAAAAAACCCGCCGAAGCGGGTTAAGTTTTTTACTGACCTTCATTTATCAATTCTGATGGGTCTTTCTCTTTCCAACTCAAATAATATTTTGCATCATTAAAGTCTTTCGCAAAATTTGTTAAGTTAAGCGGTTTAAAAGTATCCATCATCACCGCAGTCTCTAGTGTTTCTTTTTTTCCAAGTGCAGCGTCAACTGTTCCCGGATGTGGTCCGTGTGGTATTCCACCGGGATGCAAACTTATTGAGGCATATTCAACTCCTTTTCTAGAACTGAAATTTCCGTCAACATAATATAACATCTCATCACAATCTATATTGCTGTGATTATAAGGAACAGGTATTGCGAGCGGATGATAATCAAGCAATCTCGGACAAAATGAACAAATAACAAATCCCGGTCCTTCAAATGTTTCGTGAACATATGGTGGTTGGTGTATCTTTCCCGTTATCGGCATAAAATCTTCAATATTAAAAATCCAAGGAAAGTAATATCCGTCATATCCTACAATATCAAGTGGATGAAAATCATAATGTACCGATACCATTTTATTTCCTTTTCTGATATTGATTACAAAGTCTCCTTTCTCATCTACAATTTTTAGTTCCTGTGGCACTTTTATATCTCTCTCACAATATGGTGAGTGTTCAAGTAATTGTCCAAATTCATTCCTGTATCTTCTCGGGGGTTTAATCGCACCGAATGATTCAAATATTAAATACCTCGCATCTGTTTTGTGAATTAATTTGTATGTTATATTTCTTGGTATAACAATATAGTCACCTTTTGTGAAAGGCAATATTCCTAAATTAGATTCAAGCATTCCTTCTCCCTCGTGAACAAAGATTACTTCATCACACAAAGCATTTCTGTAAAAGTGTTCCATCTGTTTTGAAGGTCTGCAAACACTCATAACGACATCTGAATTATACATTATTGGTTTTCTACCGAAAACGACATCTGATTCTGGTTTCATTTCTTTAGTTTTGAAATGATATGGTCTCAGACTTGCTTCCTTCCATTCCTTTATAGAAAACTCATAAACTTTTGTATCAATATCTTCTATCTTTGCAGGTGAATTTATATGATATGCATTTGTTAAATGTCCGTCAAATCCAATTGTTGAAAATAATTCCTCTTTATATAATGAACCGTCAGGTTGTCTGAATTGTGTGTGTCTTTTCTGTGGGAATTTTCCCAGTTTATGATAAAATGGCATATATTATTAAATTAATTTTTTTATGAATTTATTCTTTCCAAATATCTTTCCGCATCTATGGCAGCCATACATCCCGTTCCCGCTGCTGTTACTGCCTGTCTGTAATAACTGTCCTGTGCATCTCCACACGCAAACACTCCTTCTATATTTGTCTCTGTAGTTGATTTTTTCGTTATCAAATATCCGACATCATCCATATCAAGTATTCCTTTGAAAATATCTGTATTTGGTTTATGACCAATCGCAACAAAAACACCTTCGCACTCCAAAACACTTTCTTCCCCGGACTTCATATTTTTTATCTTAATTCCCGTTACTGTTTTTCTTCCGTTTTCTTCTTTACCTAAAATTTCCTCAATAACCGTATCAGTTACAAATTTTATCTTCGGATTTTTCTTTGCCCTGTCAAGCATAATTTTTGAAGCCCTGAATTCATCTCTTCTGTGAATTATTGTAACTTCACTTGCATGGTGCGTAAGATAATTTGCTTCTTCCATTGCAGTATCACCACCGCCAACAACAACCACCCTTTGGTTTTTGAAAAAAAATCCGTCACATGTTGCACAAGCAGAAACCCCATATCCCATAAAAGTATTTTCCGATTCCAGTCCGAGAAGTTTTGCGGTTGCTCCTGTTGACACTATACATGTATCGCAGGTATATTCAGTTCCATCGTCTGTCCAAAGTTTAAATGGTTTACTTGAAAAATCAACCTTAACTATATATTTATAAATTGATTCTGCTCCAAATCTGTGCACTTGTTTTCTCATTACATCCATCAGTTCTGGTCCTTGTATTCCGTGTTCAAATCCCGGATAATTTTCCACTTCCGTTGTTATCATAAGCTGACCACCGGGTTGATTACCTTCAAATATTATAGGTTTCAAATTTGCTCTCGCTGCGTATAAAGCCGCTGTAAATCCTGCAGGTCCGCTTCCTATTATTATTACTTTGTGATGATTACTCATTCTTTGATTTTTTCTTTCTGTTTATTTTAAGTTAACTCATTTCAATTTTTGATCTTATAAGTGAATTGTTCGGATCTAAATCCAATGCAATCTTCCAGTATTTCAATGCATTAACTTTATCTCCCATTGCACTGTAAATATCTCCCAGATGATCATTCACCACCGAACTGTTCGCATTAAAACTTAAAGATTTTAAAATGTATTTTTCCGCTTCTTTGTAATTTTTCATTCTGTATAATATCCACCCGTATGTATCTAAATATGAAGCATTATTTGGTTCAAACTCCAAAGACCTTTTCGACATCTTGTATGCTTTCTCCAGTTCCACGTTTCTTTCTGAAAGATTATATGCATAGTTGTTCAAGATAAGCGAATTATCCGGTTCAAGTTTCAATGCTCTTTCATACATTTCTTCAGACTCTTTAAACATTTTTTGATTATCATATGCAAGTGCCAAAGTAGATAGAGTTGCCATATCTGTTGGATTTATTGCAAGTGCATATTCATAATACTTAATCGCAGATGGTTCATCTCCCTTCCTTTGTAAAATCAAGCCATACATATAATTCGCTTGAAAATCATCAGGGTATAATCTGACAGCCCTTTTAATAGCGTCTTCTGCTTCTTCTAAATTATCTCTTGTGTAATAAACATATCCTATTTGTATTAATGCTTCTTTATTTTCGTTTGAAAGTTCAAGTGCAGTTTTAAATTTCTGTCCGTATGAAACATAATCTTTATTCACAATATCTATTGCTCCGAGAAAATAATAAGGAATCCATTCATTCGGATAATTAATATTTAAATCTGTAAAAATATTTTTTGCTATTACAGCAGATGAAGGATCTTGTGTAATTAAATTATAATATGCTTCTCCCAATGAAACTTTTTCCATATAAGTCAGCGAATCTTTTCCAACGGCTTTTTTAAATTTTAAATACCCGTTTTCTAAATCATTCCTTTCAAAATATATTCTCGTTAGTTCTCTCAAAACTTCTTTGTCATTCGGCTCTATCGCAAGTATCTCAGAATATAAAATTTCTGCATCATCAGGTTTTCTTTGAAGTTGATATAACGATGCAAGTTGTTTTTTATATGTTATATCATATGGATATAATTTTATTATTGCCGCGAGTGTCTCAATGCAGTTTTCATATTCTTTCTTGTCAAAATAAATTTCATACATTCTTTTTAATACATCAAAATCATATCCAATCTCATCAATTATCTTTCCGTATGTTTCCAGTGCTTTCTCTTTCATATTTACATCCTGATAAATCCTTCCTAATGAATATAATCCGTAAGTATAATTAGGTTTGAAAGATAAAATAAACTCATAAGTCTCCATTGCCTTTTTATTTTCACCTTTCACTCTGTGAAGAAATGCTTTCAATTCAAGATAATCAATATTTCTCGGCTCTTTTCTTAATGCATTTACAACACTATTCAATGCATCATCATATTTTTCAATTGTTGTCTGTAAATTTGCTATAGCAAAATAAATTCCTGCAGCCGAATCAAATTTAAGTGCAGTCTGATAATTTTGTAATGCTTCTATATAGTTAAATTTTAATTCCGCAATTTTACCTGAAATAAAAAAATCCTGAGCGGCAACATTTTTACTCACTTTTGGGATATCGTTCTGTCCGTTCACTTTTGAAACAAACAAAAAAACACTCAAAAACAGCAATATTTTAATGAAATTCAATGTCATATTAATAGAACAATAAAAATAAATTTATGATTTCCAATTTACAATTTATAAAGAAATGTATCCTTAATATTTTTAACTCAGGTATTTTTTACAGGTTTCTTTAAAAGTTTTTATCACTTTAGATATTTCTTCATCTTTCATATATGGGAATAACGGTAATGTGATGCTTAACTTTTCTGCAATATTTCCATTTGGAAAATCTTTTGCAGTATATCCGTATTTTTCAGTATAAAATTTCTGTAATGCTGCACAATGTGTCCCTTGCCTCGTAATAACTCCTTTCTCTTCCATCTCTGCTAACATCTTATTTCTTATCTCTGATTGATTTTCTATCGCTTTGAATTTTTTAATTTCAGGTCTAAATAATAATACGTATGACTGATAACCATGAATATAATCTTTGTCTTTTAAAGGTAACTCAATTCCGGTTATTTCTTTTAACTCCTCATCATAAATTTTTGCAATTCTTCTTCTATCTTCTAAAATATTTTTTGCTTTCTTCATTTGCGTTGTTCCTAATGCTCCCTGTATGTCAGTCATTCTGTAATTATATCCTAAATAAGGATACTCTGACAGCAAAAATGAATATTTATCCTGATGTCTTTGAAAATCAGACTTCACTGCTCCATGATCTCTCAAACTTCTGCAAATTTTTGCAGTCTCGTCATCATCTGTTATTATCATTCCACCTTCACCCGTCGTTATTGATTTTCTCGGATGAAATGAAAAGCATCCTGTATCTCCAAATCTTCCGGAATGTTTTCCGTTGTAATATGAATCAAATCCGCATGCCGCATCTTCAATAACTTTTAAGTTATGTTTATATGCCAATTTCATAATCACATCCATATCAGCACACAACCCAAACAAATGTACAGGAATTATTGCTTTAGTTTTTCCGGTAATCTTTTCTTCAATTTTTTGTAAATCAATATTAAATGTTCTTGTATCTATATCAATAAATACCGGCTTTGCACCTGTATATTCAATACTGTTTGCAGTTGATATCCACGTGAATGAAGGTAAGATTACTTCATCACCGGGTTTAATTCCCAGAGCGGCTAATGAAATGTGAAGTGCTGTTGTGCATGATGAAACTGCGATAGAGTGTTTCGCTCCTGTCCAGTCGCTAAACATTTCTTCAAATTTCTTTACATATTCACCTTGCACCACCCAACCTTTTTTCAAAGGTTGTTGTATTATTTCTAAATCCTCATCGTCAAAATATGGTTTTGAAATTGGAATCATAATTTAAAACCACCCCGATTTCTTTTTTCTTGATGATCCGCCAATTCCTAATACTCCGAGTATCCCCCTTGTAATCTCTCTTGCGACAGTTCTGCCAACTTGTCTTGCTGTAGTGCTTGATAAAACTTTTTCAACTGTGCTTTTTTGTTTTCCAGAATGTGTCTGAGTATTCTCTTGTGTAGTCTCCTCTGTTTGAACTTTCCTGCTTTCTTCAATCTTATTAGTCAGTATTTCATAAGCACTTTCTCTGTCAATCTCTTCGTTATATTTTTTTATCAAAAAAGATTTATTGTTTATTTCTGAAATTTCTTCCGGTGTTAAGATATCCATTCTTGATTCAGGAGCTCTTAACATCGTTGCCGATAGCGGACTTGGATTTCCTTTTTCAGTCAGGACTGTAATCGCTGCTTCTCCCGTTCCCAAATTTGTCAGTAACTCATCAGTTTTGTAAAATTCCGATATCGGATAATTCTCCGAAATTAATTTTATTTGTTTTCTGTCTTTTGCAGTAAATGCTCTGAGAGCATGTTGAATTTTTAATCCAAGCTGACTTAACACTATATCCGGAATGTCTGTCGGATTTTGTGTGCAGAAAATTATACCTACCCCTTTAGACCTTATTAATTTTATTATTGTTTCTATCTGACTTAACAAAGCATCCGATGCTTCACTGAAAATCAAATGTGCTTCATCAATAAAGATTATTAATTTCGGTTGTTCTAAATCTCCTTCCTCCGGAAATGTATTATATATCTCAACAAGCAAACATAATAAAAACGTAGAAAATAATTTTGGTTTAGATTGAATATCAATTAGTCTTATCATGGATATCACACCAAACCCGTTTCCATCTATCCTTAGCAAATCTTCAACTTCAAAAGACATCTCACCAAAAAATTTATCTGCACCCTGCTGTTCTAGTTCTATAATTTTTCTTAATATAATCCCGATTGATGATGTAGAAACTTTTCCGTATGATTCTTCAAACAGTTGTTTCCCTTCTTCCGTGACAAACTGCAAAATCTTTTTCATATCTTTCAAATCAAGTAAAGCTAAATCATTATCATCACAATATTTAAAAATTACAGATAAAAGACCTGACTGAGTATCATTCAATTCAAGCATTTTTCCAAGTAATACAGGTCCAAACTCAGATACCGTTGCTCTCATCTTCACTCCACCTTCATCTGATATTGTCAGGAATTCAACAGGAAAACCTCTTGGCGTGAACTCAATCCCAATTTTTTCTGATCTCTCTTTTATTTTTTCATTTGATGTTCCCGGTTTTGCAATTCCCGATAAATCACCTTTTATGTCCATCATCAAAACAGGAATTGATTTGGATGATAACCCTTCTGCAATAATTTGCAGAGTTTTTGTCTTACCTGTTCCAGTAGCACCTGAAATCAGTCCGTGTCTGTTCAGCATTTTCAAAGGTAAACTGATTTTTAAATCTTTTATTGTTTCACCTTCAAACATTGCTCCGCCTAATAAAATACTCTCGCCTTTAAAACTAAATCCCGCCTGAATTTGCTCTATAAATTTTTCTTTATTGCTCATAAATTTATTTTGTAAATGTTCCTGTTACTTTGTATATCTCATAATTTTTTAAATCTTGATCGGACTTAAATCCTATTCCTTCTATTATTTCAGTCTTAGTTGTTATTTTTACATACTCTTCTGATGTAACTTTCCTCGTAGCATTTATCCAAAGTAATTTTTCAGTTATAAGTGTATTGCCTTCCGAACTTTCCACTTTCACACTGTCTGATATTTCTATATTCTTGGTATCATCAAATACTACTCCTCTTTTACCTGTTAATGTCGAAACAATATTTCCGTCTTTATAAAAATCTACCTTTGCTCCGCTGTCAATTAGTGTTAATCCTTTTTTACTGTAATAAGCAATAAAACCTGCTTTTAATATTGCTACTACTTTGCCGGAATCTGAAAAAGAAACTACAGGATTCCAACTCTGTTGATCGGGTTGTTCATTTGCGTTGATGTCTGTCTTCGGTGGAACGTATTTGTTTTCATCACAACCCGTTATAAAAAAACTGAATACAAATATTATTATAATTCTAAAGACCAAGTTCTATTAATTTATGTATATGAATAATTCCGCCTAAACTATTTTTCTTATCTGAAATAATTAATGATGTTATTTTATTGGTCTCCATTATCTCCAATGCTCTCTGTGCAAGTGTATCTTTTTGAATCAGTTTAGGATTTTTACTCATTATCTCCGATGCCTTCACATTTTTTATCTCAAGATTTTTTTCAAGTAATCTTCTTATATCTCCGTCTGTTATTATGCCTTTCACTTTTTTTCCGTTCACAACCACTGCACATCCAAGTCTTCCCGATGAAATTCTGTATATCACATCTTTTATATTTGCTTTCTCATTTACATAAGGTATATCTTTACCTTTTACCATTATATCTTCCACTTTTAATAAAAGTTTTTTCCCTAATACTCCTCCGGGATGAAAAAACGCAAAATCTTCTTTTCTGAAATTCCTTTTTTGTAATAACGATACCGCAAGAGCATCTCCTATCACAAGTGCTACAGTTGTTGATGTAGTAGGGGCTAAGTTATGAGGACATGCTTCTTCTCTTATTGAAGCATCTAACACCATATCTGATATCTTCGCCAGCTCTGATCCTAAATTCCCTAATATCGAAATAATTTTTATTTTTAAATTTTTAAAGACGGGAATAATTTCTTTAACTTCATTTGAGTCACCGCTTTTTGAAATTATTATTACTATATCTTCCTCTCTTAATATTCCTAAATCTCCGTGAATGCTGTCGGCAGAGTGTAAAAAAATTGAATATGTTCCCGTTGAGTTAAAAGTTGCAACTATTTTTTGTGCGATAATTCCTGACTTTCCAATACCTGTTACTATTATCTTACCCTTGCATTTGTAAATTGATTCGACTGCATCATAAAAATTTTGTGTAAAAGTTTTATTGTTAAATCTTTTTTCCAGATCTTCTAACGCTTTCCGTTCTATAGATATTACTTTTTTCCCGTTTTTTATTACAGTTTGCTGTGATTTGTTCATTTAATTCCTCAATTATAAAAAGTAAATTTAAAAATAGTTTATTTAAATTTAATTATTGAGTGAAAAAATGTAATTATGAAAAAAGGTGAATTGATTGAAATTTTGATTATTGATTTAAATTCAAGCGGAGTCGGTTTAGGAAGAACTTTAGAAAATTTTGTAATTTTTGTTCCAAAAACTTTACCCGGTGATTTAGTCACTGCTAAAATTTCTAAAGTAAAGTCTAATTATGCTGAAGCAAAATTAATTGATATAATCACTCCATCACCTTCACGAATCGAACCTTATTGTATGCATTTCGGCGTTTGTGGCGGATGTAAAATCCAGAATTTTAATTATATAAATCAGTTAAAGTTCAAAGAAAATGTTGTTAATGATGCTATAATTAAAATAGGTGAATTTCCTTTTATTCCGGATAATGAATGTCTGAAAAGTCCTCAAACTTTTTTTTATAGAAATAAAATGGAATTTTCATTTTCCGATGACCTTTGGCTTGATGATCCTGATAACTCTCCCGAAAATAAATTCGCACTCGGGCTTCACGTTCCGGGTTTTCATTCTAAAATTGTTAATATAAAATTTTGTTATCTTCAGTCTGAACTCTCAAATAAAATTTTAAATCTCACTCGTGATTTTTTTGAAGAAAGGAATATCTCAATATATTCAACAAAAACTCATTCGGGTTATTTAAGATTCTTAATTATAAGGCAGTCTGTTAAAAACAATGAACTAATGGTCAATCTGATTACTTCTGAATTTGACGAAAATTTAATTAATGAATATAAAGATACTTTACTGTTTTACATTCCGGAAATTACAACGTTTATAAATTCTATTTCAACTAAAAAAGCACAAATCGCTGTCAGTGAAAAAGAACATATTTTATTTGGTGACGGAACAATTACGGAATCTCTAACTACAGCATCAGGAAAAACTATCAATTATAATATTTCTCCAAATTCATTTTTTCAGACAAATACAAATCAGGCTGAAAATCTTTATAAAATTGCCGCTGACTTTCTTGACTTTGATTCTTCCGATAATGTTCTTGATTTATATTGTGGTGCCGGTGCTATCTCACTCTTTATCTCTGACTATGTGAATAAAGTTACAGGAGTAGAACTGGTTGATTCAGCCATAAACGATGCTTTTATGAATGCTGAAAATAATGGAATTAAAAACTGTAATTTTATAAAATCAGATATAAAAGATTTTCTTTTATCTGAAAAAATAAATGATTATAATAAGATAATTCTTGATCCGCCTCGTGCCGGATTACATCCTGAAATTTGTAGTATATTAAGTGAAACTAAGATTCAAAAAATTGTGTATATAAGTTGTAATCCTTCAACACAGGCTCGTGATCTAAAAATTATCTGTGAAAAAGGAAATTACAGGTTAGGAAGAGTTCAACCGGTTGATATGTTCCCTCACACTTACCATGTGGAAAACGTTGTTGAACTTTTACCCTGTCAAAATTAAATTTCAAAACTAAAGTCTTATGTAGCATATTTCTACTTTTTTTTATTACAAAATTGAAAATAAACTAAAGGAGAAATTATGCTTCAAAATTATTTTATGAATAATAAAATTTTATGGGTTGATGATGAAATTGACCTCTTGAAATCAAATATATTATTCCTCAAACAAAAAGGTTATGAAGTTGAGGAAGCAAATAATGGCGAAGATGCCGTTAGTCTTATTAAATCTAAAGATTTTGACCTTGTATTTATGGATGAGATGATGCCGGGTATGGGTGGTCTTGAAACTTTAATAAAACTTAAAGATATCAAACCTGCTTTGCCTGTTGTTATGGTTACCAAAAATGAAACCGAGTCTTTAATGGAAGATGCAATCGGAAAGAAAATTTCTGATTACTTGATTAAACCTGTTAACCCGAATCAGTTATTACTCGTTTGTAAAAAAATTCTCGATTCACAAAAATTAAAAGGTGACAGATTATCACGTGATTATATTCAGGAGTTCAATAACACTTCTATGCAACTTATGGAAAACCCTGATTGGAAAGATTGGATTGATATTTATGTAAAACTCACCTCAACAGAAGTTGAAATGGATACTCATCCCGAACTTGGTCTCAGACAAACTCTTCTCGATCAGAAAAAAGAATGTAATATTGAGTTCTCAAAATATGTTGAAAAAAATTATAAGGACTGGGTTAACTCAACCGAAGATAAACCTGTGTTCTCAAATGAAATAATGGAGAAATATGTTTTTCGAAAACTTGATTCTTCTAAATCTGTTTTCTTCTTTTTAATAGATTGTATGAGATTAGATCAGTGGCTTGAAATGGAAAAATTTCTTCATCAGTATTTTAAAATATCTAAGGATTATTATTATTCACTTTTACCAACAGCAACTCCATACAGTAGAAATGCCATCTTTGCAGGGCTTTATCCTTCTGAACTTGAAAAACATTATCCGGATTTATGGAATAAAGATGATGATAACGAAAACAGCAAAAATAATTACGAAAAAGATTTCCTTGCAAAATTAATTGAAAGAAAAAAAATTAAACTTAGAAACGATTTTAAATATACTAAGATAATGGATTCTGATTTCAGCAGAGGCATCGAAAATAAAATTCAAACTTTTACAAATAATCACCTTAATACAATTGTTATAAATTTTATTGATATGATGGTTCACTCAAGAAGTGATTATGCTATTCTTAAAGAAATTGCTCCGGATGAATCTGCATTCCGTTCACTCACAAGTTCATGGTTTGAACATTCATCTTTTTTCGGAATGTTAAGACAACTCGCAAATAAACCTGATGTAAAAATTGTAATCACTACAGATCACGGAAGTATTCGCTGTCTTCACGGAGTTAAAGCACTTGGCGATAGGGAATCATCTCCAAACCTCAGATATAAATACGGAAGAAATGTTAAAGCCGAACCAAGAAATGCAATGATGATAACGAGACCATCTGAATATAAATTACCGGTAAGAAACGGTATGGTAAATTATATTATCGCAAAAGAAGATTATTATTTTGTTTATCCTACTGATTACCATAAATTTTTAAATCAGTATAATGATACGTTCCAACACGGCGGAATTTCACTCGATGAAATGATCCTCCCCGTTATCGAACTCGAACCAAAAATGTAAACAAATTTTTAAATTCCCAAAATTAGTCCCCCTTTGGAAGCCTGTCCCGATTTATCGGGAGGGGTTAGGGGGAGGATTTAAACGCCTACGAATTTTTGCCTAATTAAAACCAATCCCTCTCCCGCAGGAGTCTCTTGCAAGAGACTCCTGCGAAAATAAGAAAACGGATTGTCATTCTGAGGGAATGCAACGACTCGCTTGTCCCGACTTGTCGGGAAAGAATCCCTAAATTATTTGTCATTGCAGGCTTGACCCGCAATCTCTAATAATCATTCCCTCTCCCGCAGGAGTCTCCTGCAAGGGACTCCTGCGAAAATAAGAAAACCGAATGTCATTCTGAGGAATGCAACGACTCGCTTGTCCCGACTTGTCGGGAAAGAATCCCTAAATTCTTTTTCATTGCGGGCTTAGCCTGTCCCGATTCATCGGGAACCCGCAATCTCTAAATAATCTTTCCCTCTCCCTAATGAGTCTTCCTCACTTATCTCCCTCGATGTCTCCTTCTAACACATTTTAATTAAACCAATTTTAAAAATCTCTCCTCACTCCTTAACCCTTTCAATTGAAATTAATTCATACAATAATTATTTTATCCCTGCTAAAGTCTTTCTCAATTTTTATAAACATTTCTTTCTAAATCCCATTTTCTAAATGTCTAAACATATTTCCAAAAGCGAATCGGATACTATCAATCTTGGAATGAAATTTGCCTCCTCACTTTCTCAAGGCGACATAATCGGCTTATCGGGTGATCTCGGAACCGGCAAAACTCATTTTGTTAAAGGCATTTGTGAATATTTCAACGTAGTTGATAATGTAAACAGCCCCACTTTCCTTATTGTGAACGAATATTCCGCAATGAAAGATAACCACTTTTTTGAAATTTATCACTTCGATTTATACCGTATAAAAACTACAAATGAATTAATTAATCTTGGACTTGATAACTATTTTAATAAAAACGCTATAGTTTTAGTCGAGTGGATTGAAAACGCTGAAAATTTTATTTCTCCGAACTATTTTGTTAAATTTTCTCACGGGGCAGATGAAAATGAAAGGATTATCGAGTTCTAATGAAAATTTTATTAATTAACTGTTCATCTGATATTCCTGAATTCGCAATCGCTGAAAATAATCAGTTAATTGTAAATGAAAAAATGGATAGAGATAGTAATGCAGATTCGTTAATTTACAGTTTAAATAATAGTTTAAGAAAAAATAATCTGTTCAAAAACAAACTGTTCTTTAATAATTTTGATTTTGTTTCAGTTTCTAATGGACCGGGTTCATTTACCGGGTTAAGAGTTGCTCTTTCGGTTGCTAAAGGTTTATGCTACGCAGGGAATCAGAAATTAATTCTTATCTCATCTCTTGATATAATCGCTCAGTCCTTTTTGGATTCTGAAAAAAATTACAATCGTGATTTTATTGCTGTTATTCCTTCTAATATGAAATCAGGAGATATGTATTTCGCAGTTTATAATTCTAACAACGGTCTTATAAATAAAATTTCGGATTATGGAATTGATAATTTGCAAAACCTACAAAATCAAAATTTACAAATTACAGAAAAAACAGGAAACGAAATGTTGTCTCAGTTAAAATTAACATTAGTTAGAATTGATAATAATAATTTTGATGATGTATTTACTTCTGAACCGTTTTATTTAAAAGAGTTCGTTCCATTAAAATCTAAAGGTGAAAAATAATTATGGCTTGGTTTAAAAGAAAATCGGAAAATATAAAAACTGATGAACCTAAAAAAGGCGTCTCTGATGGTTCATGGATTAAATGTGAAAAATGTGGTGAACTTATGCACAAAAAACAATGGGAATCAAATTTTTATACTTGCATCAAATGCGGGTTTCATTTCAGAATCGGAAGCGATGAATACATAAAAATTTTACTTGATGATGATACTTTCAAAGAATTTGATAAAAAAATGAGATCAGTTGACCCTTTGAATTTTTCTGATACAAAACCATATAAATCACGTATTGAAGAAACAATAAGTAAGACCGGACTTTACGACGCAATTAAAACCGGCACCGGTAAATTAAACGGAACAGATGTTGTTCTCGGATGTATGGATTTTGCTTTTATTGGCGGAAGTATGGGAAGCGTTGTTGGTGAAAAAATTTCAAGGGCAATTGATAAATCCATAAAAACAAAAAATCCTTTGATAATAATTTCTTCAAGCGGTGGTGCAAGAATGATGGAAGGTGTCGTCTCTCTGATGCAACTCGCCAAAACAAGTTCTAAACTTGCCAAACTTGATGAAGAAAAAATTCCTTACATATCAATTTTAACAAATCCCACCACGGGTGGTGCAAGTGCGTCTTTCTCTATGCTCGGTGATATTAATATCGCAGAACCTGATGCTCTTATTGCTTTTGCAGGTCCACGTGTCGTAAAACAGGCAACTGGTAAAGATTTACCGAAAGGTTTCCAAAAATCTGAATTTTTACTTGAAAAAGGTTTTGTTGATTTAATTGTTGAACGTAAAGATTTAAAATCTAAAATTTCTCAATTACTGAATTTAATTAAAAACTGATTTAATTTTTTTATGCCGGATATAAAAGTTATCAATGAAGTTGAAGCGATGCAGGAAATCTCTGAATTCCTCAGACTGTCAGGGAAAAAAATAGGATTCGTTCCGACAATGGGTTATCTTCATTCAGGACATCTTTCTCTCATCAAAAAAGCAAAAGAAGAAAACGATATTGTTATTGTGAGCATTTATGTTAATCCTACTCAGTTTTTAAAAGGTGAAGATTTTGAAACTTATCCGAGAAACTTTGAGGCTGATTATGAACTCTGCAAAAATGAATCTGTAGATTATATTTTTTATCCCGATAATCTGCAAATGTATAAAAGAAACCATATGACTAATGTTATGATTTCTAATATAACTACAAAACTTGAAGGTGAAATCAGACCGGGACATTTTATCGGTGTTGCTACAGTTGTATTAAAACTTTTTAATATTACTAAACCTCATTCGGCTTACTTTGGGCAGAAAGATGCTCAACAGTGCATTGTGATTAAAAGACTTGTTGAAGATCTTAATGTTGATGTAAAAATTGAAATCTGCGAAACTGTCAGAGAAGAAAACGGTTTGGCTAAGTCTTCACGTAATGTTTATCTCTCTGATGAAGAAAAAGAGAATTCAAAAGTGTTGTTCCGGTCTCTTGAACTGGGCAAATCCCTTATTCTTGAAGGTGTTAATGAAACTGACAAAATTTTATCTGAAATGGGAAATCTCATAAAACAGAATATTCCCGGTGTTGAAATTCAGTATATTGCCGTAACTGACAATGAACTTTTAAATAATATAAATGAGTTAAATAATTATACAGGAAACGTATTGATATCTTTGGCAGTAAAAACTAATAAGACAAGATTGATTGACAATATTTTATTTTACAAAAATTAAATTTATTTTTTTATGAAACGTACAATGTTTAAATCTAAAATACACAGAGCTACAGTAACTGAAGCTGTTTTGTATTATGAAGGCTCTTTAACTCTGGATAAAACTCTGATGGATGCTGCAGGTTTAAAAGAATATGAACAGGTTCAGGTGGTTAATGTAAATAACGGTGAAAGATTTGAAACTTACTTAATAGAAGGTAAACCCGGCTCAGGTGTCGTCTGCTTAAACGGTCCCGCTGCAAGAAAAGGTCAAGCCGGCGATGAAGTTATCATTATTAATTATGGTCTTTTTGATGAAGAAGAGTTAACAGATTTTCAACCTGTTAAAATTTTTGTTGATAAAAATAACAGAATAGTTGAAGAGAAAAGTTCTCTTGAAAATCTGATGGAAATTTAGTTTCCATTATAAACGATTCTGTTTTTGCCAAAAAATAATAATTCAGATAGATTATACTATTTTTTAATTTTTATTTAAAACACAATTTTAAAATTCGTGTAATTACTTAAATTCATGTTAACCTGTCCCGACTTGGCGGGATTCGTGGTAAATTATTTTTTTGTTTCAAGTTTCGTTTTCGTATTATTTCGTGGTGAATCTTTTTTGTTTCGAGATTCGTTTTCGTATTAATTCGTGTAATTCGTTTAATTAGTGTTAACCTGTCCCGACTTGACGGGATTCGCGATGAATTCCTTTTTTTGTTCTCGTTTTTAATTTTTTTATTTGAATAAATTTTTTTAAGATTTAATTCGTTTAATTCGTGTAATTCGTTTAATTAGTGTAAACCTGTCCCGACTTGGCGGGATTCGTGGTGAATTATTCTTTTGATTCAAGTTTCGTTTTCGTATTATTTCGTGGTGAATTATTCTTTTAATTCAAGTTTCGTTTTCGTATTAATTAGTGTAATTCGTTTAATTCGTGCTAACCTGTCCCGACTTGGCGGGATTCGTGGTAAATTATTTTTTTGTTTCAAGTTTCGTTTTATTTTTTCGCAGTAAAATTTTTTAAAATACCTTTTCTTAATCTCAATTTACTATGAATAAAAATTTAGCAACTGTTATTATGGCTGCCGGTAAAGGCAAACGAATGAAAAATCCTGATAAATCAAAAGTTATGTTTGAACTTTCTGGTAAACCTATGATTGAATATGTGACTAATCTTGCTTTGAAAATAAATTCCGATTTAATTATTCCAATTGTTGGTCATCAAAAGCAAACTGTAATTGATTTTTTAACAGATAAATTTTCTTCTCACAGTGAAAAATTAAAATTCGCTCATCAGGATCAGCAACTCGGTACAGGACACGCTGTTATGCAAACTGAAGAACTATTGAAAAATTTCGAAGGTAATGTTTTGATTTTATCCGGTGATGTCCCTTTATTAACTTATGATACTGTGAAATCTTTTTTGGATTATCATTATTCAAACGGATTTAAAGCAACTCTCATATCTGCAAATTTTGATAATCCCGCAGGTTACGGTAGAATTATCAGAGATGAAAATCGTAACTTCATTGATATTGTTGAAGATAAAGATGCAACTCCTTCACAAAAAGATATTAATGAAATTAACTCAGGTATTTACATTGTAGATTCTGCTTTGTTATTTGAAGCATTAAAATCTTTAAGCACTGATAATGCTCAAGGTGAATATTATTTAACAGATATTTTTAAATTTTTCAAATCTAAAAATATAAAAATTGGTGCTACACCTGTAGATAATAATATTGAAATTACCGGCATCAATACTGTTGAACAACTTGAAGAACTTGAAAAAAATTATATTACAAAAACAAATTAATTATGAGCGATATTATTGTTTCGGTTTCCGGTGTCAGAGGTATATTGGGTGATTCCCTTACACCTTCTAATGTCATCAAATATGTTTCGGCTTTTGCTGAATTTTGCAGAAAAAATTCTGATAATAAAAATATTGTTGTCGGTAGGGATGGCAGATTTTATGGCGATATTATTTCTGATATCGTATGTAACACTTTGAGAATGGCTGGTTTTAATGTTACATATATTGGCGTTGTGCCAACTCCAACTGTCCAGATTGCTGTTGAGGATTTAAAAGCAGCAGGAGGAATTGCAATTACCGCTTCTCACAATCCTCAGATGTGGAACGGATTGAAATTTCTGTATTCAGACGGAACTTTTCTTGACGCAGACCAGATTCAATCCTTGATAAAAATAGCGGAAGTATCGAATTTTTTATATGCTGACTTGGAAAATATTGGAATTATTATAAATGATTTTTCTTTTATTAAAGAGCATATCAAAAAAACTTTAAAACTAAAAATAATTGATGTTAAAAAAATTAAAAAAAGAAAATTTAAAGTTGTACTTGATACTGTAAATTCAGCAGGTTCTGTTATCGCCCAAGAATTATTAAAAAAACTCGGATGTAAAGTTGTTCCTCTTTTTTGTGACGGAAGCGGAATATTTCCGCATACACCTGAACCTTTACCTGAAAATCTGACTTTGTTATCTAAAGCAGTTAAAAAAAATAAAGCAGACCTTGGAGTTGCTATTGATCCCGATAGCGATAGATTAGTACTTATTACTGATAAAGGTGAACCGTTCATTGAAGAAAACACAGTTACTATGGCTGCTAATTTCGTTTTAAGAAAGGAAAAATCAAATAATAAATTTGTAACAGTTAATTTATCAACTTCCCGTTCCGTTGATGATATTGCTTCTTCTCATTCAGGTAAAGCTTTTAGAAGTCCTGTCGGGGAAATCAATGTCGTTAAAGAGATGATTAAGAATGGAAGTGTTATTGGTGGAGAAGGTAGCGGAGGTATAATCTATCCTGCTTTGCATTATGGAAGAGATGCTATTGTCGGTCTTGCTTTAATTTTAAATGAACTCACTGATTTTAAAGGCAAACTTAGTGAGTATAAAAAAAGACTTCCCGGATATTTTATTGTTAAATCAAAAATTGAAAATGTAAAAAATCCTGATAAAATTCTAAATGATATTGTAAAGAAATATTCATCTCAAAATTGTAAAATTGATGAGAGAGACGGTGTTAAACTCGATTTTGAAAATCACTGGATTCATTTGAGAAAATCAAATACTGAACCTATTATCAGAATTATTACTGAGGCGAAAAGTGAAAATGATGCTAAAGAAATTCAGGATAATTTTATTAAGGAAATCCATTCGTTAATTAAGTAAAGTTTATAAAAAATAATGAGAGACTACTTTAAAGAATTTATTAAATCTGAACAAAGTTCGGGTATCGTATTAATTATATGCACAGTTATATCTTTAATTCTTGCTAACTCTGCTATGTCAGATTCCTATCTTGGTTTTTTTAAATCTTACATCGGTCCCGAATCGTTAGGTCTTAAACTTACCGTTGTATATTGGATTAATGATTTACTTATGGCTGTGTTTTTTCTGCTTGTCGGTTTGGAAATAAAACGTGAGTTTGCCAACGGTGAATTATCTTCCTTCAAACGTGCCATCCTTCCTATCTTTGTCGCTATCGGTGGAATGGCAGTGCCTGCAATTATTTATACTTTAAAAAATGCAGGAACTCCTACCGCATCAGGATGGGGAATTCCTATGGCTACGGATATTGCATTCGCTCTCGGTATAATTGCCCTGGCAGGTAAAGCAGTCCCTAAATCTTTAAAAGTTTTTCTTGTTGCTCTTGCCGTTGTTGATGATCTCGGAGCAATTCTTGTAATCGCAATTTTTTATACTGCTAATCTCGGTGTTACAAATCTTATGTATGCCGGAATTTGTCTTGTAATTTTATTTATAATCAACCGACTTAAAGTAAAAAATATTTTCATTTATTTTATCCCTGGAATTTTTCTATGGTATTTTGTTTTCCAGTCAGGCATACACGCTACTATCGCGGGTGTATTGCTGGCTCTAACAATTCCTATTTCTAAAAGATATAACGACTCACCTCTGCACAAACTTGAACATGCATTACACAAGCCGGTGAATTTTCTTGTTATGCCTGTTTTTGCTCTTGCAAATACGGCTATAGTGCTTGATGCAAGTTTTATTTCTGCTTTAACATCAAATTATTCTCTCGGGATTATTTTAGGTTTATTCATAGGTAAACCTCTCGGTGTTTTCATCTTCACATATGCATTAATAAAAATGAAAGTTACTAACCTCCCTCAAGGTTCTTCATGGGGTCAGGTAATAGGTACCGGTTTCATTGCAGGTATTGGTTTTACAATGTCAATTTTCATTTGTACTCTCGCTTTCAACGATCCTGAAATTATTGAAAGAGCAAAACTTTCTATACTTGTTGCTTCTCTTATGTCAGGTATAGTAGGATTCATTTTATTAAAATCTGCATCTAAAGGTAAAGCGTATGTATGATACTTTTTAAGTTAATAAATAATTTCTCCGTCAAAGAATTTATTGAATTTGAAAAATTTATCAAATCACCTTTTTTCAATTCAAGTGAAAGATTAATAAAATTATTTTATTATCTTAAAAAATTTTATCCTTCAATTGATGAT
>ERZ761607.2135-NODE-2135-length-22352-cov-6.042158_pt1 | contig 22352 bp, 19 predicted proteins | sample MGYA00511164_ERZ761607 | MGnify/ENA primary metagenome ERZ761607 (study PRJEB28899, sample SAMN02445080) | bioreactor sludge metagenome | biome: EBPR sludge | place: Australia: Brisbane, Thorneside Wastewater Treatment Plant | collected 2011-06-22 ... | reverse complement strand
GGGCAGGTGAGCTTCATCAGAAGCGGGTCTCCCGCCGTCAGGGCGATCACGCCGCCCGCGGCCTCGACCACCTGGGCGTCGTCGGTCGGTTCTCCTGACGCCCAGGCCGCGTAGGCCGAGAGCAGGCGGTCGCGGCGGAAGGCCTGCGGGGTCTGGGCGCGCCAGAGGCCCTCGCGGGGGGTGGTGGCCACGCCCGAGCCAGTCCTGCGCTTCAGGGTATCGGCGACCGGGAGGGCGGGCAGGGCGCCGTCGGCGGTTTCGAGCGCGGCGAGCAACGCCCGCACGTGAGTGGCGCTCACGAACGGCCGGGCGGCGTCGTGAACCAACACCGGCTCTTCCGGCGGCCCGTCGAGGGCGCGCAGACCGTTCTGGACCGACTCCGCCCGCGTCTCGCCCCCACGCGTCGTGCTCCACCCTGGCAGTCCCGCAAGCGATTGGGCGGCCAGGGATTCGCCGGCCTCGGAAACCACCACGATGATCTGGCGGGCTCCGGCGCCGCCGAGCGCCTCCACCGACCAGCGCAGCACCGGCTTGCCGGCCAGCGGGCGCCACTGTTTGGCGAGACCGGGGCCCGCCCGGGTGCCGCCGCCGGCGGCGACGATGACGACCGAAAAGCTCATGCGGTCTGTCTAGGGGCGCGCGTCCGGATGGGGAAGGGGGCGGTGGCGCGAGGCTTGCTGACAGGCCTTTACCGCACCGCACAATGTGCCTAAAAAGGTAGCGATTGAGGTGATTACAGAATGAGCAGCAAGCTCACGGTCGGGGATATCGAGATACCGGGGCGCGTGTGGATCGCGCCGATGACCGGCATCTCCGACCTACCGTTCCGCAAGGCCGCCGCCCGGCTAGGCGCGCCTTACGCCGCCACCGAGATGGTCGCCTGCGCCGAGTTCGCGCGCGGCCGTCCCGACGTCGTGCGCCGCGCCGCCATGGGCGAGGGCGACGGCCTGATGGTCGTCCAGCTGGTCGGCCGTGAAGCGCGCTGGATTGCCCAGGGCGCGCGCCTGGCGGCCGAGGCCGGCGCCGACATCATCGACCTGAACTTCGGTTGCCCGGCCCGCGAGGTCACCGGCGTCCAGTCCGGCTCGGCCCTGATGCGCGACCTCGACCTGGCCGAAAGCCTGGTCGCCGCCGCGGTCGAGGCCGTCGACACGCCGGTGACGGTGAAGATGCGTCTGGGCTGGGACGACGCCACCCGCAACGCCCCCGAGTTCGCCGCGCGCGCCGTAGCTGTCGGCGCCAAGGCCGTGACTGTGCACGGCCGCACACGCTGCCAGTTCTACAAGGGCTCGGCCGACTGGGCCGCCGTCCGCGCGGTGAAGGACGCCGTAGCGGTCCCGGTGATCGTCAATGGCGATATCCATGACGGCGCCAGCGCCGCCCGGGCGCTTGAGCTCTCCGGCGCCGACGCCGTGATGGTCGGTCGCGGCGTGGTCGGCAAGCCGTGGATCGCCCGCGCCATCGAGGCCGAGCTTGACGGCCGTCCGGCCGACGCTGAGCCGGCCATGGCCGAAAGGCTGGCGATCGCTATCGCTCACTTCCGCGACAGCCTGGCCTTCTATGGCGAGCGCCTGGGCCTGAGGATGTTCCGCAAGCACCTCGCCGCCTACGTCGAGGCGGCGCCCTGGCCCGCCGACGCCCAGGCGCGTCGCCAGGCCAGGGCCCGGCTCTGCAGCCTGGATGCGCCGTCCGAGGTCGAGGCGGCGCTGACGGCCCTCTGGGCGCTCCCGCCGGAAAGGTTGGCGGCATGACCGGCCGGCTCAATCCCAACGCCACGGCCCGCGCCGCCGACCTGAAGGCCGCGGCCTTCGACCAGAGCCCGGAGCCGGCCCTTCTGATCGACGGCGATGGCTCCCTCGCGGCGGCGAACGAAGCGGCGGAGGCGCTGTTCGGCCAGGGGCTGGGGCTGCTGGCCCGCGGCCGAGTGACCGGCGCCTTGCCGCCGGACTCCCTGCTCGTCGGCCTGATCGCTCGCGCGCTGAACGAGGGCGTCCGCGTCCGCGAGCACGCGGTCGAGATCGCTCTGTTCGGTCATCCCGCCTTCGAAGCCGACTGCGCCGCCACGCCCCTTGGGGACTCCGCCGTACTGCTGACGCTTCACGTGCGCGGAGGCGGTCTCGGCGCGGAGCGTGGCGTCGACCCGGCCGGGCTTCGCTCCGTCGTGGGGCTAGGCCGCATGCTGGCCCACGAAATCAAGAACCCGCTCGCCGGCATCCGCGGCGCCGCCCAGCTGCTGAAGACCGGCGCGGCCGCCGAGGATCAGCCGCTCGCCCAGCTGATTGTCGACGAGACCGAACGTATCCGCCGGCTCGTCGACCGGATGGAAGCCTTCAGCGACGACGCGCCGCCCGAGCGCGAGCCTGTGAACATCCACAAGGTCCTCGATCGGGTCAGGGCCCTGGTCGCCAATGGCGTGGCCGACGGCCTGTCGCTCAAGGAGCGCTACGATCCCTCGCTGCCGCCGACCTGGGGCAATGAGGATCAGCTGATCCAGATCTTCCTGAACCTGGTCAAGAACGCCGCCGAAGCCGCTCATGCGCGCGGCGACGGGCGTGGCGAGATCGTCGTCTCCACCGCCTGGCGTCCGGGCGTGAGGGTGCGCGGCGGCGATGGCCGCGTCCTCAAGGGCGCGCCGCTTGAGGTCCGTATCCAGGATAACGGGCCCGGCGTGCCACCGCTGATGCGCGAGCATCTGTTCCAGCCGTTCGTGACCTCCAAGGCGTCCGGCGCGGGCCTCGGCCTCGCCCTCTGCGCCAAGTTGGTCTCCGGTCACGGGGGCCTGATCGACTTCGAGTCCGAGCCGGGCCGGACCGTGTTCCGCGTCCTCCTGCCCGTCGCCAGTATCGAGAGCGCCGAATGAACGCCGCCGCCAACGCGTCCAAGAAAGTCCTGATCGCCGACGACGACAGTTCGATCCGGCTGGTCCTGAGCCAGGCGTTCACTCGCCTTGGCTACCAGGTCCGGGCGACCGGAAATGCGGCGACCCTGCTCAAGTGGGTGCAGGAGGGCGAGGGGGACCTGATCCTCACCGACGTGATGATGCCCGACGAGAACGTGTTCAACGTCCTGCCGCGCATCCGCAAGGAACGGCCCAAGCTGCCGATCATCGTGATGAGCGCCCAGAACACCCTGCTCACCGCGGTGAACGCCGCCGACGCCGGCGCTTTCGAATACGTCTCCAAGCCTTTCGACCTGGATGACATCACCGCCGCCGCACGCCGGGCCCTGGCTCGGCCCGCGGACAGCGAGGCGGCCAAGGCTCAGGCCCGGGCCATGAAGGACGAGCGGCTGCCGCTGATCGGCCGATCCGCCGCGATGCAGGAGGTCTACCGCACCGTCGCCCGCCTGGTCGGGGCCGACCTGACCGTGCTGATCCTCGGCGAGAGCGGCACCGGCAAGGAGTTGGTCGCCCGCGCGCTGCACGAGCTCGGCCGGCGGCGCGACGGCAGGTTTGTGGTCATCAACCTGGCGGCGGTCCCGCGCGAGCGGGTCGAGACCGAACTGTTCGGACGCGGTGAAGGCGACCTCGGAAAGTTGGTCGAGGCCGACGGCGGCACGCTGTTTCTTGACGAGATCGGCGACATGCCGCTGGACGCGCAGAGTCGTCTGCTGCGCGTCATCGACGGCGCCGAACCGGCCATCAATCCCAAGACCAACCGGCCGCCCAATGTCCGCATCATCGCCGCCACGAACCGGGACCTGCGCGGCCTCATCGGTCAGGGCCTGTTTCGCGAGGATCTGTACTTTCGCCTGAACGTCGCCCCGGTGCGCCTGCCGCCGCTGCGCGACCGCGTCGAGGACATCCCGGATCTGGCGCGCTCGTTCCTGCTTCGCGCCGCCCGCGAGGGACTGCCGGCGAAGACCATCGACCAGTCGGCGCTTGATCGCATGAAGGCACACGACTGGCCGGGCAACGTCCGTGAGCTGGAGAACCTGGTCCGCCGCGTCTGCGCCCTCTACGGCGAGGAGCTGATTACCGCCCGCATCGTCGAGCGCGAGTTGCAGGATCACACCCCCGTGGTCGGCGAGACGGGTCCCTTGACCCTGTCGCAGCTGGTGGAACGGCATCTGGCCGCTCATTTCGCCGACCAGCCGGATGGCCTGCCCGCCGCGGGCCTCTATGACCGGGTGCTGGAAGAGGTCGAGCGACCGCTGATCCAGCTGACCCTGTCGGCGACGCGCGGCAATCAGGTGCGCGCGGCCGAGATCCTGGGCCTCAACCGAAACACCCTGCGCAAGAAGATCCAGGACCTCGGCGTGGAAATGGTGCGCGGCAAACGCTGACACTGTTCAGCCACATCCCTGTTGCAGTGGGGACGCAGTTCGACCTAGGCTGCCGATATGAGTTCCACCGCGTCCGAGGGGATCGTTGACGCGCCGCCGCCAGCCTGGCGGCGGATTGTCGAGTCTCGCTACCTGCTCGGCGGCGGCTATGTCCTGGCGGTCATCCTGACGATCACCGGCGCGCTGCTGGCGTCGCGACCGCCTGAGGTCGGGCCGATCGGCGCCGACGTCCAGGTGATGCTGGTCCTGCTCGGCTTCAACCTCGTGCTGATCCTGGCCCTGGCGACGCTGGTGGCGCTGCGGGTGGCGGTCCTGCTGCGGAACCGGAACGCCGACGCCGGCGCCCGGCTGCAGCTGCGCTTCATGGCCATCTTCGGTCTCGCCACTGTCGCTCCGGCCATTGTCGTCGCGCTGTTTTTCGGCGGCGTGGTCATCTCGGGCGTCGACTACTGGTTCAGCCAGAAGGTCCGCACGATGATCGAGAACTCGGCCACCGTCGCCCGCACCTACGTCCAGGAGCAGACCAACTACCTCGGCGAAAACATCATGACCGTCGGCGGGGAGCTGAACCAGGCGCCGGACGCCCTGGCCGAGTCGCCGATCGCCTTCAGTCACTATCTGGGTCAGCTGTCCTCGGGCGCCTTCGTCGCGGCCTATGTCCTTGACGGCGACGGCCGCATCCTGGCGCGCTCGGAGGCGCGGGGCGCGCCGCCCTTCCTGGCCCCGCCCGCGGAGAGCTTCGCGGCGGCAGACCAGGGCGACATTTCGGCCCAAAGCTTTGCTTCGAACGACATGTTCCGCGGTCTGTACCGGCTGAAGGCCTATCCGGACGCCTACCTCTACGTGGTGCGGCCGGCCAGCAACGGCATTCTCAGCCAGCTGCGCGACGCCGAGGCGCAACTGGTCACCTACCGCGAGGCCGACGACAACAAGCTGCGCCTGCAGGCGGCCTTCGCCCTGACCTATGTCGAGACGGTGCTGCTGCTGCTGGTGGGGGCCGCCTGGCTGGCTATCCCGGTCGGAGACTCGATCGCCGCGCCGGTCGCGCGCTTGATCCAGGCCGCCGGCCGTATCGCGCTGGGCGACCTCGACGCCCGGGTGGACGATGATCGTCAGCCTGAGGAAATGGCGATGTTGTCGAGAGCTTTCAACAATATGACCAACGATCTTCAGGTCCAGCAACTGGCCCTCAAGTCCGCCAGTCTCGACGCCGAGAGTCGTCGGATGTTCATCGAAACCGTGTTGTCCGGCGTCAGCGCCGGCGTCATCGGTCTGGATGGCCTTGGCAAGGTCTCCGCCAGCAATCGCCAGGCGGCGGTGCTGCTCGGCGTCGATCCCGACGCCATGGCGGGCCGCCAGCTCCACGAGGTGGCTCCAGAGCTGGTCCCGGTCGCCGAACGCGCCGTGGAGATCAGCGCCGAGGTCGAAGAGGAAGTCGATGTCGTGCGCGGCGCCGAGACCCGTCGTCTGCGTGTTCGGGCCAGCGGGGCCGCCTCCGACGGCGTGGTCCTGACCTTCGATGACATCACCCGCCTGATCACCGCCCAGCGGAACGCCGCCTGGAAGGATGTCGCCCGCCGCATCGCGCATGAGATCAAGAACCCGCTGACCCCGATCCAGCTCTCGGCCGAGCGCATTCGGCGCAAGTACCGCAAGGAAATTTCCAGCGATCTCGAGACCTTCGACCGCTGCACCGACACCATCATCCGCCAGGTCGGCGACATCGGCCGCATGGTCGATGAGTTTTCGTCCTTCGCTCGCATGCCCGCGCCGCGCATCGCCGACACCGATCCCGCCGAGCTGCTCAAGCAGGCAGTGTTCGCTCAACGGGTCGCCAGCCCCGAACTGGTCGTGGAGATGGACGAGCCGCCGTCGGGCCTTGTCCTGTCCTGCGACGAGCGGATGGTCGGCCAGGCCCTGGCGAACATCCTCAAGAACGCGGCCGAGGCTGTGTCGGGCAAGGGACTGCCGGCCGGCGAGGGGCGGATTCATGCGTCGCTCCTGGCGAGCGACGATCGGCTGACCTTCGTTGTCGAGGACAACGGCGTGGGACTGCCCCCCCGGGACCGGGACCGGCTGACGGAGCCCTATGTGACAACGCGGGAGAAGGGCACAGGCCTCGGCCTCGCGATCGTCAAACGCATTTGCGAGGACCATGGCGGCGAACTGGCGTTGGGGGACGCCCAGTCCCTGTCGGGGGCCCGTGTCTCACTGTGTTTTCCAATCGCGCGTAGGACGGCCGCGCCCGAACTGAAGGAGACGGCGCATGGCGGCTGATATTCTGGTGGTCGATGACGAAGCGGATATCCGTGAGCTGGTGTCCGGGATCCTGACCGACGAGGGCTACGCGGTGCGCACAGCGGCCGACTCGGAGCAGGCCCTCGCCGCCATCCGCGCGCGGAAGCCGACCTTGATCGTGCTCGACATCTGGATGCAGGGCGGAGGCATGGACGGCCTCGAACTGCTGGATCTGGTGAAGACCCTCGACGCTGACCTGCCGATCATCATGATCAGTGGTCACGGCAACATCGAGACGGCCGTCAGCGCCATCAAGCGCGGCGCCTACGAGTTCCTGGAGAAGCCGTTCAAGGCCGACCGGCTGCTGCTGGTGGTCGAACGCGCGATCGAGGCGGCCAGCCTCAAGCGCGAGAACCGCCGCCTACGCACCCAGACGCTGACGCCGGACGGTCTGATCGGCCGGTCGGCCGCCGCCCAGCAGCTTCGCCAGCTGGTCGCCAAGGTCGCGCCGGCCAACAGCCGCGTGCTGATCGCCGGGCCGGCCGGTTCGGGCAAGGAACTGGTCGCGCGACTGATCCACGGCTCCAGTCCAAGAGCCAAGGGCGAGTTTGTCGCGATCAGCGCGGCCGGCATGGCTCCTGAACGCATGGACCTGGAGCTGTTCGGGGAGGAAGGCGAGGGCGGTCGCCCGCGCAAGATCGGCGTCTTCGAGCGCGCTCACGGCGGCACCCTCTATCTCGACGAGGTGGCGGACATGCCGCGCGAGACCCAGAGCCGCATCCTGCGGGTTCTGGTCGAACAGCGCTTCCGCCGGGTGGGCGGGGACAGCGACGTCCAGGTCGACGTGCGTGTGATTTCCTCCTCCAGCAGGGACCTGCGCGAGGAAATCGCCGCTGGCCGCTTCCGGGAGGATCTGTTCCACCGCCTGAACGTGGTGCCTATCCGGGTGCCGGGCCTGGCGGAGCGGCGCGAGGACCTGCCCGAACTCATCAGCTATTTCATCGACCGCATCGGCGAGGCCACCGGCCTGCCGCGCCGCCGCCTGGCCGAGGACGCCCTGGCGACGCTGCAGGTTCACGAGTGGCCCGGCAACGTCCGCCAGCTGCGCAACAACGTCGAGCGCATGATGATCCTGGCCTCAGGCGACCCGAACGAGCCGATCACGGCGGCCATGCTGCCGTCCGAAGCGCCGCCTGATTCCCAGGGTGGAGGCATCGGCACCGAGAAGATCATCGCCCTGCCGCTGCGCGAGGCGCGCGAGCTGTTCGAGCGCGAATATCTCAACGCCCAGATCCTGCGTTTTGGCGGAAACATCTCCCGGACGGCGGCCTTCATCGGTATGGAGCGCTCGGCGCTGCACCGGAAGCTCAAGTCCCTCGGCCTGACCGGCCAGCGCAACGGCGAGGACGGGGAGGACTGATGTCGCGCTGGGCTTACGTGAACGGCCGCTTCGTGCGGCACGGCGATGCGGCGGTTCACGTCGAGGACCGCGGCTACCAGCTGGCGGACGGCGTCTACGAGGTCTGGGCGGTGATCGACGGGCGCATGATCGATACGCTCGGCCATTTCGAGCGCCTAGAGCGCAGCCTGGGCGAACTGCGCATCCCGCAACCGATGAGCCGCAAGGCGCTGGAACTGGTGCTGCGCGAGGCGATCCGGCGCAACCGCGTGCGTCACGGGTTGGTCTACCTGCAGGTGACACGCGGCGTCGCGCGACGGGACCACGCGTTCCCGGACAGGCCGATCGAGCCCGCCGTCGTGATCACGGCCAAGACCACGGACCGGAAGGCCGCCGAGGCCCGGGCGGCGAAGGGCATCGGCGTCATCACCCTGCCTGAGAACCGCTGGGGCCGCTGCGACATCAAGACGGTCGGGCTGCTGCCGAACGCGCTGGCCAAACAGGCGGCGAAGGAGGCCGGTTGCGGCGAAGCGTGGTTCGTGGACGCCGACGGTCTGGTCACCGAGGGCGCCTCGTCCAACGCCTGGATCGTTGACGCCGATGGCGTGCTGCGCACCCGCGACACGACCGCCAATATCCTGCGCGGCGTCACGCGCAAGAGCGTCATCGCCCTGCTCGGCGAGGCCAACATCCGCTTTGAGGAACGTCCCTTCACGCCGGCCGAGGCGAGGGCCGCGCGCGAGGCCTTCATCACCGGCGCGGGGGCCCTGGTCATGCCAGTGGTCAGCATTGACGGCGCCCCGATCGGCGGCGGCGCGCCCGGCCCAGTGGCGACGCGACTTCGGGCGCTCTATATCGAGGCCGCCCAAGCTTCGGTCAGTTGACGGTCTTCCGGCCGTTGGCGGTTGCGGATGGCCCTGATCCGGGCCAAGCATAAGAGGCTTGCGTGTGTGGAGGGCTTCCTGCCCTCCGGCCAAGAACAAGAAGGGGAATCCCCGTGACGGACAAGAAGCAGAACCTGCAGGACACCTTCCTCAACAGCGTGCGCAAATCGAAGACGCCGCTGACCATCTTCCTCGTCAATGGCGTGAAGCTGCAGGGCGTCGTGAGCTGGTTCGACAACTTCTGCGTCCTGCTGCGGCGCGACGGTCAGTCCCAGCTCGTGTACAAGCATGCGATCTCGACGATCATGCCCGCCCAGCCGGTTCAGCTCTACGAGCCCGGCCCCGAACAAGACGATTGACCCAACTCATTGATCACGGCGTGCCCGTCCAGCGGGCGCTTGTCCTCCACCCCGTAAGATCGACGGACGCCAACGCGCGGGACCCCCAGGCTCGCCTTGAGGAGGCGGTCGGCCTGGCGCTGGCGCTCGACCTCGAGGTCGTCGAAGCAAGGATCGTGGCCCTGCGCGGTCGCACGCCCGCCACGTTGTTCGGTTCGGGCAAGGTCGAGGAGCTCCGCCTCCTGTGCGAGGTCGAGGACATCGACGTCGTTATGGTCGACGAGGCCCTGACCCCGGTGCAGCAACGCAACCTTGAGCGTGCGTGGCAGGTCAAGGTCGTCGACCGCAGCGGTGTGATCCTGGAGATCTTCGGTCGACGCGCCCGCACGCGCGAAGGGGTTCTGCAGGTCGAGTTGGCGCGACTGGAATACGAGCGCTCGCGCCTGGTGCGCACCTGGACTCACCTGGAACGCCAGCGCGGCGGCACCGGCAGCACGGGTGGTCCCGGCGAAACCCAGATCGAGCTGGATCGCCGACAGATCGCCGACCGCATCATCAAGATGAAGAAGGAGCTGGCCGAGGTCCGTCGGACCCGGACGCTGCATCGCGCCCAGCGCAAGAAGGTCCCGTACCCGACCATCGCGCTGGTCGGCTACACCAACGCCGGCAAGTCGACCCTGTTCAATCGTCTCACCGAAGCGGACGTCGTCGCTCAGGACATGTTGTTCGCGACCCTCGACCCGACGCTGCGGACGGTAAAGCTCCCGGGCGGCCGGCCGGCGATTCTGTCCGACACGGTGGGCTTCATCTCCGACCTGCCGCACGAGCTGGTCGAAGCCTTCCGCGCCACCCTGGAGGAGGTGCAGGAGGCCGACGTGGTCCTGCACGTGCGCGACATCGCCAATCCCGACACCCTGGCCCAGAGGCGTGATGTCGAGACGGTGTTGAAGGAGCTTGGCGTCACGGTCGATGACGGCCGTCGCATCATCGAGGTCTGGAACAAGGCCGATCTGCTCGGCGAGGACGACCGCATCGACGCCGAGGGCGCGGCGCGGCGCTCAGGCTCGGCTCTCGTTTCGGCCGTCACCGGCGAGGGCTGCCAGGCGCTGCTGCACCGGCTGGCCACGCTGGTCGATGTCACCCCGGAGATCGACGTGGTGCTCGACAGCAGCAACGGCGAGGCCCTGGCCTGGCTCTATCGTCACGGCCGCGTGGTGGGTCGGCACGAGGGCGGGGAGGGCGCCCTGCACCTGCGCGTCCGGCTCGACAGCCAGGCGCTGGGCCGGTTCGAGCGGCTGTTCCCGGAAGCGACTGTGGCCGAGGCGGCGGAATAGCGATCGCCGCCGGGCCGAGCGTGACGAGGCTCAGGCCGCGAGAGCGCCCCAGGTGGCCATGGCCAGGCCGAAGGCTCGCATGTCGCCGACCGTGGTGCTCGCCATCCTGTTCATGACGTAAGCCAGGGTCGTGCGGGCATCCATGTCGACGATCACCAGCGAACCGCCGTAGCCGCCCCAGTAGAGGGTGTTGGGATTGGGCAGGGGCACGGCGCCGCCGGCCAGGCCGTAGCCGAGGCCGAAGCGCGCCGGCACGCCGAGGACGAGATCCGGACCCTCGATCTGCAGCTCCAGCGCCTTGCGGCAGCCGGCCTCGGATAGGAAGCGCTTGCCATCCATCACCCCGCCGTTGGCGAGGATCGACTGCACCCGGGCCACCGAGCGGGCGTTGCCGGTTCCGCCGGCGGCCGGGATCTCCGCGCCGCGCCAGGCCCGGGTGCGGGTGGCGGAGACGTCGATCGGCGGATTGGTCGCCATGTTCTTCGTCAGCTCGGACTGGGCCGAGTCGGAAATGCCGCCGCCCGGCGGGGGCGGGATCAGATCGGCCACGCGGCCGTCCTCGGACGCCGGCAGGCCGATGTGGAAGTCGGCGCCGAGCGGCCCGGCGATCTCCTCGCGGAACACCGTACCCAGGGTCTTGCCGGTGATCCGGCGCACGACCTCGCCGACCAGGTAGCCCTGGGTCAGCGCATGGTAGCCGGCCTTCGTGCCCGGCTCCCAGTAGGGAGCCTGGGCGGCCAGGAGGCTGGTCGCCTTGTCCCAGTCATAGAGGACGTCGCCGTTGATCGGTTCTTTCCAGCCTGACAGGCCGGCGGAATGGCTCATCAAGTGGGCGACCGTGACGCCTTCCTTACCGTTGGCCGCGAATTCCGGCCAGTACTTGGCCACCGGCGCATGGAAGTCGAGCTCGCCGCGGTCGGCGACCAGCAGGGCGGTGAGGGCGCACATCGTCTTGGTCGTCGAATAGACGTTGACGATGGTGTCCTCGACCCAGGGACGGGTCTTTTCGGCGTCGGCGTGTCCACCCCACAGATCGATGACGATCTCGCCGTCCTGCGTCGCGCAGAACGAGGCGCCGACGTCCTCGCCGCTGGCGAGATGGCCCTCGAAGACCGTGCGGACCTCGGCGAACCTGTCCTGTGTGAAACCGTGAACCGACCCGTCGGCCATCCTGCATCCCCCCTCTTTCTGGCAAGCCTAGCAGGAGATCGCGGAGCGGGTCACCCGTTACCCAGCGGAACGTTCCGCCGCCTTGGCTTCGTTCCAGAGCGCGTCCATTTCGGCCAGGTCGGACTGGTCAGGCGTCTTGCCGCGCTCGGCCAGCCGATGCTCGATATAGCCGAAACGGCGCACGAACTTGGCGTTGGTGGCGCGCAGGGCGTCCTCGGGCTCGATGTCCAGCTCGCGGGCCAGGTTGGCGAGCACGAACAGCACGTCGCCCAGCTCGCCGCGCATCTTGTCGCGGTCTCCGGACTCGATCTCGACCCTCAGCTCGCCGACCTCCTCGTCGAGCTTGTCGAGGACTTCCTTCACGCTCGGCCAGACGAAGCCGACACGGGCCGCGCGCTTGTTCAGCTTCACCGCGCGGGTGAGGGCGGGCAGGCCGACGGGAACATCGTCGAGAATGCCGTGGCGCGCCTTCTCCGACCGCTCCTGCTGCTTGATGACCTCCCAGGCCGCGGTCTGCTCGCCGCTGGTGCGGGAAGCCTCGTCGCCGAAGACGTGCGGATGCCGGCGGACCATCTTGTCCGAGATGGCGTTGGCGACGTCTCCGAGATCGAACGCCCCCTGTTCCTCGGCCATCCGCGAGTGGAAGACCACCTGCAGCAGCAGGTCGCCCAGTTCTTCCTTGAGATCCTTCAGGTCGTTCCGCTCGATGGCGTCAGCGACCTCATAGGCCTCCTCGACCGTGTAGGGCGCGATGGTCGCGAAGGTCTGTTCCAGATCCCAGGCGCAGCCGCGCTCGGGGTCGCGCAGCCGGGCCATGATCTCGACCAGGCGGAAGATCGGATGGTCGTCAGGTGACGACGGGGTTGACGACATTGGGGTTGGTCCCTGCCACGTCCTCTGGGGTCGGAGGCGGGAAGACGCCGTCCTTCTCGCCGAGTTGGCGCAGAATCTCGGCGTGCTTCTCCTCGGTCAGGGGATAGCCGATCATGCAGGCGGCGGCGAGCAGGCCGATGATCCCGGGCGCGAAGGCGTAGAGCGCTTGAAGGCCGTCCATGGACAGCGGGGTGCTGTTGGCGGCGGTCTTGGCGTCGAAGCCGAGCGAGTCGAGCAGGAACAGACTGCAGACCGCCAGGGCCGAGCCGACCTTCACCGTGCCGGTCAGGATCGCGTACAGCAGGCCCGTCCTGTCCTTGCCGGACTCCAGCCGCTCCTCGTCACCGTAGTCCGCGAGCATCGAGCGCAGCAGCAGCGCGCCGGCGGAATAGGGAATGCCGGCCGCGACCAGGAACGGCGTCGCCAGCCAGAAATTGCCGGCCGGAAGGGTAACGACCAGGAATTGCACGATCGCGTAGGTGACGCAGGCGGCGATCAGGGCCTTGGCTTTGCCGATCCGCTTGGCGAGCTTGGTCCAGATGAAGCCTCCGAGCACGGCGGCCAGAAAATAGACGAGCAGCAGGCTGGAAGACTCCAGGAAGGTGAACTGCTTGACCCGGATGAAGAAGAAAAAGAACAGCGTTCCGGCGATCCCCGGCGCGAGGCCGGTCAGCAAGTCGGCGGCGAGGATGCGGATGACCGTCGGCCGACCGATGAGCCGGAAATAGTCCTTCAGCGACGCTCTCTCGGGATTGGCGTCCTCGATAACGGGCGGTTCCGGAACGCGCCAGAGCGCCAGAAGGGTCGCAAGGGGCAGTAGGACAACGATGAACCAGCCCTGGCCGCCTACGATCTCAGTCTCGTTGTCTCCCATGCCGATCGCGTTGAGCAGGATCGGCAGGGTGAGGATGACGATCATCCCGACCACGTTGCCGGTCTGCCAGAAGGCGTAGATGCGCGACCGCTCATTGTAGTCGGTCGACAGCTTCGACGCCCAGGACGTGTGCGCCAGGGTGGCGATCGACAGGCCGAAATAGACCACGACCAGCCAGAACCACAGGTAGCCGACCCCCACGCCCGGCTTGGCCATGAACAGCATGTAGATGGCCAGCATCAGCGCCGGCATGCTGATCGCCAGCCAGCCCTTGAAGCGACCGAAGGACCAGCGTGTGCGGTCAAGCACCGTGCCGAAGAGCGGATCGAACCCGATGTCGATCAGCCGGACGAGCACGAAGGCGAGGCTGACCGCCGACAGGTTCACGCCCAGCGTCTCGGAATAGTAGTGGGGAAGAGTGATCACCAGCGGCAGGCCGAAGGCCGCCAGCGGCAGGCAGGGGGCGGCGAACGCCGCGAGCGTCAGGAAAGAACGGCGGCCGTCGGCCATGTCGCCTCGCTAATGCAGGATGTCTTGCGTCGGCGAATTGTTATCGCCGTTCACCCGCCAAAAGACCGTGTGAACGGCGATGGGGCAAGCCCAGAAGTTCTAGCTACTTCGCCGCGACGGACTCGCCGCGCGCCAGCTTGCGGGCGAAGCGGTCGAACGTCCGCTCGGCGTCGCTCCAGGTGGCGGAGACGACGGTGTTGCGGAAGTCGCTTTCATACCAGCGATAGCTGATCGGGGTGCTGACGCCATCGACGCCGACATAGGTCCCGCTGAGCGTCGCGCCGCCGATACCGCGGCTCTCGTACGAGAGGCCCGGCGTCCGCGTCAGCTGCCGCATGGTCGGGCGGTTGGGCGTGGCGTCCTCGATGACCACGGTCAGCACGCCGCCGTCGGCGGTGAGGGCGCCGGCGCGGCCGAGCTCGCGTTCGAGCGACTCGCGTAGCTCGTCGGTCAGCTGGTCGAGGTCACGCTGGCCGATGATGTCGGTCTTGCCGGCCAGCTCGGGGCCGATGTCGATGTTGATCGTCGCCACCCGGGCCGGGGCGGCCTGGGCTGTCGAAGCTATGGCGGCGGCGAACACGGTGGCGGACAGAAGGGCAGGCAGGCGCATGCGCTTGTCTCCAAGGTCGTCGTAGTCCCTCGACGATGGAGGATAGGCGTCCTGCGCCCGCCCGCAAGGGGTCGCGGCGGTCAGGACCGCTTGAACTGGCTGACCGCCTGCACGCTGGCGCGATTGAGGGCTGAGGCAGCGGCCAGGGCCCGCATCTGGAACAGCGTCGGTTCGACCACATACTTGTAGGTGTTGTGGGCGTAGGCGAAGGTCGGGCCGATCTCGCCGGGTGTGGCCATACCGCTGTTCACGCGCGAGTTCCACCAGGCCACCTCGTCGCGGTTGGAATAGCTCGAGGCTTCGACCAACTGGCCCGCCTGGCCCAGCCGGACCCTTTTCTGCAGAGCGCCGCGGCCTCCGTCCCCCGCGATCTTGTTGCGCGCGTGATAGACGTTCAGTCCGCTGAACAGCTCGACCATGAACAGGCCCGGCTCGATGCCGACGCTGGCGCCGCCCGAATAGATGCTGTTGCCGGACCGGGAGAGGCTGGCCACGTCGATGACCAGGGTCGGGATGAGGATCACGGCATCCAGCTCCATGCCGATCATATGCAAGGCCTTCACCGAGGCCTGGTCGAACGGCGACTTGTCGGTGAGCGGCGAGTCCACGGCCGTCAGATAGAGACCCTGGCCGGTCGGCGGCGCGATGACCACGCGTCGCGCGTCGGCCGCCGGCTGCTTGCGGAACGGAATGGCCGAGCTCTTGAGCGCCTGGAAGGCCTGGGTGGCGTGCATCTGCTCGGTCGTGAGGATGGGGCGGCCAGCCGCGGCCAGCTGAGCGATCAGGTCCGCCTGGGCCTTGGCCGCGATCGCCTGCATCAGGTCCACGGTCATGCCCGCCAGCTGGTAGGCCGAACTGACCTGGACGTTGTTGCCGGACGCCATGGCCCCGAGGCCGTTCTGGAACACCAGGCCGAAGTTGTAGCCCATCACGCCGACATTCCTCGACGGGCCGAGAGATGAGAAGTTTCGGTAGTTCAGGTCCTTGACCGACAGGGTTGCAAGGTCTGCGTAGGACTGGGCCTGGGCCGATCCGGCGCCGGCCGTCGCGGCTAGGCCGAGGCCTGTGGCGGCGGCGCCGCTGATGAACTCTCGACGCTTCATGGTGCGCTCCCTCCGGGGTCGATCGCGGGGTTCGTCCGCAGGTTCGAGCCTGCATCGTCGGGAACGCGCCCTTCGCCCTCAGAAAGTGGGGTTCCGCTGCGACAGGCTGGAGGCGGGCGGCATCCACCCCTAGGGTGAGCGCCAACCACAGGGGAGGAGGACGGCGATGAGCGATCTGGTGCTGCGCGAGGACGTGGGCGGGGCTGCGATCCTGACCCTGAACCGGCCCGACAAGCTGAACTCCCTGAACGTGCCGGTGTTCGAGGCGCTGGAGGCCCATGTGAAGGCCATCGCGGCCGCGCCAGGAGGCGTGGCGGCGGTGGTGCTGCGCGGGGCCGGGCGCTGCTTCTCAGCCGGTCACGACCTGGGCGACATCGCCACCGGTGAGAAGCTACCGCGCGCGAACTATCAGTCACATGTCATTGAAACACTGGCTGATCTTCCGCTGCCGGTGATCAGCGCCGTACACGGCCACTGCTACACCGGCGCGCTGGAGCTGGCGCTGGCCGGGGACATCATCCTGGCCTCGGAGAACGCGAAGTTCGCCGACACCCACGCCCGCTGGGCTTTGACGCCGGTCTGGGGCCTGAGCCAGCGCTTGCCGCGCCGAGTCGGGACCTACAAGGCGCGCGAGATGATGTTCACCTGCCGCACCTATTCGGGCCGCGAGGCCGAAGCCATGGGTCTGGCCAACAGCTGTGTCGCCGACGACCAGTTCGACTCGGCCATTCACGCCCTGGTCGCCGAGATCGCCGCCAATTCGCCGTTCAGCCACGCGGCCAACAAGCGGTTGCTGATCCACACCGACGGCCTGCCGATCGGCGCCGGACTGGCGCACGAGATCTACAACGGCGAGGGCGTCGGCCCCGACATGCGCGACCGCATCGCCGCCTTCGCCGCGCGCGCCAAGAAGAGTTAGGCTAGGAAGGGGTAGGGGGCTCTTAAGCCCCCTGCAGCAGCACCTCAGCGATCTGCACCGCATTCAGGGCCGCGCCCTTGCGCAGGTTGTCGCCGGTGACGAATAGCGCCAGGCCGTGCGGCACGGTGGGGTCGGCGCGGACCCGGCCGACGAAGACCGGATCCTGGCCCGTGGCGTCCAGCGGAGTCGGGGCCTGGGTCACGACCACGCCAGGCGCGTCGCCAAGCAGCGCCAGCGCGGCTTCCGGCGAGATCGGCCGGTCGAACTCGGCGTTGATCGACAGGGCGTGGCCGGTGAACACCGGCACCCGCACGCAGGTGCCGGAGACCGGCAGGCCCGGGATGTCGAGGATTTTGCGGGTCTCGTCGCGGAGCTTGGACTCTTCCTCGGTGTAGCCATCGTCACCCAGTACGTAGTTCAGCGGATTGACGTTGAAGGCCATGGTCGAGGACCACTTGTTCGCCGGCGGGAAGGCGACCGCGTCGCCTTGGCGGGCGAGGGCGGCGAGGTCGTTCCCGGCGGCGCGGACTTCGTCCTCGAGGATGCGGATGCCGGCGACGCCGGCGCCGGACACGGCCTGGTAGGTGCTGGCGACCAGTCGCTTGAGGCGCGCCGCGTCGTGCAGCGGCCGCAGCACCGGCATGGCCACCATGGTCGTGCAATTGGGGTTGGCGACAATGCCCTTGGGGATCACGCGCAGGGCGTCCGGATTGACCTCCGCGACGACGAGCGGGACGTCCGGATCGTTGCGCCAGGCCGAGGAGTTGTCGATGACGATCGCGCCCGCCGCGGCGACCTTTGGCGCCAGGGCCTTCGAGATCGAGCCGCCGGCCGAGAAGAAGACAACGTCCAGGCCGCTGTAGTCGGCCGTCTCGGCGTCCTCGACGACGATCTCGCCGCCGTTCCAGGGCAGGGTCGAACCCGCCGACCGGGACGACGCGAACAGCCGCAGCGAGGCGACGGGAAAGCCGCGCTCGGCCAGCAGTTCGCGCATCATCGCGCCGACGAGGCCGGTGGCGCCGACGACGCCCACGCGGGCGGGTCGAGGGATCGAAGGGGGATTGGTCATCTCAGGCGTCTCCTTGGAAGGTCTGACGCGCGGGACTGAGCCTTGATGCTTCTGGCTGCCCCGCGCTGCGGCGGGGCGGCTCTTCAGGTCGCTGCGCTAGACGCGAGCACCCGAAAACGCCCCGCTGGTGCGGGTCGGTTTGCGGGTAATCAGTTTGGTGGCGGCGAAGAGCATCGACGGCGCTTTAGCCGGAAAGGCGTCGCGCTGCAAATGGGCTTTCGGTGCAGCTCACAGCACGGCGCGCAGGACCAGCAGCAGGAAACCGATGGCGATGATCGGTCCGAACACACGCGCCGTGTGGCGCGTCAGGCGTTCGGGCATGAAGGTGTCGGACACCGTCGCGCCCGAGGCCTGGCGGGCGACGACCGCGGTCAGCGGACATTTGAAGCCGAACGCTGAGAAGACGGCGACTTCACCGAGGATCAGGACGATGGCCGGGACCAGCCAGGGTCCGTTCGCGCCGGTGACGCCGGCGAACAGGATCAGCAGGGCGCTGGCGGCCATCACGACATAGATTGCGGTGTGAACGAGACGAGCCAGAAAGAGTCGCTGCGCCTGCTTCATCGTCAATCTCGTGTCTACGCCGGTTAGAGATGTCGCGCCGGGCGCCCGTTAGAAATGTCACCAGGGGATAGGTGAGGGGAGCGGGCGGGCGCGGAGCCCTCCAACCGCGCAGAGCCCGACCGCTCCCCTCCGCAACAGCCGTTCAGCTTCGTTCTTTGTTTTCCGAGTGCGCCGTCAGGCGCGCGAGGCACTGAGATCGTGACAGACCGCGGAAGATTTAGCTGCAGGGGGAAGCGGCGCTAGGTAACCGCGATCTCGGGTGATGGGTAAGCGCAGGGCGCTCCAAAATTCCAGAGCTGCAGGTCACCAGCCTGCAGCTTGCCGAACGCATCCTCCAATATCGGATAAGAATGCAATTTGGCGGGCGCGGCCTTCTTCAACTTCCGTTGAAAAGATGACGTGAAGGTTCGCAAGGCCTTCCAATCAACACTGTCTAACCGTTCTTCCGCTTCGAATGAGCGTTGGCGCGCACCTTTTTCGGTCCAGCACGACATATATGATGCAGCCAAGCATCCATTTTGATCGTTGTTCCGATTGATGCCGATCATCGTGGGGCTATTGAGTTCAGTTCGCCCCTTCGCTCCAAGCTTACGCTGAGTACTCGGCTCGAACTCGATCCATCTGGCTCGCGGCGGAGCACCTGTTGTTTCCAACCATGCCGAAAAGCCCCAGGCACGTTCTCCGATCAATTGCGCCACGTCATCAACGGTTCTCAGCTGACGATTGGTCTGATCAGGCCGGGAATAGGCCTCAAGCAGCGTTACGCCAGGTGAATCAAGAAACCACTGTGCGACCTGCAAAAGGTCCTTGTTCGTGGCGAAGAACGTAATTTGCATGGGCATCCTGCGAACTGCCGCGTCATCATGAATGAACGCTGGCAGTGCGCAACGGTCGTGGTTCGTTGGCTTTTGGCCCCGCGACCGCTTAACCGACACTGAACATGTGCCTGGTCTGATCGCGCCGCTTCGGGCCCTTGCTGGTCCGCATGCCCGGCGGCTGGGTTTGCTGACTCTCGCGGATCAGCGTGAGCAGGCCGCCGAGGCGCTTGTTCTCGAGTACGGGCGTCTCGGTGACGCGGCGCAGCTTGTCGAAGGTGCGGTAGGGCATGCTGCGGCCCTTGTAGCGAACCTCCAGCCGACCATCGGGAAAGTCCACGATCTCGACGCGGCGGCCGATCGCGGCCTGGGCGAACTCCGACGGTTCGATCATGAAGAGGATGTTGTCGTACTGGAGGGTGAGGGACTGCGACAGCGTCCGCTCCGCGCGCCAGGTGAAGGCTTCGTCCAGCCGATCTCTTGCCTGCATGGGCCGGTGCAGGTCCTTGTCGTTGAACGGCGCCTTGGCGAAGCGGGCGTTGTAGTCGGCCATGAAGGCCGGCAGGAAGGCGTTGCCGTCGTCCATGGTGCTGACGCCGGCGAGCCGAAGCTCCTTCACCAGGCGGTCCTGCAGAGTCTTGTTGGCGCGTTCGACGCGGCCCTTGGCCTGGCTGGAGTTGGCGCAGATGATCTCGATGCTCAACGCCTTCAGGGCGCGGCCGAACTGGGTCATGCCGTCGCCGTGCAGGCCGCTGGGCTTGTTGACCCGGAAGACCGCGTGCTTATCGGTGTAGAACGCCACCGGCTTGCCGTGCTGCTCCAGATACCGCTGCGTGGCGTTGAAGTAGGCGAAGGTCGATTCCGACTGGACGAACTGCAGGTGCATCAGCCGGCTAGTGGCGTCGTCGATGAAGACGAGCAGGGTGCATTGCGGGCCGCGATCCTCGAACCACCAGTGCTCCGAGCCATCGACCTGGACCAACTCGCCGACGCACTCACGCCGGTATCGCGGCTGATAGACCCGGCCGCGGCGCTTCACGCGATCCGCCCAGAGGCCGGCGTCGAGCATCCACAGCCGCAGCGTCTCGCGGCCGACGATGATGCCGTGGACCTCGCGCAGCTTCTCGGCGGCCAATGTGGGACCGAAGTCGGCGTAGCGCGCCTTGATCAGTTCCAGGGCCTGGTCCTTGATCGCCGTGGGCGTTTGCCGGTTACTGGCCCGGCCGCGCTTCTTGGAGATGAGGGCCGTCGCGCCTTGCTCCTGGTAGGCCTTCGACAGCCGCAGGACCTGGCGGCGCTCCAGACCCATCAGCTCGCTGGCCGCCGAAACCGTCAGCCGTCCGGCCGTCAGATCGCGCAGGATCTCGACTCGGCTAAGCTCCTTGTCGCTCATGAAGTGCAACGCCACTTTGGAGGACCTCCCACGCAAAATGAGGGAGGGTGCCATCTCTAACTGGCACGCCGGTGACATTACTAAATGGCGGCTACATCTCGATATCGCCTAAGGAATATTATCGGAAATATATGACATGGGAGGAAAGCCGGACAAGGAATTGGTCCTATTGTGCTTTCCCGCCATCCGATGCCCACCGATCCACGGCCAAGGCGTAGTACTCACGGTCGAACAACCGATAGTACAGCCAGGCCGGCAGCTTGTCGTAGCCCGGCTGCACGTCGGCGATGATCTTCACCTGGGTCGTGTGCGCGTCGAGGACGGCGCGCTTGCTGGCGGCCTGGCTCGGGATCGCGATCGCCAGATCCGGCGCCGGCAGGCCCTGGCCGGGTTCGCGCGGATAGCGCGTGCGGAACGCGTCCACGAGCGTCAGTGCGATCTTGATCATGCTCTTCGGAAGCGTCGCCTGGTACAGGCGATCAACGGGAAACTCCTTTTTCGTCAATCCGTTGTCGACGACGGCTCGCACCCAGCGGCCGACCTGGGCGTGATCCGGATGGCCGTAGAAGCCCACGCGTTCGTCGAAACTGACGATGACGCTGGGCCGTTCCTCGTCGATGATCCGGCGGATGGCGGCCTGGGCCTGCGCCGCGTCGACGGCCGGCAGGCCGCCGTCGGGATAGTCCAGCACCACGACACGCGCCGCGCCGAGCGCCTTGCCGGCGGCCCGCGCCTCCGGCGGGCGCAGGCGCGCGAGCTCATCGGCGGTGTAGCCCAGATGCTTCGCAGCTTCCCCGCGCGTCATGTAGACGAGGACGAGGCGGGCGCCCTCCTCCTTCGCCAGTCGGGCGAGGGTCCCGGCGGAGGTGATCTCGTCGTCAGGATGCGCCCAGACGGCGAGCACGGTCTTCGGCGCGCCCTTGACCAGCAGCGTCTTGGCCACCGGCACGTCAGGATCGTTGACCGTATGGTTCAGCGCCAGGAAGCCCCAGGAGGCCAGCGCCGCCAGCACCAGCAGGGTCCCCAGCCCAATGTTCGCGACACGCTTCACAGCCCGACCTCCAGCGTCAGGCCATCATAGGCAGGCTCCACGCCGGGTGGGAGCGAGGCCCGCAAGGCGTTGAAATCCATGTCGATATGCATGTTCGTCAGGATGGTGCGGCGTGGCTTCGCCCGGCGCACCCACTGCAGCGTCTGCTCCAGATGGGCGTGGGTCGGATGCGGCGTGTGGCGCAGGGCGTCGACGATCCAGGTGTCGACGCCGTCCAGCGCCTCCCAGGCGGCGGCGGGCAGGCCGTTGACGTCGGGCGAGTAGGCGACGCTGCCGAACCGGAAGCCGACGCAGCGGATGGCGCCGTGTTCCATGTCGAAGCTGCTGATCGGGATCGGCCCTGACGGCCCGTCGATGCGCCACGGCTCGCCGTGCGGCGGCAGGTCGTGCGCCTCGAGGATGGCCGGATAGCCGCCCTGACTCTCGAAGATGTAGTCGAACTTGCGGGTCAGGCTGGCGCGGGTCTCCGCGTCCATCCAGGCGTCGATCCGGGCGCGCTGGCGGATGAAGAAGGCGCGGACATCGTCGATGCCGTGGCTCTGGTCGGCGTGATCGTGGCTGAACAGGATGCCGTCCAGCCGACCGATGCGGGCGTCGATGGCCTGTTCACGGAAGTCCGGCGAGGTGTCGACCAGCACGGTGGTCTCAGGCCCCTCCCCGCCATCGGCGCGCTTGCGGCGGACCAGCAGAGAGCAGCGACGACGGCGGTTCCGTGGCTCGTTCGGATCGCAGACGCCCCAATCGCCGTCGGCGCGCGGAACGCCGCCGGAAGAACCGCAGCCCAAGATCGTCACGCGGAGCGTCCCCATCAAGCCGGCCTTGTCACGTCAGGAAACACGCGAAAGAAGTTCTCCGCGAGCAGGGCGCTCCCCTCCTCCATCGAGAGCCCCCTCAAACGGCAGAACGCCTCTTGCACGTCGCGCA
>ERZ761607.2133-NODE-2133-length-22377-cov-11.038393_pt1 | contig 22377 bp, 18 predicted proteins | sample MGYA00511164_ERZ761607 | MGnify/ENA primary metagenome ERZ761607 (study PRJEB28899, sample SAMN02445080) | bioreactor sludge metagenome | biome: EBPR sludge | place: Australia: Brisbane, Thorneside Wastewater Treatment Plant | collected 2011-06-22 ... | reverse complement strand
TCATCAGGCCAAGTTCCTTGCCGATTGGCAAGTTGGCCAGTGCGCCCGTCGCCGCCGGGGTGCGGTAGAAGCGCAACCCGTCGACATCTTCGACGGACGCCGATGTCTTACCTTGCTTGGGTGAGGTGAGGTGAAAGGTCTCCCAGCCGAGTACGCGCTGTTCGCGCAATAGCGCTGCGGTGCGGAAGGAATAGCCGCTGTGCAGGGGAATCGAGTGATCAAGGACGTGGAGTGCGCGAATCATGTGAACTCGCCCTGTTCCATGACATTGCGCAGGAAGGCTTCGAACATCAGCAGCGCCCAGATGGAGGCGCTGTAGTCGCGGCTGCCGTTGTTGTGGGCGTCGACCAGGTGCTGAAGGTATTCGCGGTTGAACCAGCCGGTTTCGGCCAGACGAGGACCGAGCAGCGAGTCATCGACGCGTCGCTTGAGCGGACCGCGAAACCAGCGGGCGAGCGGAACCGAGAAGCCCATCTTCGGACGATAGAGTACGTCGCCGGGAAGATAGGGTTCCATCGATTTCTTGAGCAGGTACTTGGCTTCCTGGCCGCGGATCTTTCGTGAAGAACTCAGGGTGGCCAGCCACTCGACCAGGTTGTGGTCCATCAGCGGTTCACGAACCTCGAGCGAATGGGCCATGCTGGCCCGGTCGACCTTGGTGTTGATGTCGCCGACCAGGTAGGTCTTGAGATCAAGGTACTGGATCAATGCCAGGGGGTCATCGGTATTGGCCCTGGCAGCGTGCTGCCTGAACACCTGGATGGCATCGTAGCCGCCAAGGGCTGACTTGAGTGCCCGGCTGAACAACTGGTCGCGCATGGGTGCCCGCAGGATCGACACGGAGTGAAAGTAACTTTCCACCGAGGTGCGGGCGATGCCTTCGAATGTGGTCTTGGCACGGAAGACGCGGGGCGCCCAGTCGGCCTTGGGGTAGAGCTTGCCGAGAGCGCCGAAGAACGGGCGGCGCAAACTCAGCGGCAGGGCCGAGCGCATCCTTTCTTCCATCAGGTGCAGCTTGTAACGGCGGTAGCCGCCGAAACTTTCGTCGCCCCCGTCCCCGGAAAGCGCCACGGTGACGTGCTTGCGCGCCAGTTGGCAGACACGGTAGGTGGGAATCGCCGAACTGTCGGCGTAGGGTTCGTCGTAGAGCCTGGCCAAGGTGTCGATGAGGTCGAAATCGTCGCTCTCGACCATGTCGAGATAGTGATTGGTCCGGTAACGGTCGGCGACCATCCTGGCGAATTCGGATTCGTTGAATGCCGGGTCGGAAAAGCCGATCGAACACGTGTTGACCGCAGCATTCGAGAGCCCGGCCATGATCGCGACAACGGCACCGGAATCGACGCCGCCGGAAAGAAAGGCGCCGAGCGGGACTTCGGAGATCATCCGCAGGCGAATGGATTCCTCGAGACGGTGGGTGAGTTCGGCACAGGCATCGGCATCGCTGATCGGATTATCGAGGGTGAAGCGGACATCCCAGTACTCGCGCGGCTCCCCTGCGGGCTGGCCGCGGCGGAGCAACAGCGTGTGCGCCGGCGGCAGCTTCCTGGCCTGCTTGAAGATGGCGCGCGGTTCGGCGACATAGCCGAGGGCGAAGTATTCCTCGACGGCACAGGGGTCGATTTCGCGTTTGAGGCCGCCGTGGGCGAGCAGCGACTTGAGTTCGGAACCAAAGAGGAAGGTGCCGTCGTCGAGCAGGGAGTAAAAAAGCGGCTTGACGCCGAGGCGGTCGCGGGCAAGAAAGAGGGTCTCGCGGTTGCGGTCCCAGAGGGCGAAGGCGAACATGCCGCGGAAGCGATCGACGCACTTTTCGCCCCAGGATTCCCAGGCGTGGACGATGACCTCGGTGTCGCTGCGGGTATGGAAGGCATGGCCCAGCGCCTGCAGTTCGGGGATGAGTTCCTGGTAGTTGTAGATTTCCCCGTTGAAAACGACGCAGACCGTCTGGTCTTCATTGTAGAGCGGCTGCTGGCCGGTCGAGAGATCGATGATGGACAACCGGCGATGGCCGAGCCCGACGCCGGGCTCGACATGCACGCCGCCTTCGTCCGGGCCGCGGTGAAACTGTGATTCGTTCATGCGGTGCAGGACCGCGCGATCGATTTCGCGTTTGCCTCGGGTGTCGAATATTCCGGTGATGCCGCACATGTGCCGTTACTTCCTGTTCCCGTTCATGCCGTCACGCCGCAGCGGCCCAGCAGTTGGTCATAGGCGCCGAGATAGGCGGCCACCATCGCGTTCATGCTGAAACTTTCTTCCACGCGCTCGCGACCGAGCCGCCCCATGTGTCTTGCATGTTCGGGAGCGTTGGCGAAGCGGACGATCTGCTGGGCCATGGTCTCCGGATCGCCCGCCGGGACGATCTGGCCGGTGATGCCTGACTTCACGAGGTCGGCATTGCCTCCGACGTCGGTGGCGATCACCGGCAAGCCGCAAGCCATCGCTTCGAGGATGGTGTTGGAAATGCCCTCGGCGAGCGATGGCAGAACAAAACAGTCGAGTCCGCCCATGATCGCCGCGACATCGTTGCGCTCCCCGGGCAGCCAGGCGAGATCGCTGATCTGTGCAGCGTCGAGCAACTGTTTGCACTCCGCGCGCAGCGGTCCGTCGCCAATCATGACCAGGCGCAGGCGCCGGGAAAGGCTGGAGTCGATTTCCAGAGCGCGGATGAACGCCCGTGCCAGCATGGGCTGATCCTTCACCGTCTGCATGCGGCCAACCGTGCCGACGATCCAGTGGTCGTGGCGCGAGAAGGGGCAACCGGGGATCGAATGGTCGAGCCCGACGGGATGGAAACGATCGGTATCGACACCGTTGTATACCTGTAGCACCTTGTTTTCCGGGACCTTGATTTGGGTGGTCAGATATTCGCGGAGATCCCGCGACAGGGCCAGGTAATAATTCACGAATGGCCGATAGAAACGGCGAACGCGCTGATATGTGACGTTCGATCCATCGAGGTCTCCCACATCACGTCCGTGTTCGCCATGAATGCGGACCGGAACGCCGGCAGCCCACGCCGGCAACTGCGTTTCCAGTGCGGCCAGGTTGCGGCTGTGGACTATGGCAGGGCGCAGTTGGCGGAAGAGGGCGAACAGCTTGGGGAAAAGCCAGATGCCATGACCGGGCGCCTTGTTCAGCGAGATGAACTCGACATCGTCGCGCTGGATGCGGTGACGGAAGTCGGTGACCACCGTCAAGGCGATCACGGCATGGCGATAGCGGTCGGCCGGCATGTGGTTGATGAGGTTCACGACGCCGTTTTCGAGACCGCCGGTGTCGAAGCGGTACATGACATGGGCGACAAGCGGGCGCGGGTCGCTCTTCATCGGGCTGCGCGGGTGGCATCGAGCATCTGATTGATGGGGCCGATCGCCTGCATGGCGAAGGCGGGAAGGGCCTCGTTGGCCGACTCCTTGGGAGCATAGAGAATGATGACCGCCGAATCATCGCCGCGCCCGCGAAGGCGCGAGAGTGCGGTCAGCAGTTTCGCGTCGATGTCGGAGGCTGTGAGTTGGCCGTCGATCCAGTACCACTGCCAGACGACGAGGCGGCTGGCAGCGATGTCCTTGCTCGACAGTTCAGCGGTCCGGATGCCTGCCGGCACGCCGTCCACATTGACCTCCATACGACTTTGGGAAACCACCGACCACACGGGGTCGCTGCTCGCGGCCAGCACATTGGTTGACGTGACCAGTTTGCGTTGGTAATCCTGATTGCGGTAGTAGCCCACATACAGGCCAATCGTCTCTTCTTCCCGGCAATAGGCTGCTTGCCGTTCGGCCGAAGCGTTGGCATAGGCAGGCTTCCAGTTGGTGAACGGTTCGGCGTCGTTCCATTCGGCCGGCAGTGCGAGTGCGGCGAGGTTCGGGGCGGCCGATCGATCCGCCTCGGTGATGGCGGCAAAGGCGAGTGGACCGGCGGCGGCAAGGAGCGCAACGCCGACGGTGACGATCCATGCCCTCGTGGCGGCAGGGGCGGAGGAAGGGGCAGGCATGGGCGGCGGCGCCACCGGCCTGGTGGCCGCTGGCACTTCACTCCAGCGGGCGCCGATGGCGAACATGATCGTGATGACGATTCCAAAAAAAAGCCATCCGTAGATCAGGTGATCGACACCGGCGGCCACCTTGTTGCCGGAAAGGTGGCCCAGCATGACGATCATGTAGGCGCGCAGCCAGTTGGCGATGACCGGGACGACGATCGACACGCCGATGAAGATGAGCCTCCGGCGGAGGGATACGTAGTTCAGATAGGCGAAGAGCGTCCCCACCGTGACCGAGGCGATGATGTAGCGGATTCCGCTGCAGGCTTCGACCACCGACCAGTTGCCCGAGGGGATGACGAACTGCATGCCTTCCTGATATGCGGGAATGCCGGTTGCCCGCAGCGCAAGGACGGTGAACCACGCGGTCCACTCCATCAGCATCGGGGTCATGATGTCTCCTGCCGGAACACAGAACAGGAGAAATCCAAGGGGGAAAGCAATCTGGCGGCTGATCCGGAAGCCCAGCGCGGACACGATGGCAAGCAGCAGCGTGAGGACGAAGGTGAACTGGGTCAGCGCGTTGACCGCGGTCAGTTCCCCCATCAGCCAGAAGATCGTGGCTGCCAGAAGCGGAAGGATGAGCCACAGCGTCGGTTCAGGGCGCAGGAAAGACAATTCGTGGCGTTTTCGCCAGATCAGCCAGAGACTGATCGGCGGCACGACCAATGCATGAGCGTAGGTGTCGGCGCGAGCCCAGATAGCGACCATGGCGAGGGCGGTATCGCGATACCAGAAGAATATCCAGACGATCAAACCGAAAAGCAGGGGCAGAACCTGCGCCCAGGACAGCGAATGGCGCCCGGGACTTCCCGGTTCGATCATGGCTCGCGAGGAGACGGCGCCGGAAGATAGGGGTCGATGGCCTTCATGTGGGCTTCCCAGGTGTAGCGCGCGACAACCCTCTGCCGCGCCGCCCTGCCCAAGGCAGTTCCGGTTTCGGGAGCTTCCAGCGCCTGACTGATGGCGGCAACGAATTCCTCCGGGCTGGTGGCTGTCAGCAATTCCTGCCCCGCGACAGCGTCGACCGCGGCAGCACAGGCGGCGGACGCGATGACCGGTCGGCTCATGGCCATGGCTTCCAGGACCTTGTTCTGGATGCCGCGGGCGATGCGCAAGGGGGCAACGACCGCGGCGGCATACTGAAGGTAGGGGCGCACGTCGTCGACCGTGCCGGTGACCACGATGCGGTCACTTGCCAGCGCCAGCACTTCCGCCGCCGGGCTGCGGCCGACGACATAGAAACGCGCTGCGGGCCAGCGCTGCACCAGGCCGGGGAGGACGTCCGCGGCGAACCAGGTTGCCGCGTCGACATTCGGCAGGTAATCCATGGCGCCAGTGAAAACCACGGGCAGTGCCTCGGGAGGGAAGGGGGTAGGACGCGCATCGTCGGCAGAGAAATAGTCCGCATCGACGCCGTTGCCCATCGTCTCCAGGCGCACCCGGCATTCAGGGGCTTTCTGGGCGAACAATGCGACCTCATTGTCCGTTGCGAAGAACGAGCGGGATGCCCGTGCCGCCATGCGTCGTTCATATTTGAGAAGCAGACTGCCTTCGCGCCGGTAGAGCCAGGACAACGGCCAGCGATGCCGCGGTGCGTACTGGGTCCACTTGGCTGAATCGACATCGACGAAATCGATGATCGTCGGGATTCGCGGCTGCTCATCCAGATATTGGGCCATCGCCGAGGAGAAGATGACTGCGCTGTCGATGTGGCGCCGCTGGCAGGTATCGTTGACCCAGTCGCGAAGTGCGGAACTGCGGTAGTAGCCCAGGGTGAGGGCTTCTCCGGAGAGCAGGCTGCCCAGACTCAGGATCCTGGCAAGCCGGGGATCAAGCCTGGCGATATGAACGTCCGCGCAAAGGGCGCGCACGGTGGGAATGTGCCGTTCGTCATCCGGATCGTCGATGAAGGTGCCGAGATAGACGCGGTGCCGACCGGCCAGATGTTTCAGCAGGTTGTAGGAGCGCACCTTGTCGCCCTTGTTGGGCGGATAAGGCAGGCGATGAACGAGATAGAGGATGTTGGCCATCTGCGCTTCAGCCGAGATTGCGGACGATATGGGGACCCAGCCAGTTGGCCAGTCTGATGGGCATTCGTCGCCAGGCGGCGATGAGGAACCTGTACCTGGGGTTGTTGGGGTTGTTCTGCGGTACCGTGCTGTGCTTGTATAGGCAATACTCATAATGCAGGCGCTGCGGCTCGAATCCCCAGTTCTTCTTGAAGGAGTAGGGGCCGGTGCCTTCCTTGCTGCGACCATAATCAAAGATCCTGACGCCACGCTCGCAAGCGCGGCGCATCAGTTCCCAGTACTTGAAGTCGTTGGCGGCAAGATGGCGGGCGCTTTCGTCGTCGCCGGCGTAATAGGGCAGCACTTCGTCACGGAAATAGAAGGACAGTACACTGCTCAGCAGTTGGCCATCGGGACCAGTGACGATCAGTACTTCGCAATCGTTGCCAAAGACCTGGAGCAGGGCATCGAAATAGCGCTTGGGCAGGGCGGGTGTGCCATGACGATGCACGTTATCGGCAAAAAGTTGGAAGAATCGGTCAGTGTTGCGGTCGACCGTGCTGACCAGGCCATTCTTGATGCCCTTGCGGACCATGGCGCGCTGTTTGCGCGGGATGGCCAGCATGTTGGCCTCGATATCGGGCAGGATTTCCTTGCGGAAGGTGACGTATAGATCCTGGGTCGGCCAGTCCGCATGCCGGGGCGTCAGGTTGCGGAACTCGAGGTGGTCCACGTCGAGCTGGCGAGCGAGATCCTGTGCCGCATTTTCCAGCGCCATGGCTGCCTCGGCATCGACCGCCGCGACGCCGCCATAGACGGCGAACGGCAACCCGACCAGGGCGTTGCCGAAAAGCCGGCTATTGACATGAGCCAACGGCAGGATGCCGCGGATTCCGCGGTCATCCTCGGCATGGAGAAAATGCGTGGGATGCCTGAACACCTCCTGGATGATCTTCTGCCAGGCCGAACGATGAAAGAAGGTCGCTTCCGGACAAGAAAAAACGAACGCGTCCCAACGCAATGCGGCGGCGGCGTCGGCCGGATCGAGATGCCTGATCTTGAGCACGGTCTTCAGGCTTTAGAAAGGAAAAGATGATCCATGCGCCCCCAGCGGAAGTCGCCCAGGAGACGCTGCAGCCGCGCTTCCATGCGGTGGATATTGACGTAGTGGCGGAACCGTGTCCTGGAACCGATATCGGGAATGCGCGGCTGATCCGGATCGATTTCCCACGGATGGAAATAGAAGACCGCAGGCAGCTTGTCCACATGATTGATCCGGCGCAGCATCCAGCGCGACAGGCCATAAGGCATCAGGCGGAAATAGCCACCGCCGCTTGCCGGCCAGTTGCGGTTCAGGAATCGCAAGGTGGTGGCGGGAATTTCGAGGAGGCCGCCGACCGAGTGGGCATGGCGAGGCGCCTCGGGCATCCCGTAGTGGTCATGGCGAATGGGATAGATGCTCGAACTGTAGCGATACCCGGCTCGCTCAAGGCAGTCGAAGGCCCAGAGGTTCCTGGCGCCGATCGAAAAGCTTGGCGCCCGGTAGCCCTTGACCTCCTGCCCCGCCAGATCCTCGAGGATCAGCTTGGCGAGGTTGATGTCGGCAAAAAATGCCGGCTCTGTCTGGTCGCTTGCCCGCTCGTGGCCGTAGCCATGACTCGCCAGCTCGTGGCCTTCGGCGACGATACGCCGGACAAGCGCCGGATAGCGCTCGGCAACCCAGCCGAGAGTGAAAAATGTGGAGTGCGTTCCGTGCTGATCGAGCATCGCGAGAATGCGGTCGACGTTGCGTTCGACCCGGCACTCGCGGGTCGGCCACTCGCTGCGTGGAATATGCGGGGCGAACGCGGAAACCTGAAAGTAGTCCTCGACATCGATGGTGAGGGCGTTGATGACCGTTGTGGAATCCATGGCCACGAGACTCAGGCGCCTGCCGGGAACCGGTGTTGTCCAGGGAGCCAGTCGGCGAGGTCGCTGGCGATGCGTTCAGCGGCACGACCATCCCAGAGTTCCGGAATGCGTCCGTGTTTACCCCCCCCGGCGAGGATTTCGGCGGCTTCGCGGCGAATTGCCGCGGTGTCACGGCCAACCATCGTGTTGGTGCCCTGTTCGACGGTGATGGGACGCTCGGTATTCTCGCGCAAGGTGAGGCAGGGAACGCCGAGCGCCGTCGTTTCCTCCTGAAGACCACCGGAGTCGGTGAGGACGATGCGCGCGCTGGCCAGAAGACCGACCATTTCGAGGTAGCCCTGCGGTGGCAGCAGGACCAGCCTGTCCCCCTGGACATGATGGCCAAGGCCGAAGCGTTCGATATTGGCCCGGGTTCGCGGGTGCAGGGCGAAGATCAGCGGCAGTTGTACCGCAATCTCGTTCAGGACCTCCAGCAGCGATGCAAGGGTCTCGGGGTGGTCTACATTCGAAGGCCGATGCAAGGTTACGACGCCGTAGCCTTCCGGCCCGGCAATGAGTTCGGGCAGGAATCCCTCCGTTGCCAGCGTCGCCGCGGGTTCGCGCGCAAGCTTCCGGTTTTGCAGCAGCGAGTCGATCATCACGTTACCAACGAAATGAACCCGCCCGGCATCGACCCCTTCGCGGAGCAGGTTGCTCTCCGCGTTGCGCTCGGTGGTATAGAGACGGTCGGCGACCTGGTCGGTCAGGATGCGGTTGATCTCCTCCGGCATCCGCCGGTCATAGCTGCGCAGTCCTGCCTCGACATGAACCACCGGAACCCCCTTCTTGACGGCGACCAGCGTACATGCCAGCGTCGAATTGACATCACCGACGACCAGAACGCAGGATGGCCGATGCGCGTCGATGACCGGTTCGAAACGCCGCATGACTTCGGCAGTCTGAACCGCATGGGACGCCGACCCGACATCGAGATTGATGTCGGGTCTGGGGAGTCGCAGGTCTTCGAACAACTTGTCGTTCATGTCCTTGTCGTAGTGCTGGCCGGTATGGACGAGCAGGGTGGGCAGGGGCGGAACGTTGCGTGCAAAGGCGCGCAGGATCGGCGCCACCTTCATGAAATTGGGGCGCGCTCCCACGACGCAGATCACGGGGCCAAGAACTGCCGGCCAGGATGCTGGAATCATTCGGGTTCCCCCAGCGGATGTGTGTCCTGCGGAGCGCCCGACGCTTGCTCCGTCTCCCGGAGGTCATCGACATGGGTAGCAGTCGGAACGCTCTTCCGCTGAAACCGTTGTCTGGATCGTTTTGTCCGTGGTGCGGATGACGGTGCGGCGGTTGACGGCGCATTGGCCTGGCCGGTTACGGGTTCAACCGCCCGGCTTCCACTTTCGCCGGGAGTGGTCGGCTGCCCAGGGCGCTCGGCGTCGCCCTCCGGGGCAATCGATGACACGATTCTCTGGAGCAGGGAAAGCGTGGTTGCGTTGATCAACTCCAGCTGTTGAAGGCTTTGTTCAAGCCTCCCGAGTCGTTCATTGAATTGCCATGCATTGAGTCCCTCGAGAAGGACAGTCAAGTCTTCCCGCGAGGAACCACCCGGATCGATACCGGGCCGACGCGTTGCCGGCTCTTGCGGGGGTGCGGATGTATCTGGCGCACGGCTCGCGAGCTTCGAATCGGATTCGGCGACTCGAGCATCAGCGCGATACGATTCGCCGGAAGAGCCACCCTGGGTTTCTTCAAACATTTCGTCAGCGACCGTGTCGACATCAGAGACGTCGAATTCCTTCTTGCCACTCAGATAGCCGGACAGCAGCAGACGATCGCAGAGGGAATTGATGCGCCGGGGAATCCCGCTCGTGGCCCGGAAGATCGCATCGAAGCTGTCGGGAGTGAAGGTGGGGAAGCCACTGGCGCCCGCACACTTGAGCCGGTGCTCGACATAGCCGCGCGTTTCCTCCACATCCATCGGGCCGATATGGCTGGCGGCAATGACCCGTTGTCGAAACTGCGTCATCTGCGGGCTTTGCAGGATGTTCCGGAATTCGGGCTGGCCAATCAGGAAGCTCTGCAGCAGCGCATGATTGCCATACTGGAAGTTTGACAGCATGCGCAGTTCTTCGACGGCCCTGGAAGTCAGGTTCTGGGCCTCGTCGACGATCAGCAGGCAGCGCTTTCCCTTGCTGGTCATGCTGATCAGGTAGGCCTCCAGGGACATCAGGACATCGGCTTTCTCGACGTCCTTGGTGCGGATGCCGAACGCAGCCCCGACGAGACGCAGGGTATCTTCGGCGTCGATCTGGGTGCTGACGAGCTGAGCCGCGAGAAACCTGTCCTCGTCGAGACCGTCCAGCATGTGACGGACGATGGTCGTCTTGCCGGCGCCAACTTCACCGGTGATGACGATGAAGCCTTCATTCTGGTGCATGCCATATTCGAGATAGGCAGATGCACGCCGGTGCTGCTTGCTGGGGAAGTAAAACTGCTGCGGATCGGGGTTGAGCTGGAAGGGCTTGCTCGTCAAACCATAGAACGCTTCGTACATACCTAGAACACCATCATGACCGAGGCGATCAATGCATTTTCCTTGTAGGGAATCGTCGTGAGGTCCGAGCCGTCGAAGTCCTGATGGCGGGCATTCAGTGCGCCGACAGTGCTCGTGCCGAGCCGGGTGGAAATGCCGGCCTGGTACCAGGTCAGGGTCGTGTCGAGCTCACTCGTCAGGCCGCCCTTGGTTTTCCGCCGGGATGCGAGCAGGTTCAGGCCGGTGAGTTGCGTCAGGCGATGCGAATAGCTGACGGCATAGCCCCGTTGGTCAACGGTGCCAGCCTCGCTGACAATTCCGTCGATACCGTTGGGGGCAAGCGTCAATGGCTGGCTCTTGCTGCGACCGGCGAGGAAGGTGATCGAATTACGGCTGCCGTAAAGCACGAGCGACAGTTGCTGATTGCGCTGCACCTGGGGACGGTTGGTCAGATAGTTGTTGATGGCCTGGGCGTTCGGCGCAATGCCCGCCTGGTTCAGCAGGTTCCGGATGTAGGCATCGCGGTTGACCGGATCAGGAATGAGACTTGCGAATATCTCGGAGTATTGGTCATAAACGGTTCCCAATCCCGTATTGGTGAACTGATCCGGGATGAGAGAGACATCCTTGGTGTCGGTATAGCGAATGGCGCTGAGCGGAAAGCGATGGCTGAGAAGGAAGTTGTGGCCGGTGCCGAAAAAGCGGTGTTCCCAGAATCCTGACGCCTGGGTACGTTCGGTCGGGGTCCAGTCGAAACCGGCGCCGTAGGTGCCCTGACTTTCATTGTCACGGGACTGGTAGTTGTTGGATTCCCAGCCGCCACTGCCCGACAGGCGAAGTTCCGGGAACAACCTGTAACTCAGCACGGCCCGGATGCGGGTATCGTCATAATCACGCTCTGGCAGAAGCCCTACCTGGCTGTAATTGGTGTTTTGCTGGCTGCCGTCGATGGCCCAATTGAGATTCTGGAATCTCGTGTTTCCGCGGATCTGTCCTAGCCACTGGGAGAGGGTGACGTCTGAAATTGCGCTGTCCTGTGCATTGGTGACTGCCATGTTGTAGCGGAGGAGATAATCCGCAGAGCCACCCAACTGCCCTCTTATGTACGGAGACACGGAATACGTCTGGGCCTGGGTAGTATTCCGAGTGTCATATACATTGCTTGCCGACTGCTGCCCGAACGGATTGATGAGTTCCTGTGAGATCTGCCCGCTGAAGTCCACAAAGAGCCAGTTGTCGATCGCTTCGACCGTGCCGAATGCGCTGAGCGCACTTTGCGTCTGGTTGCCATTGTCGCCAGTTGAATAAAAGATGCCATTCAACTGGTAGTCAAGGAACATCCTCAGACGGGCCGTTCGTGCATCGATACGAACACCCGGCGACAACTCGGAGATGAGGCCGGTCTGCTTGTCGGTCGCCGTCAGGTTGATGTTGTCGGTCAGGGTCTCGGTCACGCCAATGCGCGGCACGATGGTCCACGCCCGCGCTGTACTGGGTTCGTTCGAAGCGGTGGTTCCCTGTACGCTTGGATCAGGAACCGTTGCGGCACCGGGGACGTTCTCCCCGGAGGGTGTTGCAATGGGGGTCATGAGCGAGCCAGTGTCCTGACCAATGACCGGTCCGACGATGCAGTAACACACGACGCCGGTGGTCGCCGCCAGCCAGTTCGGTCTATTCTTCATTTCCGTATCCATATCCATAGGCATAGCCGTATCCGTAGCGCTCTGATGCCGGTTGCGTCGCCTGATTCAGGACCATCATCTTGAGCGGGCAGGCCTCTATCGTCGACAGCGCTTCCTTGACGGCTGCCTGCGAGGTTTCACCGGCCTGGACGACGACCACGATCTGCCCCATGTGCGTCGCAAGTGTCCGTGCCTCGGTTGTCGCGAGCAGAGGAGGTGAATCGAAAATTATGATCCGGTCCGGGTAGCGCTGCGCCATGTCATCGAGCAAGCGGATCATCGCCTCGCTGGCCAGCAACTCGGTGGCGCGCGGATGCTGGGTGCCGCTCGGAAGGATGGAAAGCTTTTCGATGTTGGTACGCAGCAACACCCCGGAGATATCAAGGGAATTGGCCGTGACCACATCGAGCAGACCTTCCGCCGGTGGAAGGCCAAGCATGTTCAGTACGGACGGTCGAGCCACGTCGGCATCGACCAGTACCACGGTATTGTCCAACTCCATGGCGATACTGATTGCCAGGTTGATCGCGGTGAAGCTCTTCCCTTCTGCGGGCAAGGCACTGGTGACCATGATCAGATTGCCATTAGTAACCGGTGCGGCACCCTTGTTCATGGCGTTGGCAATCAGGGGGCGCTTGATTACCCGGAACTCGCTGGCCAACAGAGTGCGCGTCTGGCTCGGAACGAGGAGTCCCGATGCGCCGATGGCATCGAGGTCAAGCTCGACTCGCTTGCCGGCAGAAGGCGCCGTATCCGCGGGGGCAGCCCGACTGAAGTCACCGGACGGGTTCGCCTTAGGAACGGCTGTCTGCCGACGTCGCGGTGGGGCACTCGAGTCGCGGGCGGACGATGCGGGCGGGGCGTCGGGGAGTCTGTCCTCGGGCAGTTCGACCCCTGCCTGCCGCAGTTGCTCCAGCCGCTTGGCTGCTTGCTCAATAAGGCTCATTGATCTTCCTCAAGCAGCGCGTTCGGAAAGGTAGGTGAGCACTGCAATGCCAACTGCGTAGACAGTCACGAGAGCAGCACTCCCAACAGCAAATCGCGTGAGGCTTGCACGTTCGTGCATGTGACGGATTTCATTTGGGAGCAGGGAAACGATCCCCAGGACGGGCAGACCGGTCTGATCACGTAACGCCTTGCCATCGAAAAACGCCGGGCGCAACTGGCTGGCCGCAAGGGCCGCAAGGAAACCTCCCGCAATGGCCAACAGCAAGCCGAGCGGTAGCAGGACCAAACGATTGGGAGCCACCGGTCTTGTGGAAGCGTGCGGCGGATCGATTACGCGAAAATCGGCGATTCCCGCGACTGATTCGAGATTGCCGGTCAGTTCTGCCGATTCACGACGGGAAGCAAGCTGTTCGTAGTTCCTCCTGTGAATCTCGTAGTCGCGATTGAGTTGCACCAGTTCTGCCTCGAGTTGCGGCTGGAATTTCATGAGTTCCTTTGTGCGCTTGTATCTCGCCTCATACTCTGTAACCCTGGTGCGTAACGAGGCGACATTGGCTTCCGCCTCGCCCAGAGATACCTTGAGTTGCTGATAGACAGGATTGTTGCTTACGCCAGCGCCGGGATTCGCCATGGCGAATTGTCGCCGGGCAAGAATCTCTTTTCGCTTCTGGTCTTCCAGATCCTGGATAAGCCGTCGCGTTCCGATTACGTCGGGATGCTTGTCGGTGTACCTCTGCAGCAGGGTGTCGAGATTGCGCTTCTGGGCCTCGATGCGGCCGTCGATCTCGGGAAGCGAGATGCTTGCGTCAGCCCCTGGTGCTTCCGGCAGGAGCACCGGTTCATCGCCGACGATCTGACGGCGCAACGCATCCCTGGAATTCTCAGCCTCGCGCAGCTCGAGCCGGGCCTTCTGAAGCGACGCGGCGGTGTCCCCCAAGCGTACCATGCTGTCTCTGCCGTCGGCGGTCTCAAGTTCGACGTTGCGCAGCTTGAATTCCTTCAGCCTGCGCTCAGCTTCGGTGAGTTTCTTTTCCGAGTTGAGTATCTGTTCCTCGATGAACTTCCTGGCTGAATCGGAATCCTGGCGTTTGTCACCTAGACTGGATTCGAGAAAGATCGAGAGCAGCGACTGAACGACCTTCTGCGCCTTGGCCGGATCGGTGTCGCGGAAGGCGATCGTGTAGATGTTGTCCCGGTTGGTGCTCTTGATCTCCAGTCTCTTCATCAGGCTCTCAAAAAGGGCTTCCTGGGCCGCTCTGCTTTGGACGCCGAGATCCAGGTCCGCCATACGAACCACCTTTTCGACATTGGGGCGACTGATGAGGGTTCGACTCAACATCATTACCTGCTGCTCGACATTGGGCTGAACCGTCAGTCCAGACATCAGCGGCGTGAGAATCGATTGCGTGTCGAGCGATATCCTCGCCGTAGCCTCATACTTGTCGGGAATACTGAGAATGATGCCGGCCGCAATGGCGCCAATCAACCATGCGCTAAACATTCCAAGGCGACGGTGCTTCCAGGTCGCGCGCAGAACAGTCGTAGCCTGACGAAGAATTTCTTCCATCTGTCTTGATCCGAGCTAGGGAGCCGCCAAGGGTTGGAGTTCCCTCGGCGAGTCCTCATGTGTTGCCTGATGATGCGCTAGGTGGCTCAGAACCAGCTCTGCGGGATGATCAGGATGTCGCCTGGCTTCATCTCCACGTTGGCAGACACATCGCCGCGCTTGACCAGATCCTTGAGGCGGACACTGTATTGGGTGTTGTTTTCCGAAGTGCGCAGAATGCTTGCCCGGTTGCCATCGGCAAACTCGGTCATGCCGCCGACGGCGATCATCACGTCAAGCGCAGTCATCTTCTGCCTGTAGGGAAGAGTCTGCGGCCTCGTGGCCTCGCCCACGACGCGGACCTGTTCGCTGTACGGGCCGACAAAGCCGGTCACGATGACGGTGACAACGGGATCGCGAATGAACTTGCCCAGTTCCTTCTCGATGTCGCGGGCGAGGGTCGTCGGGTTCTTGTCCATGGCGTCAAGATCATCGATCAGCGGTGCGGAAACCTTGCCGTCCGGGCGCACGGGGACCGCCATGGACAATTCCGGATTGCGCCAGACGACGATGTTCAGGTTGTCGCCCGGCCCGATCCTGTAGTTGTAATCAGCAGCAGCGGCGGACCCGGGAGCTGGCGGATAGGAACTGGCACATGAGGCCAGCGCCAGAACTGAAAGTCCGGTCATTAGCCATTTGGTGCCGGAAGATACAACGGAACGAATCGTAATCATGGTTTTCCCCCACTCAGGTCGCAGAAATATCCGGCTGAACAAATGCCAGTCGCAGATCATAAACCAAATGCGACCAGCGTAATGCCAAAGCGGCGAAGGATACCGGAACTATTTCACGGTTGACAACAATCGATTCGACTTGCGGGCGTGTGAGCGCCGCCCGGATCTGCCGCGATCCTTTACAATTACCCGCTGTCCGCGGTTGGCGCCTGGGCGCCCGCCCTGCGGATCCTTTTTGCGAGGTTATCTTGGAACTTCTTCCTGTTGTTCTCTCCGGCGGCTCGGGTACTCGCCTGTGGCCGCTGTCACGTGAAAAATACCCGAAGCAACTGTTGCCGCTCGTGGGCGAACTCTCGATGTTGCAGGATACGGTCAGGCGACTTGACGGTTTCCCGGGGCTGCTCGATCCGCTGGTGGTGTGCAACGAGGAGCATCGTTTCGTGGTCGCCGAGCAGGTGCGCCTTCTCGGCAAGCGGGCCAGCATCATTCTCGAACCGCTCGGACGCAATACCGCACCGGCCCTGACGCTGGCAGCGCTCTGGACGACGCGCGACAGCCAGGACGCGGTACTGGTGGTGATGCCGGCCGATCACGTGATTGCGCAACCCGAGATCTTCCGCCAGGCGGTAGGTCACGCGGCTGCGCTGGCCGAGACGGGTATGGCGGTGACCTTCGGCATTGCGCCGGATTGTCCGGAGACGGGTTACGGGTATATCCGGAAGGGCTCATCCCTGGGAAGCGAATCCGCCGCCTGTCATCTTGCCGGTTTTGTCGAGAAGCCGGATCGGGCGACGGCGCAGCGCTATCTGGACTCGGGCGACTATCTCTGGAACAGCGGGATTTTCGTGATGCGGGCGTCGACCTGGATCGCCGCGCTGACGATCGCCCGGCCTGACATTCTTGCCGCCTGCCGGGCAGCCCTGGCCGGCGCCGCAGCCGATGGCGATTTCGTGCGGGTCGACCGCTCCGCCTTTGCGCAGTGCCCGTCGGACTCGATCGACTATGCCGTCATGGAGCGGCTGACGGCTGGGCAGGCGGGCCTGCCGGAAGGCGCCGTGATCCCGCTCGCTGCCGGATGGTCGGATGTGGGCGCCTGGGATGCGCTGTGGAAGGTTCTCCCGAAATGCGATTCCGGGAACGCCATTCGCGGCGATGTCCTGCTCGAGGATTGCCGGAATACGCTGGCCTTGTCCGGGAGCCGGCTGGTTGCCTGCGTCGGTCTCAGCAACCTGGTGGTGGTGGAAACCGACGATGCCGTGCTGGTCTGTCACCACGATTCGACACAGGACGTGAAGAAGATCGTCGATCGGCTGAAGGCCGGGGACCGCAGCGTCGCGCAGTGGCATCGCAAGGTATACCGGCCGTGGGGCTGGTACGACGGGGTCGATTCCGGCGAGCGCTTCCAAGTCAAGCGGATCGGCGTCAAGCCGGGCGCATCGCTGTCCCTGCAAATGCACCATCATCGAGCGGAGCACTGGATCGTCGTCAGCGGAACGGCCAAGGTGACGCGTGGCGACGAGGTATTCCTGGTTTCCGAGAACCAGTCGACCTATATCCCGCTCGGCGTCAGGCACCGCCTGGAGAACCCGGGAAAGGTCGCGCTCGAAATGATCGAGGTGCAGTCCGGCAGCTACCTCGGCGAAGACGATATCGTTCGCTTCGAGGATACCTACGGGCGCAGTTGATCAGTCGAAGACCAGGGCGGCCGCCACCTTGCGAGCTTCGGCGGCCAGAATGTTGTAGGTGCGGCAGGCGGCCTGGATATCCATGACTTCAAGGCCGATGCCGGCCGGTGCGAACGGGCGCATCAGGCTTCCCGCGGGAAAGCGCTGCCGCCTGCCGGTACCGAGTAGAACGATGTCCGCGCCCAGTTCGAGCAGTTTCCGCATGTCGGTCTCGGCAAGAGTCAAGGCTGTTGCGGTCGACCATTCCAGAATGATCGATTCGGGCAGGACAATCAGGTTTCTTGCATGCTTTTCCTTGTTGACCGCAACGTAGTCATCGCCATAGGCGGTGAACAGGTTGAGTCCGTCCGGAGTGGATAGGTGAAGTTTCACTGGGGTCTCTGCTCGAACAGCCCGCCGAAATTGCGGTGCACCATGCGATAAAATAGCATTATACCTTTTCGCCTCCGGCGCACCGGACTTGCCCGTCATGAGAGATTTTCCCCGCATCGAGCGCCTCCCGCCCTACGTCTTCAACATCACCGGCGAGTTGAAGATGGCGGCGCGCCGCCGCGGCGAGGACATCATCGACATGAGCATGGGCAATCCGGACCAGCCGACGCCGCAGCACATCACCGACAAGCTCGTCGAGGCGGCGCTGCGCGAGAATACCCACGGCTATTCCATCTCCAAGGGCATCCCGAGGCTGCGCAAGGCGATCTGCGACTGGTACAAGCGCCGTTACGGAGTCGAATTCGACCTGGAATCCGAGGCGATCGTCACCATCGGTTCCAAGGAGGGCATCGCCCACCTGATGCTGGCGACGCTGGATCGTGGCGACACGGTCCTGGTGCCCAATCCGAGCTACCCGATCCACATCTACGGTGCGATCATTGCGGGGGCGGACATCCGCTCGGTGCGCATGACACCGGATGTCGACTTTTTCGACGAGTTGCAGCGCGGGATCAAGGAGTGCACGCCGAAGCCCAAAATGATGATTCTCGGCTTCCCGAGCAACCCGACGGCGCGCTGCGTCGAACTGGAGTTTTTCGAGCGCGTGATCGCGCTGGCCAGGCGGCACGACATTCTGGTGGTGCACGATCTGGCCTATGCCGACATCGTCTTCGACGGCTGGAAGGCGCCCTCGATCATGCAGGTGCCGGGCGCCCGCGACGTCGCCGTCGAATTCTTCACCATGTCGAAGAGCTACAACATGGCCGGCTGGCGTGTCGGCTACATGGTCGGCAACCGGGAACTTGTCGCCGCCCTGGCCCGCATCAAGAGCTATCACGACTACGGTACCTTCACGCCGATCCAGGTGGCCTCGATCATTGCGCTCGATGGCGACCAGGCTTGCGTCGAGGAAGTCAGGGCGATGTATCAGAACCGCCGCGACGTGCTCGCCCGGGGCCTGCACGAGGCGGGATGGATGGTCGAGGTGCCGAAGGCGTCGATGTATATCTGGGCGAGGATTCCCGAGGCCTATGTCGCCATGGGTTCGCTGGAATTCGCCAAGAAGGTGCTGGCGGAGGCCAGGGTGGCCGTCTCGCCGGGGGTTGGATTCGGCGAATATGGCGACGACCACGTGCGCTTTGCACTGATCGAGAACGAGGCGCGGACGCGGCAGGCGATTCGCGGTATCAAGGACATGTTCCGGAAGGATGGATTGCTCTAATGAAGCCAGTCAGGAAGTCGGCGAAACTTACCAACGTCTGCTACGACATTCGCGGCCCGGTGCTGCAGAAGGCCAGGCAGATGGAGGAGGAGGGCCACAAGATCATCAAGCTGAACATCGGCAATCTGGCGGCATTCGGCTTCGACTCGCCCGAGGAGATCCAGCAGGACATCATCCGCAACCTGCCCGGCGCGGCCGGCTATACCGATTCGAAGGGGATCTTTTCGGCGCGCAAGGCGATCATGCATTACTGCCAGCAGAAGCACATCAAGGGTGTGACGCTGGAAGACATCTGTGTCGGCAATGGTGTGTCGGAACTCATCGTCATGGCGATGAATGCGCTGCTCAACGATGGCGACGAAGTGCTCGTCCCGGCGCCGGACTACCCGCTGTGGACGGCTGCCGTCAGCCTGTCGGGGGGGACGCCGAAACACTACCTGTGCGACGAGAAGAACGGGTGGCTGCCCGACCTCGCCGACCTCCGCAGCAAGGTCAATCGGCGGACACGAGCCATCGTCGTCATCAACCCCAACAATCCGACCGGCGCGCTTTACCCCGACGAGCTGCTCCGGGAGATCATCGACATCGCCCGCAAGCACCAGCTCATCCTCTATTCCGACGAGGTGTACGACAAGGTTCTGTACGACGGCGCCAGGCACACGGCGATCGCGTCGCTGTCGGAGGATGTACTGACGATCACCTTCAACGGCCTGTCGAAGAACTACCGTTCCTGCGGCTACCGCGCCGGCTGGATGGTGGTGTCCGGTGACAAGCGCCATGCCCAGGATTACATCGAAGGTCTCGAAATGCTGGCGTCGATGCGCCTGTGCGCCAATGCACCGGGGCAGCATGGTATCCAGACGGCGCTTGGCGGTTACCAGAGCATCGACGACCTCGTCGCTGATGGGGGGCGCATGCGCCGCCAGCGCGATGTGGCTTACGAACTGATCTGCGCCATTCCCGGCGTCACCTGCGTCAAGCCGAAGGCCACCCTGTACATGTTTCCGCGGCTCGACCCCAAGGTCTATCCGATCAAGGACGACCAGCAGTTCATTTCCGAGCTGTTGCAGGAGGAAAAGGTCCTGCTGGTTCAGGGCAGCGGTTTCAACTGGCCGTATCCCGATCATTTCCGTCTCGTCTTCCTGCCGCACGAGGATGACCTGCGCGAGGCCATCGGCCGTATCGCCCGTTTCCTTGAAAACTATCGCAAACGTCATTCAACCTGAGCAAATCCCGAACATGAAACCCATCAACGTTGGCCTCATCGGCATCGGCACCGTCGGCGGTGGCACCTGGACCGTTCTCAAGCGCAACGCGGAAGAAATAACCCGGCGCGCCGGCCGGCCGATTCGCATCACGGCCGTGGCCGACAAGAATGTCGAGATGGCGAAACAGGCGACTGGCGGCGCGGCACGGGTCACCGGCGACGCCTTCGCGCTGGTCAACGATCCGGAAATCGACATCATCGTCGAACTGATCGGCGGCTACGGCGTGGCCAGGGAAGTGGTCATGCAGGCCATCGCCAACGGCAAGCACGTCGTCACCGCCAACAAGGCGCTGCTCGCCGTGCATGGCAGCGAAATTTTCACCGCGGCACAGGAGAAGGGCGTCATGGTCGCCTTCGAGGCCGCGGTGGCCGGCGGCATCCCGATCATCAAGGCGCTGCGCGAAGGCCTGACCGCCAACCGCATCGAATGGGCGGCCGGCATCATCAACGGCACGACCAACTTCATCCTGTCCGAAATGCGCGACAAGGGCCTGTCGTTCGCCGAGGTGCTCGGGGAAGCACAGCGACTGGGTTATGCCGAGGCCGACCCGACCTTCGACATCGAGGGCGTCGATGCCGCGCACAAGGCGACGCTGATCTCGGCGATCGCCTTCGGCATTCCCGTGCAGTTCGACAAGGCCTACGTCGAAGGCATCACCCAGCTCGAAGCCTCGGATATCCGCTACGCCGAGCAGCTCGGCTATCGCATCAAGCTGCTCGGCATCGCCAAGCGCCGCGGCAATGGCGTCGAGCTCCGCGTCCATCCCACCCTGATCCCCGCCAGGCGCCTGCTGGCCAATGTCGAAGGGGCGATGAATGCCGTCATGGTCAAGGGCGACGCCGTTGGCACCACCCTTTATTATGGCAAGGGCGCCGGCGCCGAGCCGACCGCCTCCTCGGTCATTGCCGATCTGGTCGACGTCACCCGGCTGGCCACCGCCGACGCCGCGCACCGGGTGCCGCATCTGGCGTTTCAGCCCGACGCCATGTCCACCCTGCCGATCCTGCCGATGAGCGAGGTCGAGACCGGCTACTACCTGCGCCTGCGCGTCGAGGACAAGCCGGGCGTGCTGGCCGATGTCACGCGCATCCTGGCCGACCAGGGCATCTCGATCGATGCGATGCTGCAACGCCAGCCGGCCGAAGGTGAGGGCGAAACCGACATCATCATCCTGACCCATGTCTGCAAGGAAAGCTGTGCCGACGCGGCAATCGCCAGGATCGAGGCGCTGCCCGCGCAGAAGGGCAGGGTCAAGCGGATCCGGCTCGAGGAACTGCAGTAGGCGCGCGATCCGGAGAAGAAAGGCGGGAACCGTGGTTCCCGCAACCTCATTCTCGTCCGGTCCTTTCGGCCTGCTCGTAACGCCGCTCTCCGGGATCGCCCTCGCGCGGGGCTGGCGGCTGGGAGCGTACGCCTGCCGAGCGCTGCCAGGAGCAGGATCAGGACGACCAGACTGACAGCCCCGGCAAGCACGTTGCCGGTGATGAACATCAGGGCCGGGAGCAAGGCCAGGCCAGCCATCACGAATTCGATGGCATCGTCCATGTCGCGGTACCCCAGCGAACCCAGCACGCGGCGCATTGCCCCGCCCTCCGACCAGAGTGGCAGCCGATCCAGCCTGCCATTTCCTTATAGCAGCTTGCCCGGAAAAAGCGAGACGAACCATGGGTCGCGTCATCCAAGGAGCCGGGATGGCGATTCGTATCAAGGAAAGAGCTCTTTCGCTTCGCCATAATCTCCGCCGGCTGCCAATCCGGCAGTACCGTCGAGGAGCGCCAATGCAACCCATTCATGTCTGTAATCACACCACCGAGGAAGCCCTCTACCCTTTCGATGCGCGCGGCATCGCCAAGCGTTTTCGCCATGCCGCCATCTTTGGCGCGCTGGATGCCCTGCAGCCTGGCGAGACCATGCGTTTCTGCAATGACCATGACCCGTTGCCGTTGCTCGCCCAGTTGCAGGCCCGTTACGGCGAGGGCGTGAGAATCGAATACCGGCAACGCGAACCGGGCGCCATTGTCATCGACTTCACCGTCGTTGGCTGATTGCTCTACACCGCGAGCCTGACCCTTCTCTCGCTGTTGGGCAGCGCCGTTCTGGCGCTGGGGGGAATGGGTTCGCCGCTGGCGGTGGCGCACCTTGCCTTCGCCGTCGGCATCGTGCCGCTGATCTTCGCGGCGATGAGTCATTTTGTCCCGGTCCTGACGCGTACCGACGGCCCATCGCCTTCGATTTCCTCGCTCCCGGCGGCGGCGCAGGTGACCGGCATCGTCGCCGTCGCAGCCATGCAGGGCCTGCTGCCGCGCTGGTTGCTGCACCCGGCTGCTGCGGTCGACCTCCTGCTGGCCGCCATTTTGCTGAGCTGGATCGCGGG
>ERZ761607.2132-NODE-2132-length-22378-cov-6.786946_pt1 | contig 22378 bp, 18 predicted proteins | sample MGYA00511164_ERZ761607 | MGnify/ENA primary metagenome ERZ761607 (study PRJEB28899, sample SAMN02445080) | bioreactor sludge metagenome | biome: EBPR sludge | place: Australia: Brisbane, Thorneside Wastewater Treatment Plant | collected 2011-06-22 ... | reverse complement strand
TCGGCGGCTGGGCCTTCTTCGCCCGGCCGGGCGTGGCGCTGCGCCCGTCGGCGCATCCGGCTGACGCGGCCGCCGTCTGCGCCTTGCTCGCGCTGCTCGTCGCGGCTCTCGGCGCGACGCTGGTGCACCGCGAACGCCTGCTCGCCGTCATTCTGGTCAGTGTCGTCGGTCTGCTCGTGACGCTGACTTTTGCCCGTCTATCGGCGCCCGATCTGGCGCTCACCCAGCTCGCCGTGGAGACCGCGACGATCATCCTGTTGCTCCTGGTGCTGCACTATCTGCCGGCACGCAGCCGGCCTCAGAGCAGCGCACCGCGCTTGCTGCGCGATGTCGTGCTGGCGCTGCTCGCCGGCGGCGGACTGGCGCTGGTTACCTTGCAGATGCTCAGCCAACCGGCCGCCTCGCTGGCCGACTTCTACCTGCAGAACGCGCTGCCCGGCGGTGGCGGGACGAATGTGGTGAATGTCATCCTGGTCGATTTTCGCGGCTTCGACACGCTTGGCGAGATCACCGTGCTGGCCATGGTGGCGCTCGCCGCGCAGGCGCTGCTCGACCGCCTGGTTCTGCCCGTACCGGCGCACGACGCCGACGGTCGGCGCTGGGCAAGGGATCGCCAGCCGCTCTTTCTCAGCATGCTGATGCGGCCGCTGCTGCCGGTCGCGCTGCTCGTCTCGGTCTATCTCTTCCTGCGCGGGCACAACGCTCCCGGCGGCGGTTTCGTCGCCGGGCTGGTGACCGCGGTCGCGCTCAGCCTGCAGTATCTCGCCAACGGAATCGCCTTTGCCCAGCCGCGCCTGCCACAGCAACCGACGCGCTGGCTGGCCGGCGGCTTGTTCCTGGCGACCGGCGTCGGGCTGGCGAGCTGGGTTTTCGCGCGACCATTCCTGACCAGCGCGCACGGCCACCTGAGGCTGCCGCTGATCGGCGAGGTCGAACTCGCTTCGGCGATGATCTTCGATCTCGGCGTCTATCTTGTCGTCGTCACCGTCGTCGTCAGCCTGCTGAGCGGAATCGGTCGGCTGTCGCAGCGCGCGGCGACGCCAGGCGGGAGCGCCTGATGGAGGCCTTGCTGGCGATTGCGGTCGGCGTGCTCACTGCCTGCGGCGTCTTCCTCGTTCTGCGCGCACGCACTTTCCCGGTTCTCCTTGGCCTGACGCTACTCTCCTACGCCGTCAACCTGTTCCTCTTCGCCAGCGGCGGCCTGCGTCTGGACGCGCCGCCGCTGATCGGCGCTGGCGCGGCGAGCAGCGACCCGTTGCCGCAAGCGCTCGTCCTCACCGCCATCGTCATCGGTTTCGCGATGACCGCCTATCTCGCGCTGCTTGCCCTGCGCGGCCTGGCCGAGTCGGCTGACGATACGGTAGACCCCGGGCGGGAAGAGTGACTGCGGTGACTGCGCACGCGCCGATCCTGCCAATCGTTCTCCCGCTGCTCGCCGCGCTGCTGCAGATGGCGGTGCCTCGCCTCGCCGTGCAGCGCATCGTCGGCCTGTTGGCGACGCTGCTCCTGGTCGGCCTCGCCGGGTGGCTGACGGCGCTTGCCGACGATGGCGTCTGGCGGGTCTATGCGCTCGGCGACTGGCCGGCGCCATTCGGCATCGTCCTCGTCGTCGATCGCCTGGCGGCGCTGATGGTCCTGCTCGGCGCGCTGCTCGGACTGGCCAGCCTACTCTACGCAAGCAGCGGTTTCGACGCGCGCGGGGCGAATTTTCACCCGATCTTCCAGTTGCAGTTGCTCGGCATCAACGGCGCTTTCCTCACCGGCGACCTGTTCAACCTCTTCGTCTTCTTCGAGATCATGCTGCTCGCTTCGTACGCGCTGCTCGCGCACGGCGGCGGCCTTGCGCGCACGCGTGCCGGAATTGCCTACGTCGTTCTCAACCTGCTGGGTTCGTCGATTTTTCTGCTTGCCCTTGGCCTGCTTTACGGCACGCTGGGCAGCCTCAACCTGGCCGACCTGGCGCAGCGCCTGGCCGGATACGACGACAACCGGGCGCTTGCCAGTCTCGCCTTTGCCCTGCTGGTCGCCGTCTTCGTGCTCAAGGCGGGCTTGCTGCCGCTGTCGTTCTGGCTGCCGCACACCTACTCCGCGGCGGGCGCGCCGGTTGCCGCGCTGTTTGCCGTAATGACCAAGGTCGGCATCGTCGCCCTGCTGCGCGTGCAGCTCATTGCGCTGGCGCCGGGTGGTCTGGACGATCTGCTCGAGCCCTGGCTGACCGTCCTGGCGTTGGCGACGGTCGCCTTCGCCGCGCTCGGCGTGCTCGCCGCCGAGCGCTTGCGCGTGCTGGCTGCCTGGCTCGTCCTGCTCTCCGCCGGGACGCTGCTGCTCACCCCGGCGCCGGCGAGCGTGCAGGTGAGCGCCGCGGCGATCTACTACCTCGCGCAGTCGACGATCGTCGGCGCGGCCGGCTTCCTGCTCGCCGGGGTGATCGCCGAGCAGCGCGGCGCAGCCGCCGACCGTTTCGTCACCGGCGCCCGGCCGCTCCCGGCGTGGCTGCAAATTGCCTTCCTGGTTCTCGCGGCGACGGCTGCCGGCCTGCCGCCGTTCTCCGGATTCATCGGCAAACTGATGCTGCTCGGCGTGCTGCGCGAGACGCCGGCCGCGCCTGCCGTCTGGGCCACGCTGCTCGCCGCCGGTTTCGTCGTGCTGGTCGCTTTTGCGCGCGACGGCTGCCTGCTCGTCTGGAAGTACCGGGAAGCCGGCGGCGCGCCGGTTGTCGCGCTCGCCTGGCAGAAGATCTGCGCCGCGCTCTGCCTGGTTGCCGGCGGGCCGCTGCTCGCCGGGTTCGCCGGCCCGCTGGCCGGCTTCGCCGAGCGCGCCGCCGGGCAACTGCACGCACCGGGGGCCTACGCCACCGCTGTCCTCACTGCGGCGGTTCCGCCTGCTGCGCCAGCGGCTGCGCCCAGGGTGCCGGCGCCGCCGCCGCAGATGCCGAAGGCTGCGCCATGATCCGCCGTATTCTGGCGCGACCGCTGCAGTCGCTGCTTCTCATGCTGCTCTGGCTGCTGATCACCGATGCCGCTTCGCTGGCGCTCGTGCTGCTCGGCGGACTCCTCGCCTTGATCGTGCCCTGGCTGACGCAGGCTTTCTGGCCGGCGCCTCCGCGTCTGCTGCGCCCGGGACTGGCTCTGCGCTTCCTGCTCGTTTTTGCCTGCGACATCGTCACCGCCAACTGGCGAGTCGCGCGCCAGGTGGTCGGCCCCGTGTCGCGCCTGTCGCCCGCGCTGGTCGAGGTGCCGCTCGAACTGCGCGACCCCTTCGTCGCTACGCTGCTCGCCAGCGTCGTCTCGCTGACCCCGGGAACGGTGGCCATCGACCTCGACCGCGAAGCCTGGATTCTCCTCGTCCATGCGCTCGATGCGCCCGATCCGCCGGCGCTGGTGAAGGAGATCAAGCAGCGTTATGAATTGCCTTTGCGGGAGATCTTTGCATGCTGAACACAGCGCTCGAGATTGCTTTCTGGCTGATCGGCGCGGCGCTCGCGCTGAACCTCATCCGCCTGCTGCGTGGCCCCGACCTGACCGACCGCATTCTGGCGCTCGACACGCTGGGCATCAACCTGATTGCCCTGCTCATCGTGCACGGCATGGCGACGGGCAGCGCCGCCGGTTTCGAAGTCGCCCTGCTGCTCGCTTTGCTCGGCTTTGTCGCAACGGTTGCCCTGTGCAAGTTTCTCCTGCGCGGAGACTTGATCGAATGAGCAGCGCGAGCGAAGCGCTGGTCGCCGGCCTGCTCGTCATCGGCGCGCTCTTTGTTCTGCTCGGTGCGATCGGCCTCGCCCGGTTGCCCGATTTTCTCACTCGCCTGCACGCGCCGACCAAGGCGACGACGCTCGGCGTCGGATCGCTGCTGCTCGCTTCGGCGATTCATTTCTCGGATCTGGCGGGCGGCCGCATCAGTCTGCACGAGCTGGCGGTCGCCTGTTTTCTCTTCGTCACCGCACCGGTAAGCGCGCATCTGCTGGCCAAGGCGGCACTGCACCGGAGCACGCCGGCGACCGGCAGCGGTACGCCTGGGGGCGCCGGCAGAGAGGCGGAGCAGGGCCCGTCGACGGGCGCGCCGCCAGCCTCGGCGAGCGGCGCTGGGCGCTTGGCCGACAACGATGTCGCCCGGACGTAACGCGCCTTGCCCTTGCGGCAGTGGCCGCAAGTTCAAGCTCTGCTGCGGCCGGGCCGGCGCGTCCGCGGTCGCGCCGGCGAGTGCTGCGCCGGCGCCGGACGCGGGGCAGCGCAGCGCGCTGCTCGATCTGTTTCGCACACAGCGCCATGGCGAACTGCTCGGGCGCCTCGCCGCGCTGCTCGAACGCTTCCCGCAGTCGGCTTTCCTCTGGGGTCTGCTCGGTGCGACGCAACAGTCGCAGGGCGCCGATGGACTGCCGGCCTTGCAGCGCGCGGTCGCTCTGGCGCCCGACGACGCCGACGCGCAGGCCAATCTTGGCGCGGCATTGCTCGAACGTGGCCAGCCGCAGGCCGCCGCCGCGTGTCTGCGCAAGGCGCTTGAACTGGCTCCGGCAAACCTTCCAGCGCGCATCAATCTCGCCCAGACGCTGCGCGCGCTGGGCGATGCGTCGGCGGCGATCGACGCCTACCGGGGCGTGCTGGCGCGCGCGCCGAAGGCGCTCGAGGCGCATTTCGGCCTGCTTGACCTGCTGCTCGAGTGCGCCGAGGTGGGCGAAGCGGAAAGCCTGGCGCAACGCGCGCTCGAACTGGCACCGGCGCACTGCGTCGCCCACTTCTGCCTGGGCAACGTTCGCCAGCGGCAGGGCCGGCTGGCCGATGCCCTGGTCTGCTATCAGACGGCACTCGAACTGGCTCCCGGATTTGCTCCGGCGGCGAGCAACCTGGCCTGCGCGCTGCTCGCCCTCGGGCGCAGCACGGAAGCCGAAGACGTGCTGCTGCGCAGCCTGCGCTCGACGCCCGGCTACCTCGACGCCTACCTCAATCTGGCGCGTCTGTACCTTGAACAAGGCCGCTTTGCTGCGGCCGAGCCGGTCTACCGCGACGCGCTGGCGGTGGCGCCCGAAGGCGTCGCTGCGCGCGAAGGGCTGGCCCAGGTGCTGCGCGAACTCGGGCGTGCCGACGAGGCCGATGCGCTCTGTGAGCAGGCGCTCGCCATCGATCCGCTGTGCACCAGCGCACGCCTGCTGCAGGCGGTTTGTCGCTTGCCGATCGTCGCCGATACGCCGGCCGCTTCGGCCGCCGTCGGCGAGGGTTTCCTGGGCGAACTCGACCGCCTGGCCGAATGGCTGGCCGCCGACGCCCGGCGCGGCGCGCGCCTGCACGCCGGCGTTGCGCCGTATCTGCCGTTCTTTCTTGCCTATCGGCCGGGTAACCACTGCCCGGCGCTGTCGCGTTTCGCCGATCTCGTCTGCCCGCCGTCGCCGCCGCTGGCGCCGCGTCACTCGCCGCGCGGCAAGCTGCGGCTGCTCGTCGTCGCGCACCACGTGCATCGGCACTCGGTCTGGGAGATCGTCCTGCGCGGCTTGCTCGAGCAGCTCGATCGGCGGCATTTTGCGCTGACCGTGCATCACCTCGGTCAGCGCGAGGACGAAGCGACGCGCCACGCGCGTACGCTCGCCGACACCTGGCGCGATGCGCATTCGGTGAGCAACCTCGCCGCCTGGCAACAGGCCTGCGTCGCCGATCGGCCGGATGTCATCTTCTATCCGGAACTGGGAATGGACCCCTTGAGCTTTCATCTGGCGGCACAGCGATTCGCTCCGCTGCAGTTGGCCGGCTGGGGTCACCCGATTACCAGCGGTCTGCCCACGATCGACTGCTTCGTCTCCGGCGAGTTGCTCGAGCCGCCGGGGGCCGCAGCGCATTATCGCGAGCGTCTACTGCTCTTGCCCGGTACCGGCTGCTGCACGACTTCGCCGGCGCCGGTCGTCGCGCCCGTGCCCGAGGTCGAACGCCGCCTGCGCGAGATGCCGGGAGTCCGTTTCCTGATCGCGCAGCGCGCGATCAAGTTCGAACCGGCGGACGACGCGCTCTTTGCGATGATCGCTGCGCAGGCGGGAGAATGCGTTTTCATCGTCGTCGACGATCCGCTGTATCCGTGGGCGGCCCGGCGGGTACACGCGCGTCTGGCGCGTGCTTTCAGCGAGCGCGGGGTCGACCCGGCGCGCCATCTGCTGCTCGTCCCGTGGCTGTCGGCCGAGGCTTTTCCGGGTCTCCTCGACCTCGCCGACGTCTTTCTCGACTGCCCCGGTTTCTCGGGTTATACGACTGCCTGGCAGGCGGTCCATCGCGGCTTGCCGGTGCTCACGCTGGCCGGCGATTTCCTGCGCCAGCGACTCGCCGCCGGCTTGCTGCACAAGATCGGTCAAGCGGAAAGTGTAGCGGCAAGCGCCGAGCAGTACCTCGCGCTGGCCTTGCAACTGGCGGCTGAATGCCGCGACGCGCAGCGCCGGGCAGCGCGGCGCGCGGCCTTGCAAGCGGCGGCGCCGCGCGCCGACAACGACCTGAGCGTCGTGCGCGCCTTCGAGCAGGCGATCGTCGATCAACTGGCGGGCGCTGCCCAGACTTGCCGGCCTTCGCCTAAAGAAAGGGGGCCGCTGGACGTAGAAATGTTTACCCGTTAAACCGTTTACCTGCAGGTCCTCGGGAAACAGCCGGTCGGCTGTTTCCCGGCGGCTGCCAAGAGAAGGGCGAAAGTATGCGCTTGCTGGACATGGACCTCACGCGAAAACTGCCGGCAATCAGCGCCAGCTTCCTGGTCGGTGTCTTTGGCCTGGGCCTCGCCCTTTTCAGCCACTATCTTCTCGATTACCTCGAACGATCCGAAATCGTTCATCTCGAGCGCGAGACGCAACTGATCGTCGACGCCCTGACCAGCTACGAACGCAGCGTCGAGGAACGCGCCGGGATGATCGGCCGCGTCTTCGCCGCCGACTTCGACCCCGTATTCACCATCGACAACACGAGCACGCGGCGCAGCGGCGAGAGCGACGTGCCGGTACTGCGCAATCGCGAGCGCGAACTGAACGACGATTTCACCGCGCCCGACCATCTGCTGGCGAGTACCGGCGCCGTCTCTTCGATCTTCGTTCGCCAAGGCGACGAGTTCGTCCGCATCAGTACCTCGCTGAAGAACGAAAAGGGCGAACGCAGCCTGGGTACGCGCTTGTCGGCCAGCCACCCGGCGGTCGCCCGGTTGCTCGCCGATCAGGCGTGGATAGGACGCACCTCGCTCTTCGGCGGCGATTGGATGGCGCATTACCTGCCCGCCCGCGATCAGAGCGGCAAGGTCGTCGGCAGCCTGGCGATCGCGGTCGACTTTTCCGCCGGCTACGCGGCACTCAGGGAGCAGATCAAGAAAATCACCATCGGCGAGACTGGCTACGTCTTTGTCGTCGATGGCAAGGCGGGGGCCGGTCAGGGCCAGTTCGTCATCCATCCCAAGCTCGAGGGGAAGAAGGTCAGCGAAATACTCGCCGCAGACGGCCAGCCGATCTTCCGGCAAATGATCGAGCGGAAGAACGGGCTGTTGCGCTACGCCTGGCGCAATGAAGGCGACAGCGGCGTGCGCGAGAAGATCACCGTCTACCGCTTCTTCGAACCCTGGCAATGGTTGATCGCCGCCGGCAGTTATCGTGAGGAATTTCTGCGCCAGGCGCACGTGCTGACCGTGTGGACGATCGCCGGCACGCTGTTCATGGTCGCGGCGCTGGTCGTCATGCTCTACCTGCTCGTTCGCCGCCTGGTCGGGCAGCCGCTGCACCAATTGCAGGCGGCGCTGGCGGCGTTGGCGGCCGGCGGCGGCGACCTCACGCTGCGCATGCCGGTGCAGGCACGCGACGAAGTCGGTCGACTGGCTCACACCTTCAACACCTTCCTCGAATCGTTGCAGGCGATGGTCGGCCGCACGGCGCACGCCGCGGCGAACGTTTCCGGCGCGGCCGACGGGCTGGCCCGCTTCACTGCGGCGGTGACCGAGGCCTCGAGCCAGCAAAGCAGCGCCGCGGCGAGCGCCGCCGCGGCGGTCGAGGAAATGGCCGCGAGCATTGCCTCGGTTGCCGACAGCGCGCGCGAAGTGCGCGCCCAAGCCCTCGCCGGCGCCGAGCAAACACGGCGCAGCAACAGCGAGTTGCACACCGTGGTGGGCGAACTGAGCGAGGTTGGCGAAGCGGTGCGCAGGATCACCGCTACCGTCGAACAGTTCGTCGGCAACGTCGCGTCGATCACTGATCTGACCCAACGGGTCAAGGAAATTGCCGATCAGACCAACCTCCTGGCGCTGAATGCGGCGATCGAGGCGGCACGTGCCGGCGAGAGCGGTCGCGGCTTCGCCGTGGTGGCCGACGAGGTGCGCAAGCTGGCGGAAAAATCGACCCGTTCGGCACGCGAGATCGACGCGCTCACGATCGAACTCGGCCAGCAGTCAAGCGCGGTTGACGAGGCGATTCGCCAGGGGCAGGCGGCGCTGAGCAGCGGCCTGGGCGATCTGCAGCGAGTTGCCGGGCTGCTCGAAAGCGCTGGCGAGGCGGTCGATGCGGCCGGCGCCGGAGTATCGACGATCTCCGACGCGGTGCGCGCGCAAACCACCGCCAGCGCCGAGATTGCCGGGAACATCGCGACGATCGCGCGCATGAGCGATGACAGCGTACATTCGCTGCGCAAGGCGGACGACGACGTTCATCAGCTCGATGCGCTGGCGACGGCGCTGCGCCAGCAGGTCGAACGCTTCAAGACCTGAGCTGTTCTCGGGTTGGCGTCGATGAGAATTGCAGGGTGGCGCAGCGCGCGGGTCGGCGAAACCATTCTTGCGGCGACCCCGGATAGACCAAGGCCGGAAGACTGGCCGTTCATGGGCTATGTTCAGCATGGTGCGCGAACGTTCGTGTCTGTGAGGTGAGCATGAAATCCATCGAATCGAGCTCGGTCCGGCGTGGCAGCATTTCGCGCCAGATCGTCGTGCGGATGGCCATTGGCGCCGTTCTCGTCACGCTGCTCTCGCTGCTGGCCTTGGGTGTGCTCGACTACCGTGATCGTGTGCAAACGGCGCGCAAGGCGCTGGACGAAATCGCGCAAAGCTCAGCGCCGGGGATTGCCGGCAGCCTGTGGGGTTTCGACATGGCGCAGGTGCAGATAATCGTCGAGGGTCTGACGCGCATCCCGAGCATTGGCTACATCGTCGTCCTCGACGAAAAGGGCGCCGAGGTGGCGCGCTCGGGCCGTGCGATCGACGATCCTGAACGTCGGCTGGAAAAGCAGGTGACACTCGTCTATCAGGACCCGGTGATGGAATCCCGCGTCGGCGAACTGCGTGTGGTCGTCGACCTCTGGCCGCTGAAGGTGGCGGCGCTCGAACGTCTGGTGCCGCTGCTGATTGCGCTGCTGCTCGTCGTCAGCGCGCTGGGCGCCGTCTTCTACGCCTTGTTCGAGCGTGCGATAGCCCGACACTTGATGAGCATCTCGGGCTACCTTTCGCGCCTGTCGCTCGAACAGCTCGACACGCCGCTCGCACTGCCGGCGAATGCTCGCCTGGACAACGAACTGGGCGTGGTCGTCGAGGCGATCAACAGCATGCGCCGACAGATCCTGAAGTCGCACCGGGACCTCGACGATCACCGGCGCCACCTGGAAGAAACCGTCGCCAAGCGCACCGGCGAACTGCGGCGCCAGCAGGCGTTCATGCAGGCGGTGCTGAACAACATTTCGGATGGTGTCGTCGCCTGCGACGAGCACGGCCGACTCTCCTTCTTCAACCGCGCGGCGCGCGAGATGCCCGGCATAGCGCAGGACGATCTGCCGCCCGAGCAGTGGGTCGAACGCTACCGGATCTTCCAGGCGGACGGGGTGACGCCGATGGCGCTCACCGAGATCCCGCTGTTTCGTTCGCTGCAGGGCGAGATCGTGCGTAACGCGGAGATGGTGGTCGAGCAGGCGGACGGTGTTCGGCGCGTCTTTCTGGCGTCTGGTCAGGCGATGCGCGATACGGACGGCGGCAAGATCGGCGCGGTCGTTTCATTGCACGACGTGACCGAGCAGAAGATCGCCGAGGCCAGGCTGCTCGAGGCGAAGAACGCAGCGGAGGCGGCGAATCTTGCCAAGAGCCTGTTCCTGGCCAACATGTCGCACGAACTACGCACGCCGCTCAACGCGATTCTCGGCTTTTCCGACCTGGTGCGCCGCAGTCAGGGCTTGTCGCCGACCCAGCAGGCCAATCTGGCGGTCATCCACAAGAGTGGCGATCACCTGCTCGGTCTGATCAACGATGTGCTCGACCTGGCCAAGATCGAGGCCGGGCGCACGCAGGTCGAACGGGTGTCCTTCGACCTGGACGAATTGATTGGTGACATCACCGACATGATGCGCATGCGTGCGGTCGACAAAGGGCTGCAACTGCTGGTGGATCGGGCGCCCGAGTTTCCGCACTACCTGACCGACGACCAGACCAAACTGCGTCAGATTCTGATCAATCTGCTGTCGAACGCGGTGAAAGCCACCGAATCCGGCGGCATTGCCCTGCGCCTGGGCGTCCTTGCCGGGCCGCCGGAGCGGCTACTCATCGAGGTGGAAGACACCGGTATCGGAATCGCCCCGGAAGACCAGGAGCGCATCTTCGAGGCTTTCGTCCAGTCGGGCACTTCGGGGAGTTGGCAGGGTACCGGTTTGGGTCTGGCGATCACGCGGCAGTTTGTCGAGCTGATGGGCGGTCATCTATCGCTGAGCAGTACACTCGGCAAAGGCAGTACCTTCCGCGTCGAACTCCCACTGCATGCAGCGTGCCCCGAGGAACTGCCGCAAGCCAGCCCGGATCGTGGTGAAGTGATCGGCCTGCAGCCCGGACAGCCGGCTTACCGGGTGCTCGTGGTCGACGACAATCTGGAGAACCGCCTCCTGCTCAGGCAGTTGTTGATCGCCGTGGGCTACGCTGTGAAGGAAGCCGAAAACGGCGCCGAAGCGGTCACCTGCTTTTGCGAGTGGGCGCCGCAGTTCATCTGGATGGACCGCCGGATGCCCGTCATGGACGGCGTTGAAGCGACCCGCCGGATTCGCGCACTCCCCGGCGGCGACGCCGTGCGCATCGCGGCGGTGACCGCCTCGTCGTTCAAACAGGACGACGCGATGCTGCTCGGTGTTGGTTTCGACGCGATCGTCCACAAACCTTTCCGGCCTGAGGAAATCCACGAATGCATGGAAGACCTGCTCAAGGTCAAGCTTGTCCGCGCCACCAGCGAGGTGGCTGGCCGGCCGCCGGAAGCCGCGTCGAATGCGCCGACAGTGCTTCCGGAAGCGCTCCGTCAGGCGCTGGTCGAGGCAATCACCAGTCTCGATGGGGAGCGCATCACGGCGATGCTGAGTCAGGTTGGCGAGGTACAGCCCGCCTTGGCAGCTACGCTCACCCGTCTGGCCGCCAGCTACGACTACCAGTCCATGCTGGATCGGGTCGAGCACGCGCCGCTCGTGGGGAGCGCGCCATGAACCGCTGTTTCTGGGCGGCGCGTGGCGGCGGGTCACGCCTGTCCCGCCTTGCCGTGGCCGACCGCGAGACGCATGACAGCCTCCGTCGGCGCCTTGTCCTCCTCGTTTTCCTGAGCCTCGTTGTCGTTTGCCAATTGGCCGGCGGCAGGGCTGTAGCCGGAACACTGACGGTCGCCTTCGGCAAGGACAATCACCCATACAGCATCCCGGAGAGCCTCGGTGGCATCACCTTCGACATCCTGCAGCAGACCCTCGGATCCGAGGGCTACCAGCTGACGCCCCTGTACTCGCCGTATGAGCGCCGCTTCAAGGTCTACCAGGAAAAGGACCTTGATGTTGCGGTGGATGCACGACCCGAATCCGTGGCGCTCTACAAACTCGACGGCTTCCTTTCGGTTCCCGCCCTGCGCTTCGACAACGTCGCTGTCTATCTCAAGAAGAATCGCTTCTCGATCACCCGCACAGCCGACCTGGCCAAGCGCAGCGTCATTTCCTGGCAGGGCGCGCAGTACGTCATGGGTGACGAGTATGCGGCGATGGTGAAGAGCAACAAGCGCTATCAGGAAAACAGCAAGCAGCGTGCGCAAGTGATGATGCTGTTTACCGGCCGGGTCGAGGTGCTGCATATCGACACCACCATTTTCGCCTATTGGCGCAATCAGATTGGCAAGACGACCGACATCGACGTCTGGCAGGAAATCGAGACTTACCACTTCGGCGAAATCTATTTCAACTACCTGTTCCGCGACCGCCAGGTGCGCGACCTGTTCGACGCGAGGTTCAAGGAACTGCGCGAGCGCGGCGACTACGCGCGGATTTATCAGAAGTACACCGTTCTCGAATCGAAGCCGGCGGCGCGCGCGCCGGAAGCGCCGCGCGAAAACGCTCAGCGAACGCCGTGAGCCCACGCGCCGGCGGTTCCCTGCGCAAACGGGCGCCACTCAGCGCTGCTCGGCCAGGTACGACCAGTTGATCTTTCGGCGGGGCAGCAGGTAGTCGAGTTCCTCGGCTGGACGCTCCTGCAGGCGCAGCGGGCGCTCGATACTCATCGTGTCGTCTTCCGCCAGGTCGACCATGATCGACTGTCGGCGCGGTACTTCCGGCGCATAGACCAGAACCTTGGGTTTGAGCGGCTTGCCGGGCGGTGCCGAGCCGACGACGGCGGCAACCCGGCCGTCGGCAAGTTGCACGATCGAACCCGGCGGATAGACGCCCATCGCGCGGACGAACAACTGCAGCAGCGTCGCGTCGAAAGCCTTCTTCTCGCGCGTCCACATCGCCGACAGCGCTTCGGAGGGGGACAGTGCACAGCGGTAATCGAGCGGGTTGACCAGATTGTCGAAGCGGTTGGTAATGGCGACCAGGCGCGCCGCCAGCGGGATGGCATTGCCGGCCAGACGGTCGGGGAAGCCGCTGCCGTCGAAGCGCTCGTGGTGCGCCAGAATCGCGTCGAGCATCGCTTGCGACAGGTTGCCGGCACGCGCCGCCAGTTCGTGCCCGGCGCGGCAGTGGTTCTGATAGATCGCTTCTTCGTGCCGGTTGCGCTCGTTATTGCGCAGGATCGACGGATTGATCGTGACCTTGCCAATATCGTGCAACAGAGCGCCGATGCCGAGCGCGCGCAAAGCTGGTTCCGGCAACTGCGCCTGCTTGCCGATGAGCAGCGCCAGCGTCATCACCGAGAGTGCGTGCGCTGCTTGTCCATCGTCCTGCGCCTTCTCGGCGATCAGCGCGATGGCGCTGTCCGGGTCGGCGAGCAGCGCCGCCGTCGACTCGGCGCTGACCAGATCGACCTCCCTCACCGCCTCGCGCGGGTTGGTGGTGAAGTGCCGGATCGCGCCGCCAACCGCTTTCGCGGCACCGGCGAAGTGCTGCTGCGCTTTGTCCAGACGCTCGCGCAGTTGCGTCATCTTGCGCGAGCGTTCCTGCTTCTCGGCCATGCGCGCTGCCGCTACCGCGCGCAGGCGGGCGCTCTCCGCGGCGCTCGCGGCCGGGTCGGCAGCCGCCTCTTCGCCCGGCGGCTGGCGTGGCAGCGGCGGAACCCGGCAGCGCGTCGGGTCGCAGAAGATCTGCGGCAGGTTCATCGCTGCGATCAGGCGCGCCTGCTCCTCGTCGGCGATGACGAAGGAGTTGAACATGAACTGATGTTCGATCCAGGGAACCGGCAAACGGACGTGTACGCCGGGGCGCAGTTGGCTTGCGTCGAGGCTGATCTCACCGGCTTGCGCCGTGGCGGAATCAGGGGCTGCAGACATGGCTTGTTCTCCCTTACGAAGCGGCGGCATCCGGCGGCCGGGCGACAACCGCCACTATAGGACAGTCCGGCCGGCCATCGCTAGCTGATCGATGCCCGCCGTTGGTCAGCTTGCTCGGCGTCCATCGCCGGCGCTTGCATGGTTTAACCCCATCCGACCGACACGCGCGTCTACGCGTCCATGTTCAACCCCCGAAGGAGATATACCATGCGTGCGCTCATGTTGTCGTTTGTTCTGCTGTCCGCCTGCAGCCTGCTCGCGGCACAGCCGCCACAACTGGTTGAACTGGAAGTGGTGAGCCGCGCGAGCGGCCAAGTATTGCCGCGTTACCCGCACCGTGGGGAAAACTGGATCGCCGGTGCGCCAGGCGAGCGTTATGCGCTGCGCATCAGCAACCGTAGCGGCGAGCGCGTACTGGCGGTACTCTCGGTCGATGGCGTCAATGTGATCAGTGGCGAAAGCGCGGCGAGCACGCAGTCGGGTTACGTGCTCGAGCCCTATGGGCGGGCCGAGATTGCCGGCTGGCGCAAGAGCATGAACGATGTGGCCGCGTTCTACTTCACTGCGCTGCCCGATTCCTACGCAGCGCGTACCGGCCGTCCGCACGATGTGGGCGTCATTGGCCTGGCGGCGTTCCGCGAGCGGCCGCCGGCAATTGCGCAGCAAGCGCCGGTGGCGCCGGCCGCAGCGCGCGCCAAGCCGGCTTCGCCCGCGTCGGCCGAGGTCGCCGACGCTGCCGGCAGCGCCGGTGGCGCGTCCAGCCGGATGGCGGAAAGCGCGGCCAGCGCAGCGCCGACGCTGGGCACCGGGCACGGCGAACGACAATGGGCGCCGACGCGCCACACTTCGTTCGAGCGCGCGACGAGTTCACCCGAGCAGGTCGTCGCCCTGCGCTACGACGCGCGCGAACGCCTGTTGGCGCGCGGCATCATCCCGCCCACCGTGCGTCCACCGCAAACCCGGCCGCGCCCGTTCCCGGCGGAAAGCGGCTTCGTTCCCGATCCCTCGTGACGGCGAGTGTTCACGCTACCATTGGCGCCGATCTTCACGAGCGGGGAGCGCGGTGGCGCAGAGCGAACAGATTTCACCCGGGCGCCGGCGCCGCGCGCCGGATACGCGCGGCGACCAGCGGCTAGCGTCGGCGGCCGGATCGCACACTGCGCCCGCGTCCGTCTTGCCGGGCTGAGGTCGAGCTGGACGAACTGCGTACCGACGAGGGTCTGATGCACGCCTGGTGCTCCGGCGAGGAGACCGCTTTCGCCGCGCTCTACGCGCGCTGGCGGCTGCGCCTCTATCGCTACCTGGCCCATCAGGCGCCGCGCGAAGCGGATGAACTGTTTCAGGATGTCTGGCTGCGGATCAGCGCCGCGCGCAGCCAGTTCATGGGCTCGGCGAGGTTCTCGACCTGGATGTTTCGCATTGCGCATCACCGCCTGATCGATCACTTCCGCATGCATGCGCGGCACGTTCTCGTCGAGTACGACGACGAATCGCTCGGACAGATTCCGGCAGCGCCCGAGCTCGACCCATTGACCTGCGTGCAGCGCCAGCAGGCGGCGGCCGCGCTGCAGGCCGCCGTGCAGGCGCTGCCGGCGCCGCAGCGCGAAGCCTTCCTGCTCGCCGAAGAAGGCGAGCTCAGTCTGGACGAAATTGCCCAGGCGATGGGTGTGCCGCGCGAGACGGCCAAGAGCAGGCTGCGCTACGCGCAGGCGAAACTGCGCAGCGCACTGGCGGTCTGGCAATGAACGAGCGCGACCGGCAAGTCTCGGCTCTGTGGTGCGAAGTCGAGCACCCGGCACCGCCGGCGGCGCTCGACGCCGCCGTCCTCGCCGCGGTGCACGCTGCCGCGCCCGACTTGCCGCGTGCGCCAGTCGGGCGCCGCCCATTATGGTGGCGCTGGCAGGCCGGCTTCGCGCTGGCCGCTGTTGCCGTGCTGTCGAGCAGCTTGAGCTGGCTGGTGCACGATGCGCAGCAAGCCAGCGAAGCGCCCGCCGCAGCGTCCGCCGCGCGCCCGGCGCCCGGCACGCCGGCGCCTCGCTCGCTTGCTCCGGCTGCCGCCGACGCCGAGGCGCTGGGCGCAGCGCCGCCTTCGCCCGCGACGGCGCAGCGCGCGCGCGAGCATGGCGCAAGGCCCGGCGGCGACACGGCCAAGTCAGGAAGCAGCGGCACGCGCCCGACGATCGTCGCTGTACCGGCGGCCTCGCGCGCCACCGTCGAGCCGTCGCCAGCCGAGCCGCCGCGCAGCACGCCGACCGGCAGTCCGGCACCGGCCGCAGCGGGCGGTGCCGGCGCCGTCCACCTGCCGGCGGCGACCGCACCGCCCGTGGCCGCGCCGCTTTCCGCTGCACCAGCCGCTGCGTCAGCCGAACGTGTCAGCGAAACGCCCTCGTTGCACGAAGGCTCGAGGCCCGCCGTAGCGACGGCAGACTCCGCGGTCGGCGACGACTCTGCGGACGACCTCATTCGGCGGATTCGCGCGGCGCGTGCGCAAGACCAGCTTGCTGAAGTGCAGCGCCTGCTTGCCTTGCTGCGCCATCGCTACCCCGATCGGGAACTGCCGGCGGACCTGCGCGAGCCAACGCGCTAAGCCGTGCGTACCGTCAATGCCGCCGAGCTTCTTCTTCCTTCACCCGGTCACGACGATCGGCTGAAGTTTGCCGTGCGGTGCTTCGGGGGCACTTGGTCGACCGCCTCGTGCCGTTTGCCCGCAGCGAGTCGCTCGCAGCCGAAGGTCCGACGATGACGCATCACAGGCAGCCTAGACAAACCCATCGCTGGCGCCTTGCAAAGTGATAAACGTGACTGAGCTTGGCGAATCAAGGCACGGACGACATTTCCTCCAGGCTACTGGATTAATCGGGCGTTGCCTCCGTTGTGGGATCGGGTCGGGGGTACTTGTCGTCATAGACTTTCGGATCATTGAAAAGGCACAACGGCCCGATTTGAACCATTCCCTTACTGCCAGCGAGTGGCCGCACTTCGTTCTCGCTGCCAGTTGACTGGGCGTCGTCCGGCGGTCTGCCAAACTCCAGGACAACGGAGCAAATGCAACCAAGGTCGATGCTCGAAGGTCCCCCAGGGTTGCCATCGCTGTCGAATCGATGCCACTCATCCTTGTTTGCCAAATCGATCACCACGTTTATCCACTCGGTTCCGACGATTCGGGTACAGATGTACTGTGTTGGGCTTCTCGCATACATCCAGTGTTGCGCGTAGCCATTGACGATGCGCACGGCAACCGCCACGTCCGGTGCGTCTTCTTCTCTGTTCAGGGAGCGAACGCGAAAGACAAGGTAACGCCGCGATTCTTTGTTCAAGTATGGCCGGTCCTCAGATCCGCGAATCGCAACGTTTCCCGGCCAGCGTCCTTTCTCGTTGTCAAACGCGACGATCAGAGAAGCGCGGGCCTTTGGGATTCGCGCCTGTATCGTGTTCGGGCCTTCGGCGTCGGCCCAGAGATACTGCACCGGACTACCCACTCTTTTGGTCAGTTTGCCGAAGTCCTGGAAGTCATCATACCCGCGGCGCGTCTCTTTTCCACTGCCGTAGTAGCAGAACTTCAGGTTTTCTCTCATCTCCTCAATCGATTCGGTTCGAACTTCGATTTCAGGATGGGTAGGTTGGATGATCTTAGTGAACTTCTCATCGAGCCAGGGCCACCACGCGTCGAAGGCCTTGTTCAACCGGGTATCGTCAAGTCGATTAGGCAGACTGTCGTTAAGTGTCTGGACCAACTTGAGCGTGCCTTCACGGTTGGCCAACAGCCCCTGAAAGTTTCCAAGTGGAGTTCCCGACAGGACCTTTTGCGGGTTCTGAAGACTATTGGTTGTATCGGGACTTGAACGCTTGGCCTCCGGAAAACCGAACATGTAGGGAATGACCAAACGCTTCTGACCTCGTAACTGTCGGGCAATTGCACCGGACTCGAAGTTGATCCACGGTTTCCCGATGTTGTCAGGCGTGAGGCAGATGATGCCAATCTTGCTGCGGTGAAGCCTCTTCATAATTGCCGCAAGCCAATCGGTACCGGGAGTGATGTCGTACTCAGCCAGGAAGGGCTGAACGGCTTGAATTGTCCACGGAAGCCATTCGTACAACGCTCGAGCGACTGCATGACTTGGGTGTGTTGCTTCGTTGTCGGGCTTCTCCTTTTCGGTTGAATGGCTTATGAATATTTTCATGGTTGGCCTGATTTTCATGTTTGATCTCGCGTAAAGGTTGTGTTTCAAGATGTGACATCATACGTACGTGCACCCGGCACCCTGTTGCACTGCTTAAACCGTACGCGCGGGTTTGGGTCGGTTTGGCTTTGCGCCTTGCCCATTAGATCGGCGACTTGTCTGCCGAGTCCCTCTTTATCGTGCTTGCGCTGCAGTGAGCGGCCATAGCTGCCTCCTGTGCTGATTTGCCTTGGAACAGGCTAACGTTCGTGCATGGGGTTGGCGTCGCGTGCTGGGCGATGTCGAGTTGAGCGGCACGCTGTTTGGCCGCCTAGCTTGGCGTCCCCTTCCGCTGAGCGTGCGCTTGCTGAACGGCGTAGCCAGCGATCAGGGCAATCACTGTCATCCGTTTCGTCCGTTGCCGGCCGGCGTTGAACGAAGACAAGAACCTCGGCGCAATATCATCCCCCTTGGCTAACGGCGTGACTTAATAATAGACCCTGAACATGTGCTGGATCAAGTCGAATTCGTGCAGATACGCCTTGGCCAAGCATCGGCAATGTGGCGCCGGAAATCCGGACAGCACGATAAGCGGTAGTCTTGCCCCATCGAAGGACTGCGGAAGCGGCCGCAACTCAAGCGAGAGCACGAAGAGAAGGCCCGGGCGGCACCACACGCCGGCATTCAAGGCGCAGGTGGTTGGCGCGCATGGGCATCCGGGGGTTCTGTCGGAAGCACAACACCTCCCGTCGGCAGCGGGGTGATCAAATCCATTCGGATCTGCTGCGCGACCTTGCCGTCGCGCAGCTTGAGCTGACCCGCAGCAAGCCAGCGAAGCGCCCGTCGCAGCATCCACCGCGCGCCCGACAGCCGGCACGTCGGCGCCTCGCTCGCTCCGGTTGCCTCCTGCGGCGAGGCGCTGGGCGCAGCGCCGGTTTCGTCAGCGACTGCGCAGTGCGCGCGAGCATGGCACCAGGTTCGGCGGCGATCCGGCCAAGTCAGGAAGCAGCGGCACGCAGCCGACGATCATCGCCGCACCGGCGGCCCTGCGCGCCACCGCCGAGCCGGTCCCCGCTGTACCAGGCCCATGTGTCAGCGAAGCGGCTGTGTTGCGCGACCGCGCCGCCGCGGCCGTGGCGGACGGCGCGGCGGCCGGCGAGCGCACCGCGAACGACATCATTCGGCGAATTCGCGCGCTGCCGCGGTAGCGCGTACCGACGTGTGGGAGCCTAGCGCGAACTGCCGGCAGCGCTTTCAGCGGCCTGGGCAGCAGGCCGATAGGGTCCATCCGGCAGCGCCTTGTCGCCCCAGGCGAAGGCCGAACGGTGTGCGCTCCGGGTTAACGGCATGTAGTTCGGCGCGGCGCGGGTGATGGCTGCTTCCACCAGCATGCCGACCAGCCTCGCCAGCGGCGGTCCGGACGAGTTGCTCTGCGGCTGGTACCGCATGCTCCGCTTTTCCCGCCAGAGTTCGGCACCATCCCGGCCGGTTATTCGATACTCGAACTCCACCGTTACGGTCGTCGTCAACAGCACGTATTGCGCGTCCCATCGGTTGATCGTCACAAAGAGGACGGCATCGGCGTCGAACAGCCGGGCGAGAACCGCCGGTGCCTGCTCGTGGATCTTCTCGCCTTCATACATGCCTTCTTGCTCTAGAACGTACTTCGTCGTGTTGACCGGAAATACATAATAGCCCTTTTCAGCAAGCGGTATGGGAAGCGTGGCCAGGACATAGTTCGGTGCATCCACATCGAGCGACTTGTTGACCACGGGGACGACCAGGATCGAACGTGGTGCCGCGGCCCGCCAAGCGCTGTTCTCGGCTTGATCCTTGCGCGCTGCGGGGGCGCCGCACGCGCTGAGCATGAGCAATGCGACCAGGCAAAGAAGCTGCCTCATTTGGCGGTCTCCTTTTCGATCTGTTCTCGCCGGCGGAGGTTGTCGATCAGCGAGGTCATCAGGCCGCGGCTTTCAGGCCAGGCGTCACGCTCCTTCTCATAGTGGGCGACGGCCTGGTCGGCCGATCCGGCGAGCAGGTACAGCGTTCCCAGTTCGGCGTACAGCCCGGGCGCGATCTTGCGCGAGCCGACTTCCATCTCGGCAATATGCGCGGCCAGCTTTGTGCGCATCGCTTCGACTGCGACCGGGTCCTTGTACGCCTGATAAAGCAGTTCCTCGTACGCTCCCCACTGATAAAGCGACGGGGGTTGCGCAACACAGGCGGCGAGGGTCATCGCCAGGGGGGCGAGCAGGGCAGGGCGCACGATCATCTCCTACCTGACGACAATCGTCCGGTGCACGCCATCGCCGACGTAGACCTTCTCTTCCAGCACGCGCTGGCCTCGCCACTCGATATGCACGACATGGTTGCCGGAGAGGACACGCAAAGCAGCCGCTCCCTCCAGGTAGTCTTCGACCGCACCGACCTCGAGTCCGTCAACAATCACCCTTGCCAGGCGCAGGTTGTCGTCGGCGACGCGGAACGAGATCTGCGGACGCAGATCGCTCACCCCCTGTTTCTCGGTCGGCATCTGGGTGCAGCCGCCGAACAGCGGTCCGCAAAAGGCGAGGGCAAGCAGCAGGACGAGACGCAAGCCGTTCATTTTCCATCCCCTTCATGGCGCACGACGATCTGATCTGGTTTGCGGTTGCCGAGCGAGCCGGAGACGACGCTGGCTACCGCGCCTTCGTTCAGTTCGCCTTCGCCAAACAGCGAGTCGACGCGAAGGCTGGCAATCGTCTGGCCAGGCAGTGTGATCTCGGCGCCAGTCTGCGGCGATATCATGCGCTCTCCTCGGGTTTGCACGACAAAGCGCATGCCGGGTCGGATTCCCTGGCTGCGTCCACCGCCGAGGTACACTCGGTTGCCTTCGCTCTTCAGCACGTAGGTTTCCCATGGGCGGGCGCTGAGTTCGACCGACATGCGATTGACCGCGTCGGCGACTGCCTGGCGTATCGCCGCATCGTTCAGCGTGCCGTCGTAACCGGCCTGCGAACCGAAACCGAAGGTCGATGCCGTTTCCGTCGACGCCTCACCCGCCCCGGAGGCGGCGAAGAAAACGTGTCCGGTCGTCGTGTCGACCAGGCGGATGTCAATCTTGGCAAACGCCACCTGCCGCTTGCTGGACGAAACGAAGCCGGTGGCGCCGACGGTCTTGCGCCCGAATTCGGTCAGCGATCCGACGATCAGCGCGTCGACGCCAATCAGCTTGAGCTTGCTGTCGGTCAGGCGACTCTCGGCCTGCACGCGACCGATGTCGGGTCGTTCGAAAACCAGATAGGCGCCGGATTCGGTGAGCGCCTTGCTCATCAGATCGGTGACCTGCTTGCCGAGCGGATCGTCGTGCCGATCGCGCAGCAGCGAGCGGCCGTAGCTGGTTTCATTGCTGATTCGTCCGAGGGCAATCTTGCGCTTCAGCCGCGGACTGCTCCCCGCCTGTTCGGCTACCGCCAGTTGGGCGGCACGCTGCAGCGCGGCCGGCTGCGGCGCTTCCTTTGGCTGAACCTGCGCTTGCTGAATGGCACAACCGGTGACGAGGAGAACAACGGCCAGCGCCCCCGTCCGCTGCCGGCTGGCCGGCGAAAATGAATGGCAGGAAGCACGCATGATCGATCCCCTCCCTGGAAGTACGGCTTGCCCTGATAATAGACCCTGAACCGGTGCCGGATCCAGTGAAATTCGCGCACACACGCCTTGCCCACGTCGTGCAGATGTGCCGCCGGAAATCCGGACAGCAGAATAGGTGGCAGTCTTGCTCCATGAAACGGCTGCGCAAGCAGTCGCATCAGCCGCTTTGCGAAACTCGCCCCCGTCGTCCTGCAGTTGCTGGATTACCGAGACGAGCGTTCTGCGAAGGCGCATGTGTTCGTGATTGGCTATCCATCAGCCGTCCAGTCTTCAACTTCAAGTCCATCGACCTGAGCGAAAGCACGGTCGCTTGTTACCACTACCGCGCCTGCCTGAATACCGTGTGAGGCAATCAAAAGGTCGAGTGCTCCCAGCGCCTTGCCTTGCCGCTCCAGCGCTGCCCGTGCAGTTCCGTAACGCTCTGCAACGCTGCTATCCCATGGCAGCACGTCCACTCGCCGCAGAAACTCCCGCACCGCCATATGCAAGCGTTTCGCTTCGATCCGTCGCGCCAGTCCAAACAGCAGTTCACCTTGCGTGATCGACGAGATGCAGACAGCCGCCATTGGAACAGCCAGCACCCGCCGGACAACAGCAGGATGCTGCCTGATGAAGTGACTCACCGTGTTCGTATCGAGCATGTACCGGGTCATTCTTTCCACCCGCCAAACGGATCACGGTCTTGCGCGTCCTGTTGCCGTTCCCCTGCGGCCAGAAAGTCTGCCGGAACGCTGGCATCCTTGAGCGCAGCAAAGAAGCCGTCCCACGTTGTCGGCTTGCCGGAAAGGATGACATCGCCCGTCTCCGGGTCGCGTCGGATGTAGACCTCAGTGCTGTCGAAACGGTATTCGGCAGGCAGCCGAACGGCCTGACTGCGCCCATTCCTGAACAGCTTCGCGATGTG
>ERZ761607.2129-NODE-2129-length-22402-cov-6.298340_pt1 | contig 22402 bp, 24 predicted proteins | sample MGYA00511164_ERZ761607 | MGnify/ENA primary metagenome ERZ761607 (study PRJEB28899, sample SAMN02445080) | bioreactor sludge metagenome | biome: EBPR sludge | place: Australia: Brisbane, Thorneside Wastewater Treatment Plant | collected 2011-06-22 ... | reverse complement strand
TTGCAGCACCTCAACCCACAATTTCAACCTCCTGTCAATGCGTAAATCCTATATTCTAAGAAATACTCGCCGAAAAACCGTCTTTTTCTCACCTCTCTATCCCAGGAGTTACCGCATGGCCGGCACCAGTTTGTTAGCCCTGATCGATGATATCGCCACCGTGCTGGACGACGTGGCGCTGATGACCAAGGTGGCGGCGAGAAAGACCGCCGGTGTCCTGGGCGACGATCTGGCGCTGAACGCCGAGCAGGTCTCGGGGGTGCGCGCGGAGCGCGAACTGCCGGTGGTGTGGGCGGTCGCCAAGGGATCGATGAAAAACAAGCTGATCCTGGTTCCGGCGGCGCTGTTGATCAGCGCGGTGGCGCCGTGGGCGATCACCCCGTTGTTGATGGTGGGCGGCGCCTATCTGTGCTTCGAGGGCTTCGAAAAGCTGGCGCATAAATTCCTGCACGGCAAGGCCGACGTGGAGGCCGAGCACGCCGCGACCGTCCAGGCGATCAGCGATCCCGCCGTGGATTTGGTGGCGCTCGAACAGGAAAAAATCCGGGGCGCGATCCGCACCGACTTCATTCTCTCGGCGGAAATCGTCGTGATCGCCCTGGGTACGGTGCAAGGCGCGGCCTTCGCCGCCCAAGTGGCCGTGGTCGCCGGCATTGCCGTTCTCATGACGGTGGGCGTGTACGGCCTGGTGGCCGGCATCGTGAAGCTGGACGATGCGGGATTTCACCTCGTCAAGGATGACGCGGCCCACGCCTGGGCCGGCTTCAAGCGCGCCTTGGGCCATGGCCTGTTGTATGTCGCGCCGTATCTGATGAAAACGCTGTCCGTCGTCGGCACGGCGGCCATGTTCATGGTCGGCGGGGGCATCCTGCTGCATGGCCTGCCCTATGCGTCCGAGGTGTTGCACCACGCGGAAGCCGTGGTCCATAACGTACCCGGCATCGGCGGCGTGTTGGCGGCCCTCACCCCGATGCTATTGAACATGCTGGCCGGAATCGTCGCGGGTGGCGTCGTGCTGGCCGGCGTCAACAAGGCGACGGCCGTGTTTGGAAAACGCGGCAAACCGTCGGATTCAACCTGACAACTCGACCTGTCCACCGTCGATCCCATGCCCATCGTTACCCTGACCTGCCATCCCGCCACGCCTTGCGCAATCATCCGGCGCTTCACGGTTCAAGCGCGCCGGACCCGCGCCGGATCGCTCGCGCTGCGCTACGTGATCGAGGGCGACCCGGCCAGCGTGCGCCTGCCCGACCCGCGCCCGTCGCGTCGCGCGGACGAGCTTTGGCGGCATACCTGCTTCGAGGCGTTCCTGGCGGGAGGCGCGCGCGCGGGTTATCATGAGTTCAATTTCGCGCCATCGGCCGAATGGGCCGTTTATCGCTTCACGGCGTATCGAACGGGAATGACGGCCGTCGATCCAATCCCGCCACCGACCCTCACCTTGCGCGTTGGCGCGGATCGGCTCGAACTGGAAGCCGTGGTGGAGCTGGCCGAGCTGGCGGCGGAATCGAGCGCCGCGGAAGCGCGGCTGGCGCTGTCCGCCGTCATCGAGGAACGAAGTGGCCAACGCTCGTATTGGGCGTTGCGGCACCCACCGGGTCCGCCGGACTTCCACCACCCCGACGGCTTCGCGCTCCCGCTCAAGCACCTTACCCAAACCACGGAATTGACCTAACCGCAGGATGACTCCCCGATGCAACCGATCCTCAAATCCGCCAAGCTCGCCAACGTCTGCTACGACATTCGCGGCCCGGTGCTGGCGCGCGCCAAGCAGATGGAAGACGAAGGCCAGCGGATCACCAAGCTCAACATCGGCAACCCGGCGCCGTTCGGCTTTCTGGCGCCGGACGAGATCGTCCAGGACGTGATCCACAATCTGCCGGACGCCTCCGGCTACTGCGATTCAAAAGGGTTGTTCGCCGCGCGCAAGGCGATCATGCACTACACCCAGCAAAAGCAGATTCGCGGGGTACAGGTCGAGGACATCTACATCGGCAACGGCGTGTCCGAATTGATCACGATCGCCCTGCAAGCCCTGCTCAACAATGGCGACGAGGTGTTGATTCCGGCGCCGGACTATCCGCTGTGGACGGCGGTGGTCAGCCTGTCGGGCGGAACCCCGCGCCACTATCTGTGCGACGAGCAGGCCGGCTGGCTGCCGGACCTGGACGACATCCGCGGCAAGATCACCCCGAACACCCGCGCCATCGTCGTCATCAACCCCAACAATCCGACCGGCGCGCTGTACCCGGCGGAACTGTTGCGGGAAATCCTGGAAATCGCCCGCCAACATCAACTCATCGTGTACGCCGATGAGATTTACGACAAGGTGCTCTACGACGGCGCCCAGCACACGTCCATCGCGTCCCTGGCCGACGACGTGCTGTGCTTGACCTTCAACGGCTTGTCGAAAAACTATCGGGCCTGCGGTTATCGCGCTGGCTGGGTGGTGGTATCGGGCGAACGGAGCCATGCCCAGGACTATATCGAGGGCCTGACCATCCTGGCCTCGATGCGGTTGTGCGCCAATGTCCCGGCCCAATACGCGATCCAGACCGCGCTCGGCGGCTATCAAAGCATCGGCGACCTGGTGTTGCCCACCGGCCGGCTGGGCAAGCAACGTGACCTGGCGTTCCAGTTGCTCACGGCGATTCCCGGCGTCAGTTGCGCCAAACCCCAGGCGGCGCTGTATCTGTTTCCACGGCTCGATCCCAAACTCTATCCCATCGCCGACGATCAGCAGTTCGTGTTGGAACTGTTGCTGGAGGAAAAGGTGCTACTGGTACAAGGCACCGGCTTCAACTGGCCCCAACCCGACCATCTGCGGATCGTGTTCCTGCCGCACGAGGACGACCTGATGGACGCGATCGGGCGCCTCGGCCGCTTTCTGGAGCGTTATCACCGGCGCCATCACGGCGCGTGACGGCGCGGTTCCACGGTCAGTTCGGCCAGCACCTGTTCGGCGATCGCCAGGCAGGCGGTCAGGCCCGGCGATTCGATCCCGAACAGGTTCACCAGCCCCGCCACCCCATGCGCGGCGGGTCCTTGGATGATGAAGTCGCCGGCGATCTCGTCCGGGCCGGTGATCTTGGGCCGAATCCCGGTGTAACCCGGTCGCAGCGCGCCGTCCGGCAGGTCGGGATAGTAGCGGCGGATCGCCCGGTAAAACTTGCCCTCCAGGCCAGATTCGAACGCATGGTCCGGCGTGGTCGGCCAGCCGCTGACATCCGGCCCGAACCGGCACTGGCCGCCCAAGTCGAGCGTCACGTGAATGCCCAGTCCGGCAGGGTCGGGCATCGGATAGACCAGATTTTGGAACGGCGCGCGGCCACTCAGCAGGAAATAGTGTCCCTTGGCGTAGAACGTGGGCGGGATGCGTTCGGCCGGAAAGCCGACGATGCGCCGGGCCAGTTCCTGCGCTCGCAAGCCGGCCGCGTTGACCAGCCAGCGGCAACGCAATTTGAGCGGCGCATCACCGCTGGTGGATAAAACAATTCCATCCGGCTCGATGCGCGCGCCAGTGACTGACGTGTGGGTGACCAATGTCGCGCCGGCCCGTTCGGCGTCGCCCAGCAGCGCCAGCATCAGGCCGTGGCTGTCGAGGATGCCGGTCGATTCGGAATACAGGCCGGCGACCGCGCGCACCGCCGGTTCGCGTCGGTGAATCTCGACGGCCCCCAGTGACTGGAGCGGCACGCCGTTGGCGGCCGCTCGCTTCGCGTAGCTGGCAAGCATGGGCAGTTCCTCGGCGTCGACGGCGATCAACAGCTTGCCGATCCGGCGATGGGCGACGCCGCGCTCGGCGCAGTACCGATAGAGCAGTTCCTTGCCCCGCACGCACCAGCGGGCCTTGAGCGAGCCGGTCGGGTAGTAGATGCCGGCGTGGATAACCTCGGAATTGCGCGCCGAGGTTTGCGTGCCGAAGCGGGCCTCCGCCTCCAGGATCAACACTTCGTGGCCGGCCAGCGCCAATTGGCGGGCCACCGCCAGGCCGATCACCCCCGCGCCGACGACGATGGTATCGATGGTTTCCATGATCCCCCCGACCGCTGGATTGGCCTATTCGCCCCGGAACCGGGGTTTTCGTTTCTCGCGGAATGCATTCAAGCCTTCCTGATAGTCGTGGCTGTCGTACACGACGCGGCGCAGACCCTGGATCCGCTCGAACAGTTCCGGACTCAGGGTGCGGGCGCTGGCCAGCAGCCGCAGTTCCTCCTTCATCACCGCGATGCTCAGGGGCGAGTTGGCGACGATCCGGCCGGCCAGGCCGTACACGAAGGCTTCGATCTCGTCGGCGGGCTTGATGTAGTTGATGACGCCGAGATTCAGCGCCTGCGCCGTCGGGATCGGTTGCGCGGTGAACAGCATTTCCTTGGCTACTGGCAGCGGCACCATGTTCATCAGCGTCAGCAGACCGCTCAGGTTGTAGGGAACGCCGAGTTTGGCCGGGGTGATGGCGAACGTGGCTTCGGGCGTGGCGACCAGAATGTCACAGGCCATGGCCACCTCGCAGCCACCGCCCCAGACGCCGCCCTCGATCAGGGCGATGACGGGCGCCGGAAATTCCTGAATGGCGCGGACCAGCACGCGCAGTGAATCGCTCCAGCCGAGCGGGTCGCGACCGCGATCGGGCAACTCGCTGACATCGTGGCCGGCGGACCAGACCTTGGTCCCGGCGGGGGCGCGCAACACGGCGACGCGGATGCTTTGCTCCCGAAAGCACTCCAGGGCGGTGGTGATCTCGCCGATCAACGCTTCGCTGAGGGCGTTGCGCTTTTGGGCGTGGTTCATCACGATCGTTCCGATGGCATCTTGGGTTTCGGTCAGGATCAGGGGCACGGTTTTTCTCTGAAAGGGGAACGATGATAGTCTCACTTATCCGACATATTGCTTCCAACTCTCGTAAGGATCAATCCCACTGGCTTGTGTTATCCTTATTATTTCGATATTATTGGAAATATGGACAAATCAACCGCCATTGCCATTCTCGGTGCCCTCGCGCAGGACACCCGGCTCGATGTCTTCCGTCATCTGGCCCAGACCGGACCACAGCCCGCCGGTCAGGTGGGCGAGCATTTCGGCCTGCCGCTGGCGACGTTGTCGTTCCACCTGAAAACCTTGCAGCAGGCCGGTTTGCTCGATTGCCGTCGCGAGGGTCGGCAGTTGATCTATCAGGCCCGCTGCGACGCGATCGTCGATCTGATGGCCTATCTGACCGAGCATTGCTGCAATTTGCCGGCGCTCGACGCCAAGACGCCAATCCCCGTCGAAATCTTGACCCGGAAACCCGCTGCCATGAATCAAGAAGCGATCTACAACGTGCTGTTCCTTTGCACCGGCAATTCCGCCCGCAGCATTCTGGCGGAAGCCACCATGAACCATCTCGGCCAGGGCCGCTTCCGCGCCTTCAGCGCCGGCAGCTTTCCCACCGGCAAGGTCAATCCCTTCAGTCTGAAGCTGCTGGAATTGCAGGGCATTCCCACCGGGGGATTGCGCAGCAAGAGTTGGAATGAATTCGCCACGCCCGATTCCCCGTCACTGGATTTCGTGTTCACGGTCTGCGACAACGCCGCCGGCGAGGTGTGCCCGCTCTGGCCGGGTCAGCCGATGACGGCGCATTGGGGGGTGGAAGACCCGGCGGCGGTGGAAGGCGACGATGCGATCAAGATGCTGGCCTTCCGCAAGGCGCTGCGCGAACTGGAAAACCGCATCAAGATTTTCATGAACCTGCCGATCCGCTCGCTGGACAAGATCAAGCTGAAGAGCGAGCTGGACGAGATCGGTCGGACCACCTTGGAAGGAAGCTCGTGAGCGCGGCTTGCGAGATGACCGCCAAACAGGCGGAGAACGCTCGGTTGGGCGTGTTCGAGCGTTACCTGACGCTGTGGGTGGCGCTGTGCATCGTGGCCGGCATCGTGCTGGGCCACTTCCTGCCGGATCTGTTCCAAACTATCGGCAAGCTGGAAATCGCCCAGGTCAATCTGCCGGTGGCGGTGCTGATCTGGCTGATGATCATCCCGATGCTGGTCAAGATCGACTTCGCCGCGCTGCGCGAGGTCGGCCAGTACTGGCGCGGGATCGGCGTCACCCTGCTGATCAACTGGGGAATCAAGCCGTTCTCGATGGCGCTGCTCGGTGGGTTGTTCGTCGGCGGGCTGTTCGCGCCGCTGCTGCCGGCGGAGCAGATCGAGTCCTACATCGCCGGGCTGATCCTGCTGGCGGCCGCGCCCTGCACCGCGATGGTGTTCGTGTGGAGTAATCTGACCAGGGGCGAGCCGCATTTCACGCTCAGCCAGGTGGCGCTGAACGACCTCATCATGGTGTTCGCCTTCGGTCCCATCGTTGGCCTGCTGCTGGGGTTGACCTCGATCACCGTGCCGTGGGAAACCCTGTTTTTATCGGTGGTGCTGTATATCGTGATTCCCTTGATCATCGCTCAGGGGGTACGCGGCGCCGTGCTGAAGTCACGGGGAGCGGCCGGGCTGGCGCGGCTGCTGGAAAAACTGGGTCCGCTGTCGCTGCTTGCCCTGCTGACCACGCTGGTGCTGCTGTTCGGCTTTCAGGGCGAGCAGATCGTGAAACAGCCGCTGGTGATCCTGTTGCTGGCGATTCCGATCCTGTTCCAGGTGTTCTGCAACGCCGGGCTGGCCTATTGGCTCAACCGCAAGGTCGGCTCGCCGCATTGCGTGGCCGGTCCATCGGCGCTGATCGGGGCCAGCAATTTCTTCGAACTGGCGGTGGCGGCGGCGATCGCCCTGTTCGGCTTCGAATCGGGCGCGGCGCTGGCGACCGTGGTGGGCGTATTGATCGAAGTGCCGGTGATGCTGGTGGTTGTCGGCATCGTCAATCGCAGTCGTGACTGGTACGAGCGGGATCGAGCACCCCGACAACCGAGACCGTTTAGCGTCCGTTGAAGGTTCCCGTGAAGACTCTCGAAATCGAATGGCGTCATCTCGACCAGGACGGGCGCACCTGCCTGCGCTGCTCCGATACCTTGCAGTCCCTGCAACAGGTCGTTGCGCAACTCTCCGCCGAATGCGCGCCGCGTGGCGTGGCCGTCGCGTACCGCGAAACCAAATTGCCGCCCGAGCGCTTGCCCGAATCCAATCTGATCCTGTTCGACGGCGTACCGCTGGAATCGGTGCTACCGGGCGCTGTCGCGTCGGAAAACGAGTGTTCGTCCTGCGGCGACCTGTGTGGCCAGCCGAGCCTTTGCCGCACCGTTGCCGTCGGGGGCCACACGTTCGAAGCCATTCCGGCAACGCTGATCCGACAGGCGGCGTGCGCCGCGGCTCAGTGCTGCTAAATCGTCTTCTTCCGATACCGATTTGGGTGAAGGAGTACTCCGATGGTTACGACGACCACCCTGACGGACCCGGCGCGTCCCGCCGGCTTTCTGGATCGGCTGCGCGCCATCGCGCGGGACTACCCCAACGAATTTAAGTGGCTGGCCGGGATCATCGCGGTGTTCCTGCTGGTCTTTTTCATGCCGGTGGGCGCGGCGCGGTTCGACCACGCTATTCTGGAAGGCATGGCGCTGTTGCACTGGTACGCCCGCGAGCATGTGATGCTCTGCCTGGTTCCGGCGTTCTTTATCGCCGGGGCCATCGCGGTGTTCGTCAGCCAGGACGCCGTGATGAAATACCTCGGCCCCGCCGCGCACAAGGCCGCCGCTTACGGCGTCGCTTCGGTGTCCGGTTCGATTCTAGCGGTGTGTTCCTGCACCGTGCTGCCGCTGTTCGGCGGCATCTACCGGCGCGGCGCGGGGCTGGGACCGGCCATCGCGTTTCTCTATTCCGGCCCGGCCATCAATGTGCTGGCCATCGTGCTGACCGCCAAGATTCTCGGTGTCGAACTGGGCGTGGGGCGGGCGGTAGGGGCGGTGAGCTTCGCGCTGGTGATCGGGCTGATCATGCAGTGGATTTACCGCCGCGAGGAGCAAACGCGAGCGACGGCGCGGAAGGGTTTCATAACCGGCGCCGACCAGGGCCGGCCGCTGGGCGACACTGCCGCATTCTTCGCTCTGCAAGTCGCCATCCTGGTTTTTGCCAACTGGGCGCCGGCCCGCGCCGAGGACAGCGCGGTGTGGCACGCGATCTTCGCCTGGAAATGGCCGCTGACCGCATTGGCCGGCGTCGGCCTGGCCGGGCTGCTGGTCTGGCGCTGGCGGTGGCGCTGGCCACCGCTGGCCGCGACCGCCGCAGTGGTCACCGTTCTGGCCGGGCTGGTTCCCCAACATCCCGAACTGGCGTTCGCCGCCGGTTTGATCGGCTTGACCCTGGCCGCTGCCGGACAACCCGGCGATGGCGAGGAGTGGCTGGGCCAGACCTGGAATTTCGCCAAGCTGATCCTGCCGCTACTGCTGGGCGGGGTACTGCTGGCCGGATTCCTGCTGGGCCGGCCCGGTCACGAAGGCATCATTCCATCCGAATGGGTCGGCGCGGCGGTCGGCGGCAATTCGCTGGCGGCCAATTTCCTGTCGGCGCTGGTCGGCGCGTTCATGTACTTCGCCACCCTGACCGAGGTGCCCATCGTGCAGGGGCTGATCGGCGCGGGCATGGGCCAGGGTCCGGCGCTGGCGCTGTTGCTGGCGGGTCCGGCGCTGTCCTTGCCGAACATGCTGGTGATTCGCGGCATTCTCGGCACGCAAAAAACGGTCGTTTATTGTTCGCTGGTAGTGGTCATGGCGACGCTCACCGGTTGGGTGTTCGGCACATTTTATCCGTGAGGATTACAGCCCATGGTCAAGCTTCAAGTTCTCGGCAGCGGTTGTGCGAAATGCGTCGCGTTGGGCCAACATGCGGAAATCGCCGCGCAGGCGCTGGGGCTGGAATACGAGCTGGAAAAAGTGAAGGATATGAACGCCATCATCGATGCCGGCGTCACGCGCACCCCGGCGCTGGCGGTGAACGGCGAGATCAAGAGCACCGGCAAGGTGTTGTCGGTGGACGAGATCAAGACGTTGCTGAGCGCCTGAGCGGGCGCTCCAGCCGCCATGAACCCGTCCCGCGACCACGCCCACCACCCGACCGCTCACCGGGAAATCGCGCGCACGATGGAGGTTTGAGATGCTCGAATCGGAGTTCGGAACGCCCGCGGTCTGGCGGTGCAAGACCTGGCTGGCCGTCTTGGCCGCCTTGGCCGCCTGGTGGCTGATTGTCGGCGCCGCCGTCGCGCAAGGCCCCTGGATCGAGACCGGCGCCGACGGCGACGTCCAGGTGCATCTCTACTTCTTCTGGTCCGAAACCTGCCCGCACTGTCTGAAGGCGCATCCTTTCGTGGAGACGATTCCCAAGGAACGCCCCTGGGTGATCGTCCATTCGCTGGAAGTCTCGCGACAGCGGGACAACGCCCGGCGCTTCATCGCCCTGGCCGAATCGCTCGGGCAAACGGCGGAGGCGGTGCCGACCCTGATCGCCTGCGGCGCGATGGAAACGGGTTGGGACGATGCGGCCAGCACCGGCGCCGCGCTGCTGCGGCGACTGGACGAATGCCGGGCGCGGGCGCTTCAAGGGACTGCGACCACCGTCATTGCGGCGCCCGCCGAACCGCTCAAGGTGCGCCTTCCCCTGCTCGGCGAGGTGGCGGCCGGCAGTCTCTCCTTGCCGGCCTTCACGGTGGTGCTGGCCGGACTGGACGCCTTCAATCCCTGCGCCTTCTTCGTCCTGCTGTTTCTGCTGAGCCTGCTCGCCCACCAGAAAAGCCGTTCCCGGATGTCCCTGATCGGCGGAATTTTCGTGCTGACCTCGGGACTGATGTACTTCGCTTTCATGGCGGCCTGGCTCAACGTGTTTCAACTGCTGGGCGCGCTGGCGTGGATCACCTGGGCCGCCGGCCTGCTGGCCGTGGCGGTGGGTCTCGTCAACATCAAGGATTTTTTCGCCTTCGGGAAGGGGTTTTCGCTGTCGATCCCCGAGTCGCGCAAACCCGTCATTTACCGCCGGGCGCGGGCGATCCTGAATGCGGAGCATCTGCCCGCCATGCTGGGCGCCACCGTCGTGCTCGCCGTGGCGGCCAATTTCTACGAACTGCTCTGCACCGCTGGCTTCCCAATGGTATACACGCGCCTGCTGACCTTGAACGAACTGTCGGCCGGTGCCCGCCATGGCTATCTGGCCTTGTACAACCTGATCTACGTGTTGCCGCTGGCGCTGATCGTGTTCGCCTTCGTGCGCACCCTGGGCGCGCGCAAGCTTTCGGAGCGGGAGGGGCGGCTGCTCAAGCTGATGTCCGGCATCATGATGCTGGAACTGGGTCTCCTGCTGGCGACGGCGCCCGCGCTGCTCGACAGTCTGTGGGTGTCGGCGGCGCTGCTGGCCATCGCCGTGGGCGCGACCGTCCTGGCGGCTCGATTGATCCCCGAAAACCGGGAACGGTCGAGTTGAGGTGGCGAAGCTCGTGCATCATGTCCGCCACCTCAATGCCCCAGGCCGAACCCACCGGCACCGTCATCGCCGTGCGCGGCAACGTGGTGGACGCGCGGTTTCCCTGCCGCCATGGTTTGGCGGGGCGGATGCGCGCCCTGTCCGCTGGCGCCCGACCGCAACCCAAGGTGGCCGATGGAGCCATCGAGGCATTGGGCGACCTTAATGTCGCTCGATCAAGCGCGAACAGGCAATCACCGTGCTCGCGATGTGGCCGGGGAAATAGCCACCGGCTCCTGAGTCGTCGGCGGGATCGAATAGGTGCAGGTCACATGGGCCACCGGCTCCGGCTCGCCTTCCGAATACAGCAACACTTCACCCACCGCCAACCGCTTGCCCAGCTTGAGAATCTGACCCCGGCCGATCAAATCGGCCGGCTTGGGGCGGCGCAGGAAATTGCAGGTCAGATTGGTCGTGACGGCCAATTCCACCCGCCCTATCAGGCTGAGCACCACCGCGTACATCACGATGTCGGCCAGCGCCATCTGCACCGGACCCGACACCGTGCCGCCGGGCCGGATAAAATCCTCGCGAAAGGGTATGCGGATGCTCGCCCGGCCGGCTTCCAGGCTTTCCACCTGAATGCCCAGCATCCCCACGAAAGGAACATGTTCATAGGCCAGTTGTTCGAATTCCGCCAGGGAGATGCGCGCCATGACCGTTCACCTTGAATAATCACCCTCACCCCCGCCCCTCTTCCGCCCGCGGGCGAGGGATTTTCGTACAGTTTCTCAATCCCGGAATTTCGGCTTGCGCTTTTCCTGGAACGCCCGCACGCCTTCCTTGGATTCCTCCGTACCGTAGAACAGACTGACCGCCTTCAGACCCAGCGCCGAAATGCCGGCGATATGGGCGGTGTCGGCGTTGAACGAGCGCTTGGCCAGTTCCAGCGCGGTCGGGCTTTTCTCCAGAATCTCCTCGCACCACTTATCCACCTCGGCATCCAGTTCGTCGTCGGGAACGGCCTTGTTCGCCAGCCCCATTTGCACCGCTTCCGCCGCCGTGTATTGCCGGCACAGATACCACACCTCCCGCGCCTTCTTCTCGCCGATCACCCGCGCCATGTACGCCGTGCCGAAGCCGGGGTCCACCGAGCCGACCTTCGGACCCACCTGACCGAACTTGGCCGATTCGGCGGCGAGGGTCAGGTCGCACAGCAGCGCCAGCACGTGGCCGCCGCCGATGGCGTAGCCGCGCACCTTGGCGATCACCGGCTTGGGCACGTCGCGAATCACGCTCTGCAACTCCTCCAGCGGCAGGCCGATCACGCCCCGCCCGTCGTAGTGCCCGGCGTGGGACGACTGGTCGCCGCCGGTGCAGAACGCCCTGTTGCCGGCCCCGGTCAGGACGATGACGCCGATCGAATGATCCCAGCCGGCCTTCAGAAAGGCGTGGATCATCTCCTCGCAGGTTTGGCCGCGAAAGGCGTTGAACTTGTCGGGGCGGTTGATGGTGATGGTGGCGACGCCGTTCCTGACGTCGTACAGGATGTCTTCGTAATCAGCGGTCATGATGGCTCCTGGGTGGGTTGCAAATTTCAGGGAACGATTTTCTTAATTTTTCTGCCCGGCCCGCGCGATCATCGTGGCGGTCAGGGTTGCGACGAGCGTCGGAACCCCGTCGTCGGCGCGGGCGAACACGTCGGCGCGCGAAACCGTGATCGTCTTGCCGGGCTTGATGACGCGGCCTTCCGCGACAAAATGCGTTCCGGCGGCCGGCCTGAGCAAGTTGGCTTTCAATTCGATGGTGAGAACCTCGCTGCCGGCCGGCATCAGCGACAGCGCCGCATAGCCGCTTGCGGTATCGGCAATGGCGGTGATGGCGGCCGCGTGCATGAAGCCGTGTTGCTGGGTGAGGCTTTCGCTGTAGGGCATCGAGATGTCGACCGCCCCAGGTTCGACGCGATCCAGCGTCGCTCCCATCATCCGCATCAGACCTTGCCGCGCGAAACTCGCTTGCACCACGGTGGCGAAATCGGGGTTGGACGGAATGAAATTCATGGCGGATGGGTGCCCTCAAATGGCTTCGGCAGAGGTGAATCGGGCGATCTCGGCTTCGGAAAATCCCCAGTTCGCTAGCCAGTCGCCCGAAGGGTCGGCTTGTCGGTCCGGCGGACCCTGAATCGCGGCCGGGGTGCGGCTGAAACGCGGCGCGGGGGCCGGCTGCATCAGGCCGGCGAACTCGACGAAGGTTTGCCGGGCCTGATTGTGCGGGTGAGCGGGCGCTTCGTCCAGACCGAGCACCGGCGCGACGCAGGCGTCGCTGCTCTCGAACAGCGCGCACCACTCGTCGCGGTTCCTGGTTCGGAACGCCGCCCGCAGCCGCTCCTTCAGCGCCGGCCAGGATTCGGGATGCCACTGTTTCTCGGGCGCGGGGTCGGTCACCCCGCAGCCTTCGAGCAATATCCGGCAAAAGTGGGGTTCGATGGCCCCCACCGCCAGCCACTTGCCGTCGGCGCATTCATAGGTGTCGTAAAAATGGGCGCCGCCATCGAGCATGTTGCGCGCGCGCCGGTCGGTCCAGCATCCCATCGCCTTCAAGGTCAGGACGCTGACCAGCAGCAGGGCCGATCCATCGATCATGGCCGCGTCCACCACCTGGCCCTCGCCGGAGTTGCGACTTTCGAGCAGGGCGGCCAGCAGACCGACGACCAGCAACATGCCCCCGCCGCCGTGGTCGGCAATCGCGTTCAGCGGCGGCGGCGGCCCGCCGTCGGCGCGGCCGATGGCGTGCAGCACGCCCGAGAGCGCCAGATAGTTGATGTCGTGGCCGGCGGTTGGGGCCAGCGGCCCGGTCTGGCCCCAACCGGTCATGCGACCGTAGATCAAGCGCCGGTTTCGCGCCAGGCAGACCTCCGGTCCCAGCCCCAGCCGCTCCATGACGCCGGGCCGAAAACCCTCGATCAGCGCATCGGCCCGTTCGATCAGCCGCAACGCCACCGCAACGCCGTCCGGGGTTTTCAGGTCGAGCTGGATCGCGCGCCGTCCCCGATTGGCAATGTCCCTGTCCGGGGCAAACAACTGGGCTTGCGCGGCGTTCGGCGTCGTGGCGCGGTCGATCCGCACCACCTCCGCCCCCAGGTCGGACAGCATCATGCCGGCGAAGGGCGCCGGTCCGAGTCCGGCGAATTCGACGATCTTGATGCCTTGCAAGGGTCCCATCGACAATGTCCAAACGATCAGCCGGCCGCCACCGCCCGCCCGATCAGCAGACGTTGAATATCGGAAGCGCCTTCATAAATCTGGGTCACCCGGACGTCCCGATAGAGGCGTTCCACGGGAAAATCGGTACTGTAACCGTAACCCCCGTGAATCTGAATGGCGTCCGAGCAAACCCGTTCGGCCATTTCGGACGCGAACAGCTTGGCCATGGAAGCTTCCTTCAGGCAGGGGCGGCCGGCGTCGCGCAAGCTGGCGGCGTGCCAGACCATTTGCCGGGCCGCTTCGATTTGGGTCGCCATGTCGGCCAGGCGGAACAGCACCGCTTGATGCTGGACGATGGGTACGCCGAACGCCTCTCGTTCCCGGGCGTAGCCGGCCGCCGCCTCCAAAGCGGCTCGGGCCATGCCGACGGCCTGGGCGCCGATGCCGATCCGCCCGGCTTCGAGATTCGACAAGGCGATCTTGTAGCCTTCGCCTTCCCGGCCGAGCAGATTTTCGGCGGGAATCCGGCAGTTCTCGAACAGGATCTGCGCCGTGTCCGAGGCGTGCTGCCCCATCTTTTCCTCCAGCCGGGTCACGACGTAGCCCGGCGTGTCGGTCGGGACCAGGAAGCAGGAGAGACCTTTCTTGCCGACGGTCTTGTCGGTCACCGCGAACACGATGGCGACATCGCCTTCCTTGCCGGTGGTGATGAACTGCTTGGCGCCGTTCAGCACCCAAACGTCGCCCTCGCGCCGCGCCGTGGTCCGAATGGCGGCGGCGTCGGAACCGGTGTGCGGCTCGGTCAAACAAAAGCAGCCCAGCCACTCCCCGCGCGCGAATTTGGTGAGATAGCGCGCTTTTTGATCGTCGTTGCCGTATTTCAAGGTGATGCCGCAGGCGAGCGAATTTTGCACGCAGACGACGGTGGAGGTGGCGCCGTGACCGGCGGCGATCTCTTCGATGGCCAACACCATCGACAGATAATCCAGGCCGGCGCCCCCCCATCGCTCCGGCACCACCATGCCCATCGCGCCCAGCTCGGCCAACTCGGCCAGCGCCTCGCGCGGAAAGGCGCGGGTGCGCTCCCACTCCGTCGCGTTGGGCGCCAGCCGCTCGCGGGCGAACTGGTGCAGGGTGTCGCGGATCATTTCCTGTTCCTGGGTGAGGATCATGTTTTACTCCTTGGTCCGGGCGCGAAGGCTCTTTGGCCCTTGAAAGCGGTCACCGGCGCGGTATTGACGGAGGGGTATTGCGCTGGCGTTGCAGTAAGTCTATAGCGTGCTTGGGTGACACTCCATGTGAAAATAGGCTCATTTCGTTGAAGTTTTCCCGCAATGGCCGATGACGGGCGGCTGAGAATCGTATAATGGCTTTCTAAAAGACCCAACCGACACCCAAGGAGATCACCGTGAGCCACGCCGTTACCGTATCGTTCGACCACGACAGGGAATACGAGATCATGCTGCACGATGGCGACACCCGATGCATGGACAAGGAGCAGGCGCGTACCTGGCTGGCCCGGGAATTCGAGGAGTTGGAGTGCGTGCCGTCCAATCCGGTCGGCAAGATCCTGCTGCTCGACATGGTTCTGAACGTCGCCAAGTACGCGGGCGAGGAGTGTTTCGAGAACGGTGGCGAGTGGGCCAGGAACTACGCGATCGCGGTCGCGGTGTCCCTGGACCGTCCGGCGATTCGGGTGGACGTCGCGAACTTCGTGGTCGGGTGAACGCCCCCGGTTCGCCCATTGCGGTTTCTCTCATCGACTCCGCTCCAGTCCGGCGTTCTCCAAGTACCGCCACTCCCGAAACGTCGCGGCTTGCCCGCATCGTTGGCCCGTGTCATCGGTCAGGTTCCAAACCGTCGCCCGCTCGATCAGGAACCGCTGGCCCGTGCGCGAGATCCGCACGCCGGAATAGTCGTCGATGAATCCCTGGGCCGTGACCCGCGCGAGCAAACGCGCCCGCTCGGCCCGGTTCGGCGCTTCCGCCGTGTAGCGCGACGGCAGCCGAATCAGTTCCTCCCACGTCAGTTCGAACAGTTCCAGGGCCTTTGCATTGCCGTAGGTCAGGATCGGATCGGGCGCGGCATCGTGCGACAGCACGATGAAAGGCGCGTGAAAGATCGCCGCCGCCGCCGCCTCGGGCGATAGCGCCGCGTCGATCAGATCGCGTCCGGTCAGCGCATGGAACGCGCGGCGCAATAGCTCCGCGTGCTCGACCCGGTAATGATTGGCGGGACAGGGGACTGACACGAGCGGCTCCTTTGCGGTCGGGGCGGGGTCGGAATCGGTCGCTGGTGTTGGCGGCGGGTGGCAATTCGACAGAACTTTCAGCCGTTCAACTCCGCCAGCAATTGACCGATCATGCGTTCGACCTGGGCCTGGTAACCGCCGCCGAACAGATTGAGATGATTGAGCACATGGTACAGGTTGTAGAGCGTCCGCCGCTGGGGATAGCCGTCCGCCAGCGGCAGCGCCTCCCGGTAGGCGGCGTAAAAGCGATCCGAAAATCCGCCGAACAACTCGGTCATCGCCAGATCCGCCTCGCGGTCGCCGTAATAGACCGCTGGATCGAACACCACGGGTTCGCCGGTCACCGTGCAGCCGGCGTTGCCGCTCCAAAGATCGCCGTGCAGCAGGGCCGGGGTTGGCCGGTGGCCGACGAACAGACCGTCCAGCCGGGCGCGCAGGGCCTCGCCCCGGCTCAGCCACGCGCCGCCGTGGCCGTTGCGAGCGGCCAGCTCCAGTTGAAATCCCAGCCGCGACTCGCGCCAGAATTCGATCCAGTCCGCGCGGCGCGGGTTGGGCTGCGGGGTGGAACCGATGAAATTGTCTCGCTGCCACCCAAAGCCGGCTTGCGGCTGACGGTGCAAGGCCGCGAGTTGCCGGCCCAGTCGTTCCATCGTTCCCGTGCGGCTTTCCCCCAGCGGCAGGTACTCCAACACCAGGAAGGCTTGCCCGGCGACCAGGCCATGACCGAACGGTTGGGGAACCCGCACGGTGGCGGTCTTCGCCAATTCCGCCAGCCCCGCCGCCTCGACCTTGAACATCGGCAGGCTGGCGCTTTCGTTGCACTTGACGAAATATTCCCGATCCCGGTCGCATACTCGCCAAGCCTGATGGATGCAACCGCCACCGACCGGATGGCGCTGGCGAATGGCGAACGGCTGGCCGGTGACCGTACCAATGTATTGTTCCATGGCGATCCAGAAATCATTCATCGATTTCAAGGTCCGATCATGACGAATTACCGAACGATAGCGGCGTGACCAGATTAGCATAGCGTCGCCGTGGCTTACCGCAACCGTGGAGAAGTGATCGTGGATACCGCGCTCGTTGTTACTGGGCTGACCAGCGTCGCCTTCGTCGTCAGTCATTTGGGTCTGGCCAGCGATCCACTACGCGGCCGACTGGTCGCCCGCCTGGGCGAGAAGGGATTTCAAGGGCTGTACGGGCTGGTGGCCCTGGTGACGCTGGGCGCGATGATCGCCGCCTATAGCCAGGCTTCCCACCACGTCTACCTGTGGCTGCCCGGTCCCGGCCTGCGCCACTTGCCGTTGCTGGTGATGCCGTTGGCCCTGATCCTGATCGCTGGCGGCGTCTTGAGCCCCAATCCCTCGGCGGTCGGCATGGCCGGCGCGCTCGACCGCTCGGAACCGGCCCAGGGCGTACTGCGCGTGACCCGCCACCCGGTGATGTGGGGGGTGGGGTTGTGGGCGGCGATTCATATCGTCGTCAACGGCGATCTGGCGTCGCTGCTGTTCTTCGGCGGGCTGTTGCTGACCGCGCTGGTCGGCACCTGGCATCTCGACCGGCGGATGATGGCGTCCGAGGGCGAGCGCTGGCAACGTTTCGCCGCCGTCACCTCGTTCCTGCCCTTCGCGGCGCTGCTGGGCGGGCGCCAGCGCTGGGTGGCGGCCGAATGGCTCCGGCCGGCGCTGTGGGGGCTGGGACTGTTCGTGCTGTTGCTCCTTCTGCATCCCTATCTGTTCGGAATGCCGCCGTACTGAGGGGCGTCCTTTGGAAAGACCACTTCCGCGAGAAAATCCGATATGCGCGACCCGTTTCCCCTGCTGGCGAAGACCGACTTTCCGGCCATTTATCGCGACCGCGTCGACACCCTGCAAGCCAACCTGGGTTACCGCTGCAACCAGTCCTGCACCCATTGCCACGTGGCGGCGGGTCCCCAGCGAACCGAGGAAATGCGTTGGGAGACGATGGAACTGTTGCTGCGCTACCTCTCGGCGCGGGGCATCGCGACCCTGGATCTGACCGGCGGCGCGCCGGAATTGAATCCCCATTTTCGCCAACTCGTCGTCCACGCCCGTGACCAGGGCGTTCGGGTCATCGACCGCTGCAACCTAACGATTCTCAACGAGCCGGGCCAGGAAGATTTGGCCGCTTTCCTGGCTCACCATCGGGTCGAAATCACCGCGTCCCTGCCCTGCTACCTGGAGGAAAACGTCAACCAACAGCGCGGCAAGGGCGTGTTCGAATCCAGCCTCGCCGGCTTGCGCCAACTCAACGCGCTGGGCTATGGCCGGCCCGGCAACGGCCTGACGCTGAACCTGGTCTACAACCCGCTCGGCCCGGTGTTGCCGCCCGATCAAACCGGCCTGGAAGCGGCCTACAAACGGGAATTGGCCGTTCGCCATGGCATTGTCTTCAATCGCCTGCTGGCCCTGACCAACATGCCGATCCAGCGGTTCGGCAGCCAACTGCTGTCCAAGGGCCAGTTCAAGCCCTACATGGACCTGCTCAAATCCGCCCACCGGGACGAGAATCTGGAAGCGGTGATGTGTCGGAACCTCGTCTCCGTGGACTGGCAGGGTTACGTCTACGATTGCGATTTCAACCAGATGCTGAAGCTGCCGCTGGGCGCCGACGGATCGAATCGCACGCACCTGTCGGCGCTGCTGGACCGGGAGTTGGCCGGCGCCCGCATCCGGGTCGCCGATCATTGCTACGGCTGCACCGCCGGGCAGGGCAGCAGTTGCGGCGGGGCGCTCGACGCCGCGCCCCCCGCCCGAGCGGCGGCCTGACAGCAGCTCATCGATTCAATTGTTCACCAGAGCCAATACCCATCAGGAGATCGCCATGCCCAGACTTGGGCCTCGCCAGCCCGTTCCATCCCTCCAGGTACCGACCATCGAGCATGGCGACTGGGATTTGGCCGCCCAGACGCCCGCTCGCTTCACGATGATCGTGGTCTATCGTGGGTTGCATTGCCCCGTTTGTCGGGGCTACCTGAAGGAATTGCAAACGCTGGTGAGTGAATTCGAAGCGCGCGGTGTCGTCGTGTTGGCCGTATCCACCGACGACGCGGAACGGGCGCGGACGGCGCAAGCTCAATGGGGATTGACCGGCCTGACGCTGGGTTACGGCCTGTCCATCGACGCCGCCCGCGCCTGGGGCCTCTACATTTCCACCAGTCGGGGCAAAACCTCGCTCGGCATCGAGGAACCTGCCCGGTTCGCGGAGCCCGGGCTGTTCCTGGTCCGATCCGACGGCACGCTGTACGCCGCCGCGGTGAGCACCATGCCCTTCGCCCGCCCGCACTTCAAGGATGTGCTGACCGCGCTCGACTTCATCGTCAAGAACGATTATCCGGCGCGCGGCGAAGCCTGACTCTGACGCTGGAACGCGGGTCATTCCGGACAGGCGGCCAGCGCCAGCGCCTGCCAGACCTGGCCGTCGGTTTGATCCTGGACGAACGCCGCGACCCCAAGATCGCGGGAGCGAGCGTCCTCGGGCGGACGAAAACGATGCGGGTGGGCAAAGGTGCCATCCGCCGCCACCGGTAACGGCCCGATCAGTTCCCGCGTCACTCGTTCATGGCGCAGCCGTCGCGTCGCGTTTTCGCCGGCGGTGACCTGACTGGTCAGGCCGTCCTGGTACAACGCCACGAACACGCCGGCGCGGGCCGCCGCCAGGCGAGGTTGCAGCCGGCCCCGAACCTGGACCAGCCAGGCATCCGGGGCGGGAACGATTTCCAGGCTCAGCTCCGCTTCGGCCGGTCGAGTGTTGATCGCGGCGATGTGCTGGCGAAAAGCGGTGTTTCGGCTCCAGTTCAGCGTGGTGCGACCGTTGATCATCACCTGCGGGGTAAAGACGGTCTTGCTGCCCTGGACGGCGGTCAGCGCGCGTTGCCGGGCGCTGAAACTGGGCTGGGCGAAACGGTCGCGCCAGCCCAAACTGTCCCAGTAATCCACATGCAGGGCCAGCGGCACCACCTTGCCGCTCAAGGTTGGTTCCGCCGCCAGCTCCGCCAGCCAGCGATCCGCTGGCGGACAACTGCTGCATCCCTCGGAGGTATACAACTCGATCAGGGCGGCCTGCCCCGGCCCGCTTTGCGCTCGACAACTTGCGGCGGATGCGGCGGAAAACAGCAACGATCCCGCCAGCGCCAAACCCAACACCAGAGGCGCTCGCCGGCCGCCGCGCCGTCGCCCGGCGTCTCCAGTCATCCCATTCATGGGTTACCCCGCGCCGTTGATGAATGAGAAACTGCGGCGGGCCATGGCCCGCCACCCGCATGATCCGTTACCGCGCGGTCTTCTTGATCGTGACGACCGCCATGGGATTCCGCCAGTCGTACTCCTCGACCTTCAGATCGGCGATACCGTGAATCCCGGCATGCACATGCACGAAGCCTTCGCCGCCCGCCAATGGCGAAGCCCCTTCGCCGCCGCATTGCGGGCCGGGAATGGCGGCGCAGCGTTCGTCGTTGGGCTCGGAGCCCGCGTCATAGCCCAGCGCCCAGTGAGTCTCGCCGCCGGAGCGGGGAGCCGCGACGCCGTTCAGTGCGATGAGGCCGTCGTTGGTGGGCAGGATCATCGCGGCCAGGCTGATGCGATCGGCGCCTTGCGCGACCACTTGCACCGTAACCGACCGGCCCGGTTCCAGCAATCCGGTGGAATTCGCGATATCGACCACACGGTTGTCGGCGCGCAACATTTGCGCCAGGGGCTCGACATCGCCGCCCTCGGCCAGCGTCGCCAGTTCCGCGCTGGCCGGCTGACCCAACGCGAACAAGCTCACACCGGAGCGGTGACTGGCTACCAGGATCGGCGTGAAGAACGCGCCTCGGGTAATGTTGGTGATCGTCACTTCGTACATCACACCCCTGGCGAATTGCGCCTGGACGCTGGTCAGTGGGGCAGCCAGCAACAAAAATGCAGTCAAGGCAGTGGTCGACAGCTTCATCGTCGCATTCTCCGTATCGGTTCGTGAGGGTTTGAAAATCGCTGGGATTACCCGACACGTACTGTGCCGTCCCGGCTTCACGACGCGCTCACGAAATCCTCACTTTTCCATCACGACGACACCGGTTCGTCGATCCGTTGCCTCGACCCCGAAATCGTCGGCTCGGGATGCGCGAACCGGTAGATCGAAGGTGAACCGGGTGCCCTGGCCCAATTCGCTGCTCGCGCGCAGTTCGCCGCCATGCAATTCGGCGATGCGGCGGGCGATGGCCAACCCCAGCCCCAAATGATTGCCGTCATCCCGCGCCCGGCTCGACCCGCGATAGAGGCGGTCGAACACGAACGGCAAGTCCTCGGGCGCGATGCCATGACCGGTATCGGTGACGGTAAAGGTGGCGATTTCTTTCCGCGCGTCGAGTTCGAGGGCGATCCGTCCATCGGACGGGGTGTGGTGCAGCGCATTGAGGATCAGGTTGTCCAGCAGCCGTTCGATCATGCCGATGTCGGCCTCGATAAACATCGCTGTCGACGGCAGAAGCAGATCGATTGCGATTCGGTGCTCCCACGCGGCGATCCGGTACTTTTGGGCGATGTCCTGTAACAGTTCGGCGGGGGGGAATCGCTCGCGGCGCGGCTGAATGGCGTGGGCGTCGAGTTTGGCCAGCTCGAACAGATCGCCCACCAGCCGGCTCAATCGCCGCGAGTGGCGCAAGGCGGCGTCGAGATAGGCCCGCCGCTCGGCGGGCGACGAACGATCCGCTTTCAATTGCAGCGTTTCCAGATAACCGTGCAGCGCGGCCAGCGGCGTGCGCAAATCGTGTGAAACGTGATTGACCAGCTCGCGTCGCAACGTGTCGCGCTCCCGCAAGGTACCGATCAAGGTTTGCAGGCGCTCGGCCATCCGGTCGAAATACAGGCCGAGCTGTTCGATTTCGTCGCCCCGAGCGCCGGCGCCGCGATAGGGCATCCAGGTCGCAAACTCGCTCTGCTGGAAAGTATCGACCACCGCCGCCAGCCGTCGCAGCCGCCGGGTCAGCAGCCTGAACAGCAACAGGCCGGCCAGCAAGCCGGCCAGCAAACTGCCGGCCAACACCCAGGCGCTGAGTCGCAGCAGCAAGCTGTCCCGATACAGGCGCTCGAAGGATTCGTACATCTCGCCGCGCAATACGACATACAAGTAGCCTTCGGGCGGCTCGGTCGCGGGAATGGGCGTCACCGAAAAACTTTTGCGGGCATCGTGGCTGCGCGGATCGTCGCCGAAGATCGGCAGTTCGGCGCCAGCCAGGAACGCCCGGATCGGCTCCAGCGCCACCCGGTCGCGCTTGACCGCCGCTGGCTCGGCGGAGTGGGCGCGGATCGTGCCTTGCGCGTCCAGCCAGTAGATTTCGATGCTGGGATTGATGGCCATGTAGCGCTCGAAGGTAGCCTTCAGCGCCTTGGCGTCGAGCCGACCGTCGGCGATCAACCGCTGGTCGGCGACCAGGTTGCGAGCCAGATCGCGATTGAAGCTTTGCTGCGCTTCCTGAAGATAACGCTGGGTCAGGGCGTGGCTGATCAGGCCGTAGCTCAGGCCGATGGCGCCCAGCAACGCCATCAGCGCCAGGGCCAGCTTGCCGTACAGGGTGTTCA
>ERZ761607.2126-NODE-2126-length-22414-cov-6.360392_pt1 | contig 22414 bp, 18 predicted proteins | sample MGYA00511164_ERZ761607 | MGnify/ENA primary metagenome ERZ761607 (study PRJEB28899, sample SAMN02445080) | bioreactor sludge metagenome | biome: EBPR sludge | place: Australia: Brisbane, Thorneside Wastewater Treatment Plant | collected 2011-06-22 ... | reverse complement strand
GCGCAGCTCGCTCTCGAGGACCTTGTTCTGCTCGCGGGTCAGGCCGCCGCCGCCGTACTCCTTCGGCCACATCGGGGCCGTCCAACCCTTCTCGGCCATGCGGTCGAGCCACAGCTGCACGTCAGGATTGGCCGGCTTGAAGTTGCGGCCGCCCCAGGGCGCTTCCGACTCGTCGTCCATGGGCTGGTTCAGCGAGGGAGGATAGTTGGCCGCCAGCCAGTCGCGCACCTCGGCGCGGAAGGCCTCCAGCTCGGTTCCGCCGAAATCCGCCATGATATCCTCCCGGGTCTTCTGTTGCGGCGCACCTTAGCGCGCGGCGAGCCGGGGGCAAGTCGGTTCAAACGCTCGTTCGAAACTTGTGCCTGACCGCGGGAGGCCAGCGTCACGCGCGACGCCGCGCTATAGTGGCGCCGACAACCGCGGGAATCGCATGCAGCTCTTTCGTGAACTGAAACCCGCGCTCATCGGCGTCGCCCCCACGGTGGGCGCGATCGCCGCGCTGTCGGCCGGGGCGATGCTGTTGGCGTCGGGCGCGACGCCGTCGGATCCCTCGCGGCTGCTGGACCTCCTGCGGTTCACCCCGCAGCTGCTGATCGAGACCAGCCACTTCCTGTCGTCGGTGCTGGGTCTGGTGCTGATCCTGCTCGCGTTCGGGCTGCGGTCGAAGCTGGACGCCGCCTGGACCGCGACCCTGGTGGTGATGATGCTGGCCGCCCTGCTGGCGCCGTTCAAGGGCTTCAATTGGGAAGAGGCGCTCGTCCTGGTCGCCTGCTTCCTGGTCATGTTGCCCCTGCACGCGGGATTTCCCCGCAAGGCCAGGCTGTCACGGATGGAGGTCACGCCGGGTTGGCTGGTTTCCGCCGCCGCGGTGTTGGCCGGCGCCGGGCTGCTGGGAGTCTGGTCCTTCATGCACGCGAACTACGGCGACATGCCGGTGTGGCGCGTGATCGCCGACCAGGATCTCGAACGCGCGATCCGCTCCTCCGCCGGCGCGGCGGTGGCGCTTCTGGGGTTCGGCCTCTGGCGACTGGTGGCCATGCCGGCGACTCCTAAGGTGGCCGGCGAGGACGATCCTGATTTCCATCGCGTGCGGCATATCCTCGGCAAGGCGGAGTGGGCCCAGCCCGACTCCAACCTCGCGCTGCTCGGAGACAAGCGGTTCCTGTTCTCGGCCAGTGGCGAGACCTTCCTGATGTTCGGCGTGCGGGGCCGTTCTTGGATCGCCATGGACGGCCCGGTCGGACGCACCGATGAGCGGATGGAGTTGCTCTGGCGCTTCCGCGAGCTGGCCGACGCCCACGCCTGCCGGCCGGCCCTGTACGGCATCGGGCCCGAGGATCTGCCGGACGCCGTCGAACTGGGCTTTTCGATCCAGAAGATCGGCGAGGCCGCGGCCGTGCCGCTCGACGGCTTCTCGCTGGCCGGCCGCCGCCGCGAGGTGCTGCGGCGCAACTGGCGCAAGGCCGGCGAGGGCGGGGCGGTCTTCGAGGTCGTGCCCCCGGAGGCGGTGACGCCGCTGCTCGACACATTGAAGGCAATTTCCGACGAGTGGCTGAGCCACCATTCAGGCGGGGAGAAGAGCTTCTCGCTGGGCGGCTTCGTGCCGCGCTACGTCTGTGAGTTTCCGATGGCGCTGGTCCGGTCCGGCGGCCAGATCGTCGCTTTCGCCACCCTGTGGCCAACAGCCAGCCGCAAGTCCTTCTCGATGGATCTGATGCGCTATGGCGAGGCGGCTCCCAAGAACGTGATGGACTTCCTGTTCGTCGAGCTGCTCGAGTGGGGCAGGGCGCAGGGCTACCAGGCCTTCGACTTCGGCGCCGCGCCGCTGGCCGGGCTGGAAGACCGGCCGCTGGCGCCGATCATGTCGCGGGTCGGCAGGCTGCTGTTCGAACGCGGCGAGGACATCTACAATTTCCGCGGCGTGCGCCGGTACAAGGACAAGTACGATCCGCTCTGGCAGCCGCGCTATGTCGCGGCTCCGCACAAGTGGCAGATCCCGATGGTGATGGCCGATGTCGGCCTGCTGTCATCCGGCGGCATGGCGGGCCTGGCGCGGCGAAGGCCAAAGGCCGAGACCGGCTCAGCGGCCCGTGGTGAAGCCGAGCAGGTTCACCGCATGCACCAGCAGCATCAGGGCGCCCAGTGAGGCGAAGACCATCACAGCGCGCCACGGCACCATCCGCACGCCGCGGGCCAGATCGGGCGGCTGAGCGCCGCGCCAGCCCGCGAAGACGGCCAGGGCGGCCATCGCGATGGCCGCGACGAGGGTGGTGCTCAAGCTCATCACGGCCAGATGGAGCAGGGCCGCGGCGACCGCAAGCATCATCCACAGCAAATCGTCGCAGGCGCCAGATTTGGGGTTAACCTCGCGTTTACACACTAGGGGTGGGTGGCTAGCGTTGCCTTTGGAGTGCCGGAGGTGCGATTCGAATGACGGCGGGGGCGCCTTGGAGCGTTAAGGGGATCGACCCCAAGGCGCGGGAGATCGCCAAGGATCTCGCGCGGCGCTCCGGCATGACGCTCGGCGAATGGCTGAACCGGATGATCGTCGAGGGCGAGGCCCCGGGGGCGTCCGACGCCGCCGCCAGCCACGCGTTCGACCCCGTCGACACCGGTCCCATCGTCGTCGGCGGCCGCGACGGCGATCCCCGCTACGAAATCCCCAACCACCCGGCCGACGAGGTCGGCAAGGTGGCCGACGCCATCGAGCGGCTGACGGCTCGCATCGAGGCGGCGGAACAGCGTTCGACCCTGGCGATCAGCGGCATCGACCAATCCGTGCGCGGTGCTCTGGCCCGGCTTGAGGCGGCCGAGCGAGAACAGGTCGCCGTGGCGGCGCGTTTCGAAGGCGCCGTGGACGATATCCGCACAGAGGCCGGCCGGGCGGGCGACCGCCTGCGTCGCATGGAGCAGGAGGCCGCCGGGCCGCGTTCGGCCGAAGCCCTGCGATCGCTCGAAGGCATGCTCGGCAAGGTCGCCGGCCAGTTCTACGACGGCGAGGCCCGCACCCGAGAGGCCTTGGCCGCCATCGAGGCGCGCGTCGCCGAGGTCGAGAAGACCGACCCGTCCGAGCTGGTCGAGGCGGTGGCCGCCCGGGTGGTCGAGCGGCTGGAGTCGGCCGAGGCGCGCACGACGGACGCGCTGCGCGACCTCGGCGCCTCGTTCGTCGCCCTCGACCGCCGGCTCAGGGTGGTTGAGTCCGGCGGGGGCGCGGCCGAGCGGCTGGAAACCCTCGCGACCGACCTCACCCGCCGGATGGAGGCGACACGAGCCGAGTTGGCGGAGAAGCTGGCCGCCTCGGCGGAGACTCGCTTTGACCGCATGGACCACAAGCTGTCGGAGATGGCCCGGCACGTATCCGCCGCCGAGGCCCGCTCGGCCCAGGCAATCGAGCGTGTGGGCCGGGAGATGGTCAGCATGGCCGACAACCTCAGCCGGCGCGTCCAGGCCGTGGACAACCGCAGCGCCGACGCTATCGAGCAGGTCGGCGGCGAGGTGGCGAGGATCGCCTCGGCCGTCGAACAGAAGCTCGGGCGCGCGGACAGCGCCCAGGCCCAGGCGCTCGAGAAGCTGGGCGGCGAGATCGCCCGCATCACCGAGCGCTTGGCCGAGCGGATCGCGAACTCGGAGCGACGCGGCGCCCTGGCCATCGACGAAGTCGGCGAGCAGGTGGCCCGTGTCACCGAGCGGATCAGCCAGCGCCAGGAGCGCACGGCGACCGACCTGGCTGAACGCATCCGGCTCAGCGAGGAGCGCACCGCGCGCCTGCTCGACGAGGCGCGGGAGAAGATCGACGCCAGCCTGAGCGGGTCACACCGCCGGCTGGCCGAACAGATGGCTCCGGCCGCCGCCGTCGCCCCGCCGCCGGTGGAGCCTAAGCCCGCGCCCGCGCGCGCGGCCTTCGTTGACCCGTTCGCCTCGGATCCCTTCGAACCGTCGTCGCACGCCATCCCGGAGGACGCCTTCGCGCCCCAGGCCTTCGCCCGTCCGCCGGCCGAGGCGGCGCCGGGCGAACCGGCCCCGTTCCCAGTCGCCGAGCGTGGCCCGCCGTCCTTCTCGCAGGAAGATTTCGAGGCCGCCGACGGCTTCGCGCCCCTGTCGGAAGAAGCGGTCGTCCCGGACGCGCCGGAGATTCCGGCCGCGCCAGTGATCCACCCCTTCGAGGTCGATGAAGCGCCGCAGGTCGCCGCGCCGCGCTCGACCCGCGACGTCATCGAACAGGCCCGGATGGCGGCCCGATCGGCGAGCGGCTCGGGCCCGTCGTCGCTGTCGCCCGCCGAGGAGCGTCGCGGCCTATTCGGCAGTCGTGAGAAGAAGCCGAAGAGGCGGGCCGGCTCGGCCCTGATGTCGGCGTTGTTCATCGCCGGCGGCGTGGCCACCGTGGGAGCGCTGACGGGCGGCTTCGCCCTCTACTCCGGCTTGATCGGCGGCGGCGGCGACAGTCCGCGCCTGGCCGAAAGCCGCCGGATCGCCGAGGCCGACGCGCGGGGCGAGATCAAGGGGCCCGAGGCCGACACCACGCCGGCGCCGCGGGTGGCGATGGCGGTGGCGCCGGGCCTGGACGCGACGGGCGCCGTCACGCCGCCGCCGGCCTTGGCCGGGGCGGCGGCGGGCGACACCGTCGCCAGCGCGGCCAGCCTCTACGCCGAGGCCCAGCGCCTGATCGCCGCCAAGGACCCGGCCGGGCTGGATCGCCTGCGGCGCGCCGCCAACATGGGCTATGCTCCGGCGCAGTTCGACCTGTCGAAGGCCTACCAGGCCGGCAGTCTGGGTCTGAAGAAGGACGAGGCGGAGTCGCGCCGCTGGACCGAACGCGCCGCTCAGGCCGGCGACGCCCGGGCGATGCACAACATGGGTCTGGCCTTCTTCCACGGCTCCGGCGGCCCGATGAACAAGACCACGGCGGCCCAGTGGTTCCGCCGCGCCGCCGACCTCGGCATGGGCGACAGCCAGTACAATCTCGCCAGTCTCTACGAGCAGGGCTGGGGCGTGAGCCAGAACGCGGCTGAGGCCTACAAGTGGTACCTGATCGCGGCCCGGGGCGGAGACAGCGAAGCGCGCGCCGCGGCGGAGCGGGTCCGCGGCGGCCTGACGCCCGAGCAGCGCTCGGCCGCTGAACGGTCCGCGACCGGCTTCCGTCCCGCCACGCCCAATCCCTCGGCCACGCCGACGCCGGTTGGCGGCTTGGCTTCGGCGCAGAAGGCCCTGTCGATGCTCGGCTACTATCGCGGACCTCAGGACGGCGTGCAGTCCGCGGCCCTCAAGGGCGCCATCCGGGCTTTTCAGCGCGACAAGGGTCTGCGACCGACCGGCAATCTGGACACCGAAACCACCGCCAAGCTGGCGCTTTTCGCCCGCTAGGCGAAATACCGTGGTCTGACGGCCTTCCATGGGGCCGTTTTCCCTCTTCGCGCCCAGCCGCGCCTGGCTGTATGGTTTCCGGATGGTCGCCGCGGGGGGCGTAGTGCGGGAGTACTGGGCATGAGGCAGGCCATTGCGCGAGCGCCGGCATCCGCCTGGACGATGGGCGTCGTCAGCCTCGTGCCCTTCTACCTGTCCGCCGGACTCTATTGTTACGGGCCCGCCGAGTTACGCGGCCAGGCCTTTCTCGGCCTCATCGGCTGGTCGACGGCCATGCTCAGCTACCTTGGCGGCGTGCGGGCGGGCCTTGAGATCGACAGCCACGCCAGCCCACGACTCTGGTCCGTCGCCCTGGCCATGCTCTCGCCCGTGGCGGCGCTGGGGCTGATGTTCGGCGCCGTCACCGGCGGCCTTTCGCAGGTTCAGCAGGTTTCCGGCTTCATGACGGCCTTCCTGCTGATGTGGATCTGGGACTCACGCGCCGCCGACGGCCCGGCCTGGCGTCCGCGTTATCGCACCGTCATCACCGCCGGCGCCGCGGTGGCGCTGGCCTTCGCCCTCGAACAGGCGATGAGCCTGTAGCTCAGTCGCCGACCAGCGATTTCCAGCCGATGGGATGGACCTTGCCGGTCCCCAGCGCAGCCGCCATCGGCCGACCTGCGAACAGACCATCGAAAGCCCTGTCCTTGACGTTGAGCCCGCCGGCGTAGGCGCCGAAGGCTGGCAGGATCACCCGCGCGCCGTCGGTGACGAAGCAGCGACGGCGCACGCGTCCGCCGCGCCCGGCCACGCGCGCCGCAGGGTGCAGGTGGCCAGCGGCCTCGCCAGGCTGGAGGCCCGGCCGCGGCTCGTGGCGAAGCCGCAGACTTCCGAGGGCCATCTCGTCGATGATCTCGCCGGGCAGGGCGCGAGGGCCGTCGGCGTCGTGATTGCCGACCACCCAGACCAGCGTCCGACCGCTCGCCAGGGCGGCCAACCGCGCGGCGTCGTCAGGCGCAAGGCGATCCTCGGCCCTGCCGTCGTGGAAGCTGTCGCCCAGGAACACCAGCAGGCGGGGCGAACAGTCCGCGACCTCACGTTCCAGTCGGGTCAGCGTCTCGCGCGTGTCGTAGGGCGGCAGCAGCTGGCCGCGCGCGGCGTAGGCCGACCCCTTCTCGAAGTGCAGGTCGGCGACCAGCAGGGCCTCGGCCGCCACGACCTGCAAAGCGCCGGATGGCTTGAGGACGACCTCCGTCCCGTTCACGGCCATGGCCACGCCTCCGCAGATCGAGGCGCGGAACGGGGGTGCGTCCCCCCGGGACCGACCGGACGTCGGCCCGAGGGCAGGCTCCGACACGGCGCTGCGCGCCTGCTCAGGATGACGTGCGGGGGAGGCTTGCATCGGACTCACTTCAAGACACGCTTCTGACTACGTCATCCTGAGCAGCACTGCGACGCGGTGCGTGTCGAAGGACGCACGTCACCCCATCGCCTCTGCGATCAGATCCTCGGCCGCTTCGGCCAGTATCATGTCGGCCGCGCCGCCCGGCGCGCGTTCTCGGCCAATCTCCATGAACATCGGGACGGCGAACGGCGAAAGGCGCTCGAGCGTCGCATGCCGGATGTGGTCCTTCACCCGCTGCAGCAGCCGTCCGACCCGGGCGACGTCGATGGTCATGCTGGCCGCGTCCGCCCGCGCGCACTTCAGCAGGAGATGATCGGGCTGGTGGCGCCGCAGGACGTCGTAGATCAGGTCTGTCGAGAAGGTCACCTGCCGCCCCGACTTCTCGGCGCCCGGCACACGCCGCTCGATCAGGCCGCTGATCAGGGCGCACCCCTTGAACGACCGCTTCATCATGAAGCTCTCGTCCATCCAGGCCTCAAGGTCGTCACCTAGCATGTCCTCGGCGAACAGGTCGTCCAGGTCCAGGCGGTCCATCGGCCTCAAGGCCCAGATCACCATCGCGTAGTCGTTGCAGACGAAGCCCAACGGCCCGACGCCGAGTCGGTCAAGCCGCCGGGTCAGCAGCATAGCCAGGGTGGTGTGGGCGTGCCGGCCATCGAACGGGTAGACCGCCATGAAGTGACGTTTTCCGTGCGGGAAGGTCTCCAGCAGCATCTCGTCGGGTCCGGGGATGATCGAGCGGTCCCGCTGGGCCTCCAACCATTCGCGGACGTCGGTCGGCAACACCGTCCAGGCGCTTTCGTCGGACATCATTCGCCGCACCTTGGCGGCCAGGAAGGTGGAGATCGCGAACTTCGATCCGCCCCAGCTCGGCATCTTCGGATTTGAGTTGGGGGCCGGGGAGACGAGGACGTCCACGCCCGTCACCCCGACCAGGCGCCAGACCTGGCCCGCGAAAATGAAGGTGTCGCCCGGGTCGAGGACCTCCAGATAGCCCTCCTCGACCTCCCCGATCTTGCGGCCGCCCTTGCCGCCCCGCATGGCGATGCGGACGTTCAGGGTGGCCGGCGAGACGATGGCGCCCACGTTCATCCGGTGCCGCCGCACCGTGTCGGCGTTCCGCGCCCGCCAAAGGCCGTCCGGTCCCTTCACGATCCGCCGGAACCGATCGTAGGTCTTCAGGGCGTAACCGCCGGTCGAGACGAAATCGACGACCGCCTCGTAGTCCTCCCAGCTCAGGTCCCGGTACGGCCCGGCCGTGCGGACCTCGTCATACAGCGCGACGAGGTCGAAGGGCTCGCTGCAGGCGCAGCCCATGACGTGCTGGGCAAGGACGTCCAGTGCGCCAGTGCGCGGCGCCTCGGCGTCCAGCGCGTTCTCGGCGATGGCCTCGATGGCGGCCTGACACTCCAGCACCTCGAAGCGGTTGGCCGGCACGAAGAGCGCCTTGGAGGGTTCGTCCAGCCGGTGATTGGCGCGGCCGATCCGCTGGACCATCCGCGCGGCGCCCTTCGGCGCGGCCAGCTGGATGACCAGGTCGACGTCGCCCCAGTCGATGCCCAGGTCCAGCGTCGAGGTGCAGACTACCGCCTTCAGCTCGCCGCGCGCCATCGCCGCCTCCACCCGCCGCCGCTGCTCGGCGGCCAGGCTGCCGTGATGCAGGGCGATGGGCAGGCTGTCGTCGTTGAGCTTCCATAGCTCCTGGAAGGCGTACTCGGCCTGGAAGCGGGTGTTGACGAAGATCAGCGTCGTGCGGTGACGCTTGAGGATGTCGTAGACCTCAGCCATCGCGTGCTCGGCCGTGTGGCCGGCCCAGGGCACCCGGCCCTCGGAGATCAGGGTGTCGACCTGGGGCAGGGGGCCCGGCGGGCCGCGGACCAGATCAACTCCCCACCGATCGTCCTCGCGAAGGCGAGGATCCAACCTACCTTCGACTCCATCTTCCGACTCGGCTTGGGCGCCCGCCTTCGCGGGGGAGATCGGACTTAGCCATTCCCGGATCAGGTCAGGATCATCCACCGTCGCCGACAGCCCGACCCGCCGCAGGTTCGGGGCCAGTCGCTGCAGGCGCGCCAGATCCAGCGCCAGCAGGTCGCCGCGCTTGGTCGGCCACAGGGTGTGGATCTCGTCCAGGATCACGCAGCGCAGATCCTCGAACAGCCCTCGCGCGCCTTCCCAGGCGCACAGCAGCGCCAGCTGTTCGGGCGTGGTCAGCAGGATGTCCGGGGGGCGGACCTTCTGCCGCTGCTTGCGGCTGACGCCGGTGTCGCCGGTGCGGCTCTCGGCGACGATGTCGAGACCCATCTCGCGGATCGGCGCCATCAGGTTGCGCTCGACATCGACGGCCAGCGCCTTTAGCGGCGAGATGTAGAGGGTGTGAATGCCGCGCGGATTGTTGGCCGGCGGTCGTTCGGAAAGCGCGATGAGGCTGGGCAGGAAGCCGGCTAGGGTCTTGCCCCCGCCGGTCGGCGCGATCAGCAGGGCATGGCGCCCTTCTCGGCCCTTGGCGATCATCTCCAGCTGATGCGTCCGCGCCGCCCAGCCGCGCGAGGCGAACCAGTCGGCGAACCGCTGGGGCAGCAGGGAAGGGAGGGCGGTTCCGTCCACGGTCCCAAACAGCACTCCGCCGCGACCGCGTCAATGTTCCCGTTCCGTTTCGTTCCTTAGCGCTTCGTGGCGGTCGCCGCGATCAGCGCGTCCGTCAGGGTCGGGTCGGGCGAGACTGAGCCGGTCTTGAAGTCGATCCAGGCCAGATCGTGGACGCCCGCGCCGTGCTTGACGTCGTTGACCAGCAGCAGTCCGCGGTCGGACCACGGACGAACCACGCCAGGAGGCAGCCCGGCGATTTCGGTCATCTTCCCCGGCGCCGCTCCGATGCGGCTCAGATCCGAGCCCCGTCGTCCCAGGGGCAGACGATGGGCTCTCAGAGGACCGCGGCCCAGCAGTGGGCGACCGGCCTCGTCCAGCCCGGCGAACCACTGCGTTCTCATCACCGGCCGGCTGACCGGAAGGGTGATCGCGCCGGTCGTCAGATCCGCGGCAGCCAGCATGTTCTGGGGCGGACCATCCCTGGACGGCGCAAGGAAGGCCGGCGTTTCGCCGCCGTAGGCGGACGCCGCGCCATTGAACAGAAGCGACCCGGATCTGGCATCGTGGGCCAGATCGTGGACGGCGTTGAAGACCATCCTGCCGAGCGTTCGATCACGACCGAGGTCGTCGATGCAGCGCAGCGCGAACCGGACCGGCTTGGGCCCGATGGGGGTCGGCTGGAAGCCGGTGGCTTCCGCGAAGCAAACGCCGGCCCTGCCCACAGGCGTCATCGACGAAATGAAGCGCGCCTGGCCGACGAGCGGCGTTTCCCGTCCCGTGCGCAGGTCAAGCCGTGCGATCGACGACTGTTCCGTCGACCAGAGCCGCTGCCCGCCGGGCGTCGCGACAATCAGCAGGGTGTGTCGGCCCTGGAACCTCGGTTCGCGCCAGGCCGTGTTCGCGGGCGGCCTGAAGACTGAGACGTTCCCATCTTCCGAGCGAACAGCGATGACGCAGGTTGACCTGTCGCGACAGAGGCTCGCGGCTACCTGCCCGCTGTCGGAATTGATGTCGTAGCCGGCGATCGACACGCCAGGACGAAGCTCCGCGCGACGCCAGGTCATGGTCCCGGTCGGGGAGGCTGCCAGGGCGAGCGGCGCCGCGACCGCGAGCAAGGTCGCGACGACAAGGGTGGTTGCAGGGCGCATGGCTTTCCCCAGGTTGCGACGGAGAGGAGACAACCATCGGGCGCCCTGCGCAAGTCTGCCGGTGCGACTCACGTTCCCGTTCCGTTTCCATGCGAGTCCGGCTATGCAGCATGGGTGACCGACCTTCCCGCTGTCCTCGAGCTGCCGCCAGCCCTCGTCGTCCTGCCGGGCGCGAAGTCGGCCACGGCCGATGCGGCGGGGGCGCGCGAGCTGCGGCCCCCATACGCCCGCGAGATGATCGAGGAAGCGCCCGTCCTGCTGGCCCATGCGGCGATGACCGCGCGGCGGCTGGGCCTGAACGCGCCGGGCCGTTCGCGGCGGATCTTCGACGCGCTGGAGCTGTTCGCGTTCGTGCGGCCGGCGATGTTCACCGCCCCCTCGGCCGTGGGGCTTGCCCAGGCGCTGGGCCTGCCCGAGCCAAAGGGCCCGGCGGACCAGGCCGGGGCCCTGCGCGCCGTCTGCCGGATGCTGCTCGACGAGCTCTCCGCCACGCCCTGGCCCTCGCGAGAGGAGGCTTTGATGCTGGCCGAGACGCTGGAGCGCGGCGGCTGGGCCTGGGGACCTTCGACCGTCGCCGCGCTGCGCTCACAGCCGGTCCGCCATAGCGGCCGGGGCTCTGGCCTCGAAATCTGGAGCCGCGTGCCGGAGTGGGAGGATCAGGCGCCGCCGGGCGAGCCGGGCAGCAAGCCGATCGAACCGGAGGCCGCCGCCCATCGTCTCGATGACCTTCTGCGGCGGGCCGGCCTCGACGAAGCGCGCGCCTCGCAGAAGGTGTTCGCGGCCGAGACCGCCTTCGCCTTCCAGCCGCGCGAGCGGGAGGGCGAGCCGCGCATGATGCTGGCCGAGGCCGGCACCGGCGTCGGCAAGACCATGGGCTATCTCGCGCCCGCGTCGCTGTGGTCGGAGGCCAACGGCCCGGCGGTCTGGGTCTCGACCTACACCCGCGCCCTGCAGCGCCAGATCGAGCGCGAGAGCGCCGCCATCTATCCCGACCCCGCCGTCCGCGCCCGCAAGGCCGTGGTCCGCAAGGGACGCGAGAATTACCTGTGCCTGCTGAACTATCAGGAACAGACTCAGGCGGCGCAGCTGGGCAATGGAGACCTGATCGGCCTCGGCCTCGTGGCGCGCTGGGCCCGCGCCACCCGAGACGGCGACATGACCGGCGGCGACTTCCCGGCCTGGTTGCCGACCCTGTTCGCCGTTCCGCCCGTGGCCCAGGCCGGCGCCGCCAACCTCGTCGACCGGCGGGGCGAATGCGTCCATGCCGGCTGTGTCCACTACCGGAGCTGCTTCATCGAAAAGGCGGTGCGGGCCTCCAAGCGCGCCGACATCGTCATCGCCAACCACGCCCTGGTCATGACACAGGCCGCCTATGACGGCGCGCGCACCGCGCGGGGTCTGAAGGCCGACAACGAGACCGCCACCCTGCGGCGCATCGTCTTCGACGAGGGCCACCACCTGTTCGACGCGGCCGACAGCGCCTTCGCCGCCGCCCTGTCCGGCGCCGAGACGGCCGAGATGCGTCGCTGGATTCGCGGTCCGGAGGGCCGGGGCCGTCGGGGCCGGGGGCTGGAAGCGCGGCTGATGGAGATCGTCGGCGATCGGGACTCGGCGCGCGAGGCGCTGCAGGACGCCGTCCACGCCGCCGCCGCCTTGCCGGGCGAGGGCTGGTCCGGCCGCATCGCGCCGCCGGACGGGCAGGTCAATCCGCTCGGCCCTATCGAGGCCTTCCTCGTCGCCGTCATGGAGCAGCTGCGCGCCCGTGCGACCCAGGGCGATCAGGGCATGGAGTGCGCCGCCCGACCCGCCACCAACCTGGTCCGCGACACCGCCGCCCTGGCCGCCGCCGCCCTGGCGCGGATCGAGGCCCCGCTGGTCGCCCTGACCCGCCATCTGGCCGATATCCTCGACGACGAGTCGGACGAACTGCCGCCCTCGGACCGAGCCCGGATCGAAGGCGCGCTGCGCGGGCTCGACCGCCGCGCCCGGATGACGCTTCCCGGCTGGCGCTCGATGCTCAAGGCGATCGAGGAGAACGCCGAGGACGATCCGGACTTTGTCGACTGGTTCGACGCCACCTTCCTGTACGGCCGGGTCGTGGACGCCGCCTGCCGCCGTCACTGGGTCGACCCCAGCGAGCCCCTGACCGCCGCCGTCATCGCCCCGGCCCACGGCGTTCTGGTGACCAGCGCCACCCTGGCCGACAGCACTCTGGACGACCCGTTCGCCCTGGCCGAGATGCGCACCGGCGCCGCGCGCCTGCCGGACCGTCCCCAGACATTGCGGCTGGCCTCGCCGTTCGACTACGCCGCCAACACCCGCGCCTTCGTGGTCACCGATGTGGGCAAGGACGACCCGCGCCAGGTGGCGGCCGCCATGCGCGAGCTGTTCCTGGCTGCTGGCGGCGGGGGCCTTGGCCTGTTCACCGCCATCCGCCGCCTGCGCGCGGTGCACGAACGGATCGCCGCGCCGCTGGCCGACAAGGGCCTGGCCCTTTACGCCCAGCATGTCGACCCGCTCGAGGTCGGCGCCCTGGTCGACATCTTCCGCGCCGAGGAGAACGCCTGCCTGCTCGGCACCGACGCGGTGCGCGACGGCGTCGACGTGCCCGGCCGCTCCCTGCGCCTGCTGGTCTTCGACCGCATGCCGTGGCCGCGCCCGGACATTCTGCACAAGGCCCGCCGCCAGCGCTTCGGCGGCAAGGGCTACGACGACGGCATCGCCCGGGCGCGCCTGGCCCAGGCCTTCGGGCGGCTGATCCGCAGGGCCGACGACAAGGGTGTGTTCGTGATGTTGGACGCGGCGGCTCCGACCCGGCTGTTCAGCGGCCTGCCCGAGGGGGTGGAGCTGCAGCGCGTGGGGCTCGTGGAGGCGATCGAGGCGACGGCGGCGTTTCTGGGGGAGACGGGCGAATGAACTGGTATGCCCGCAACATCGCTCTGCCGCTCGTGCTGTTTGTGCGTGACAACTGGCCGTTGCTTCTGAGGCTGATCCTGCCCGGCTATCAGCCGCGGCTTCCGCAGGAAGATCCCGACGAACAACGCTTCAATGCCGAACTGGCGCGGCAGCGCGGTGAGTGGAAGTCGGTCCTTGGCGCGGCTGAACGCGATGCTGAAGTCGGCCACCCGCCCGCGGGGAACTGACCGCGCCGCCCCCAATCGGACTCACTCCCGTCGCACAACCGCAACGTTGGCGCGCTACAGCGCGTTCGTCGGCGGGGGCCTATCAGTACGGAGTGACCGATGAGCCTGCCGCAGCCCCGCCCCGACCTTCCCGCCGATGACGCCGCTTCGCCGGCCGAGGCCGTCTGCGCCCGGGCCGAGGTGCAGCGCGTGCGCTGGCTGACCGGCCTGAGCCAGGACGCCTTCGCCCGCTCCTTCGCCATCGACCCCGCCGCCCTTCGCGACGTCGAGGCCGGCCGGGCGCGGCCGAACGCGGCGTTCCGGGCCTACCTGAAGGTCATCGCCCGCGACCCGGCCAGCGTGCGTCAGGCGGTCGTGTCCGCCGGTCTCTGAAGCTGGGCCGAGCCCCCTATTCCTTGAACCACGCCACCTGCACGCCGGTGGCCAGCAGGACGCCGTCGGCGGTCCACAGGCTGATGTCCTGGTCGGCGAAGTTGTCGTGGAAGATCTTGGCGTCGGCGACGCCCAGGATTGGCGCGGTCCCGTTGGCGTCCAGCACGGCCTTCGCGGCGTGGAAGTAGGTTGTCAGGGTCACCGTGCCCATCGGCTGGCGCGTGCCGCGCACCTGGATGATGCGGACGAAGAAGGCGTCGCTGAGCGCGGCCAGCGACAGGAAGTCCAGCGGGCGGGCAGGGCGGTCGTCCAGCCACAGCACCGAGCGGGCGCTGCGCGGCTCGACCGGCGGTTCTTCGCCCCAGGCCGGCGCGCCCTCGACGAAGCGGAAGTTGTAGCGCTCCAGCCAGCCGCCGCGGCCTTGCATGTCCAGCGGCGGCACGACGTCAGCCGGCGGCGCGGCCGGCATGACGCCGGGCCGGTGGGTCCAGGTCTCGCGGCGTCGGGCGCAGACGATGCTGGCGCTGGCGGCGACCTTGTCGTTCTGAACCAGCTCGACCGCCCAGTGCTGCGTGGTCTTGCCGGCGCGGACCTCGCGCCAGGCGATGTCGAAGGCGCCCTCGACGATCGGGGCGCAGAAATTCACCGTCAGGGCGAGCGGGTCGCCGATGCAGGCCTCGTCCTCCAGCACCGCCCGCAGCAGCGTCGCCGCCGTCGCCCCGCCGAACGGGCCGGCCATGTTCCAATAGTGCGGGCTCGTGCGGCCGGTGGCGCGGCGCTCCCCGGCGGGCGTCAGCGCGGTGGCTTGATCGAGGGGGTGAAGGGCGGTCATCGGCGCTCCGGCAGGCATCTCACGGACGACCTCAGTAGCGCCGCCTCGCCGGTGCGCAAGTTAAGTTTCTAAAAGAAACCCGCCTGCCAGGCGGAACCAGCCGTTGTTCCTCTGTCGCGGACTTGTTGCTGGCCTGTCGCACTCTCCCTTTAGCGACGGCGGCCGAGGGCAGGCTCTCCTGCCGGCCGAGTCGACTGGACGCGACCGGCCGCTGGGGCAGTCTCCCTTGCGACGTTGTGCAGGCTTTGGAGGGCGGATCGATGATCCGAAGCGCCGCATTGTCGATGGCGCTGGCGATGGGGGGCGCCGGCGTCGCGCTTGCCGCGCCCTTGCCCGGCGACGCCTCGCGCACGCTGCGCGCCGGTCTGCCATGGATCTCGGTGACCTTGGACCCGGACGGGGAAAGCGCCCGCATCCACGCCGCGATCGACATCCCGGCGCCGGCCGAGCGCATCTGGCGGGCGATGACCGACTGCCGCTACGCCGCGAAGCTGGTGACGAGCGTCACCCGCTGCCGCGTGCTGCAGCAGGGCGCCGGCTGGGACGTGCGCGAACACGTCACCAAGGGCAACCTGCTGCTGCCGACGCTGCGCAATGTGTTCCGCTCGGACTACGAGCCCTACCGCCGCATCCGCTTCCGCCGGGTCGACGGCGACCTGAAGGCGATGGAAGGGGAGTGGACCCTGACCAGACTCGAGCAGGGCGACTGGACCCGGGTCACCTACGAGAACCGGCTCGCCGCCCGCATTCTCGTCCCGCCCGCCGTCGTCCGCGCCGGCCTGCGCAAGGACACCCCGAAGGTGCTGGTGAACCTGCGCGACGTGGCGCGGGGGAGCGGGGAGTAGGGAGACCGAGCTCCACCGAACTCCGAACTCAGCGACTCGTGCTCAGTGCTTCCCGCGATCCCGGCCGAAGTTCGGCTCGGCGCTTTCCTGACCCAGCGCGATGACGCCGCGGCGAATGGCGCGGGTCTTCGTGAACAGGTCGTGCAGCTTGTCCGCCTCGCCCCAGCGGATGTGCCGGCTGAGGGCCTGGAGGTCCTCGGTGAAGCGGCCCAGCACCTCCAGCACCGCTTCCTTGTTGGCCACGAAAATGTCGCGCCACATGGTCGGATCGCTGGCGGCGATGCGGGTGAAGTCGCGGAAGCCGCCGGCCGAATACTTCATCACCTCGCCCTCGGTGACGCCCTCGAGGTCCGAGGCCGTGCCGACGATGTTGTACGCGATCAGGTGGGGCAGGTGGCTGGTGATGGCCAGCACGAGGTCGTGGTGCTTGAGGTCCATTTGCTCGACCTGGGCGCGGCAGGCTCGCCAGAACGTCGCCAGTTTGGCGGTCGCCTCGACATAGGGCGCGTCCTCACGGCCCTCGTCCGGCGTCAGGATCACCCAGCGGCCGTCGAACAGCTCGGCGAAGCCGGCCTCGGGCCCCGAGTGCTCGGTGCCGGCGATCGGGTGCCCGGGGATGACAAAGACATGGTCCGGGGCGCTGGCCTTCAGCGCCTCGGCGACGCTGCCCTTCACCGAACCGACGTCGGTGACCGTGGCGCCGGGGGCCAGGGCCGGCGCGGCGGCGGCCATGGCTTCTCCCATCGCCAGCACAGGCACGGCGAAGACGACCAGATCCGCGCCGGCGACGCCCTCGGCGATATCGCCGGTGACGCGGTCCGCCAGGCCCAGGGCGGCGATGCGCTCGCGGTGCTTTTCGGAGGAGTCGACGGCGACGATCTCGCCGACGACGCCCTTCTCGCGCGCGATGCGGGCCAGCGAGCTGCCGATCAGGCCGAAGCCGACGATGGCCAGACGGTTGTAGAGCTTGCCGGGCATCAGCGGGCCATGAACTCGGCCAGCAGGTCGACCACGGCGCGGTTGTGCTCTTCCAGGCCGATCGTGATGCGCAGGTGGTCGGGCAGGCCATAGTTGCCGACGCCGCGCACGAGGTAGCCGCGCGAGGCCAGGAAGGCCTCGGCCTCGACCGCCGTCCTGCCCGGGGTCTGAGGAAAACCGACCAGCACGAAGTTGGCCGCCGACGGCGCGACCTGCAGGCCGATGCCGGACAGCTGCTGCGTCAGCCACGGCCGCCAGACCTCGACCAGATCGATCGAGCGCTGCTTGAAGTCCTCGTCGCCCAGCGCGGCCACCGCGGCCAGCTGGGCCGGGATGTTGACGTTGAAGGGCAGGCGGATGCGGTCGATGGCGGCGGTCATCTCGGCCGGCAGGTAGCCCCAGCCGACGCGCAGCGCGGCCAGGCCATAGATCTTCGAGAAGGTGCGGGTGACGGCGATGTTGCGCTCGTGACGAGCCAGCTCGAAGTCGTCGCTGTGCTCGCGGTCGCTCTGGAACTCAGCATAGGCGCCGTCGAGCACCAGCACCACCGACGGCGGCAGATTGGCGTGCAGGCGCTTGATCTCGCTGAACGGAATCCAGGTGCCGGTCGGGTTGGCCGGGTTGGCGACGAAGACCAGGCGGGTGCGCTCATCGACCTGGGCCAGGATGGCGTCGACGTCGACGTGCAGGTCCTTCTCCGGCGCGTTGCGGATCTCGGCGCCGCAGGCGCGGGCGCCGATGGCCCAGGCGGCGAAGCCGTGCGCAGGCTGGACCATGTTGTCGCCCGGCTCGAGGAAGGTCTGGCAGATCAGCTGGAACACCTCGTCCGAGCCGCAGCCGAACAGCAGGCGCTCGGGCTCCAGCCCGTACTTGGCGGCGATGGCCTCGCGCACGATCGTGGCGCGGGGATCGGGATAGAGGGCCAGCTTGCCGATCGCGCCGGCGTAAGCCTCCTGGGCCTTCGGCGAGGAACCGAGGATGTTCTCGTTGGCCGAAAGCTTGACCGGGTTCTCGACCCCGTCGGCCTTGGCCTTGCCAGGCTTGTAGGGCTCGATCTCGACGATGCCGGGCTTGGGAACCGGGCGGTCGGACTTGAAGCGGTCGGGGGTCTGGGCGGTCATGGGGAAGTCCGGTCTCGGGGAGGAACCGGGCTTCTACACTACCCGGTCTAAAGGTCGAAGGGTTCGGGGGCCGCGCCGATCACGCCATGCAGCCGCCCCGGCGCGCGGGTCAGCCTGGCGTCATCGGGCTGATAATAGCCGGCGAGGGCATAGAGGGTCAGGCCGCCGTGCTGGACCAGCGGGGCGGCCGCGACGCCGTCATGGCTCAGGGACTCGACCGTCTTGCGCACGTCCGGCGCGTCGGTGACCCACAGGGTCTGGTCGGCGCCGGTCGGGGCGACCTCGACCTGGGCGACCGCCACGGCCGAGGTCGGGCCCCAAGCCGCGAGGCAGGGCAGGGTGGCGAACACCTTCAGCGTCGGTTCGGCGAGCAGGCGACCCCACCAGGCGCTGTCGGGCGCCAGGGCCAGCACGCCGACGCCGCCGGGCGTGCGGGCGGCGGCCAGGGCGTCCTCAGGCTTGACGGCCATGGCCAGCTTCGGCGCGGCGCCAAAGCGCAGGCGGGCCAGCTCGACGGCGCGGCTCTCCAGCTTGCCGCCCCAGACCGAAAGGTGGAACGGTCCCTGCTGGGCCAGGCTGTCGGCCATGATCTCGCGCCAGATGCGCACGACCAGGGCGTTGGAGGCGGCGGGGTCCTTGGCGGCGAGAATCTTGCGGACGATCTGGGCCTCACGGGCCGGACGCAGGCCGAACTTGCCGCCATCGCCGGCCACCCGCTTGGCCTCGGCCACGGCCTTGGCCAGCGACGCCCGCTCGCCGACCAGCCGCAGGAGCTCGGCGTCCACGGCGTCGATGCGCGCACGGACAGCGTCGAGGGTCAGCGGTGCGGCGGGGGCGTCCTTGCCCATTTTCATCCCCAAAGCGAGACGGCGGACCTAAGTCATTGCGGCAAGATGGGCAATAGCCCACGCGCAAGGGAAGAATATTGCGCCGAAAATCCTCTCCCTCTTGGGAACGGGGCAAGCGGAGCATGGTGGAGCGGGAACCTCTGCGGTGGGACGATTGGCGCGGCGCAAATGAGCCCAACCAACAAAACGCGTCATTGGGCGGTGGTGCATCCCTCTCCACGAGTCGTCAGCTGGTCCCCCTCTCCAGGCGGGAGAGGCTTGAGCGCTCAATACAGCCGCGGAGACGGTCCGAGCTTCAGCGGGCCGATCACCGCTTCGCCGTCCTTGAGTTCGACGTCGCCGCTGAAGGCTGGAACGCCGTCCTGCGCGCCCTTCAGCGTCGCTTCGAGGTCACCCCGAAGTCGCCCATCGAGGTCGACCGTGAGCGGACCGCCCTTGCCCGACAGCACCGCGTCGCCGCCGCGCACCTCGGCCGCGCGGACCGTGAGCACGCCGCCCGCGTCCCGCCAGTTGCGCACCGCGTCAGGCCAGTCCTGACCGCGGAAGGCGCTCATCTTCGACAGGGTGAGGTCCCACATCATGGAGGCCGGCTTGCCCTGGACGATGCGTTCGGGAAGGCCCTTCAGCCGCAGTCGGGCGCCCTCGACACGGAAGAGCAAGCCGCCCTGGTCTTTCGGGCCGGGGCGAAGGTGCATCGCCAGCGTCTCGGCTGACTGGACCGGATAATCCCGGGCGCCCGGAGCCGGTTCGAATTCCAGGCCGACGCCCTCGATCGAAACCCGCGGCGGATGCTGGTCGAAGCCGGCCAGGCTGGCCCGAAGCGCCTCCGCCCGGACGGTGACCGGACCGCCTTCGGGGCGGGTCAGGGTCACGCCCGTCGGGGCGACCAGGACCCAGTGGTCGAGCCGATAGATGTAGGCCTCGCCCTTCATGGTCGGGGCGGCGAGGGCCCAGCCCGAGGGCTCGGCGATCCGGGCGCCGTCGAGCTCGATGTCGAGCCGGAATGGAAAGCCGTCGACCCGGCGCTGGCGCCAGGCGATGTCATAGCCCTGGGCGCGCATCCGCTCGACGCCGGCGTCCATGCGGGCGATCACCTGGCCCTTCAGCCAGAACCAGCCGCCGCTCCAGCCGACGACCAGCAGAAGCGCTAGAAGCCAGGGCAGGAAAAGTCCGCCCCTGCGGGGTTTGCGGGCGCGCTCGGCATGGGGCAGGGTCATCGGAGAAGGCGCTCTTGGATCGGCGAAACGGATGGACGGCGGCGACGCGGCGCAGGACCGCTGGGTGTTCGGATACGGATCGCTGATGTGGCGGCCCGGGTTCCCGTATTTAGAACGCCGCCGCGCGCTTCTCCACGGCCGCCGACGGGCTTTCTGTATCTATTCCGTGCACCATCGAGGGACCTACGAGCGTCCGGGCCTGGTTCTGGGCTTGGCGCCGGGAGGCTCGACGCGCGGCGCGGCCTATCGTGTCGCGGCCGGCGACTGGGACGCGGTCTACGCCTACCTGCGCGAACGCGAGCAGCCGACCGAGACCTATTTCGAGGCCTGGCGCCCCGTGATGGTCGACGGGGCCGGTGAGGTGGCCTGTCTGGTCTTCCTGTCCGACAAGGACCATCCGCAGTGGGCGGGCGCGCTGACCCTCGATCAACAGGCGGACCTGATCGCCGGCGCGACCGGACTGTCGGGACGCAACGTCGACTACCTCTCCGACCTCGTCGCCCACCTCCATGATGATCAGGTGCGCGACGCCTGCATGGAGCGTCTCCTGCTGATGGTCGAGGCGCGGGAGGCGTCGGCGAGGTGAGTCGCCCGGCTGCGGCCGGTCCGGGTGTGGGCCGGCAGGGTCGCAAGCCGGAGTTGACGGATGTCGGAAATTCGGAGCCGACCCCACGATTTGAAGGCTCCGCCAACGCCGTTTTGCGAACTTGTTAACCACTCGGTGCGACGTCGGACTGTCGCGCCGATCCGCCAGGCGCGTCGTGGAGCATCGGGGGGAAATCCATGGCTTTCGGCTTTCTGGGAGGCGACCGCCAAAAGGCCGCCAGGGACGCGGAGCGGCTCCGCGAACTCGAAGCCCAGCAAACCGCGATGGAGCGGTCGCAAGCCATCATCGAGTTCGATGTCGACGGCACCGTCCTGCGCGCCAACGCCAACTTCCTGAGCACGGTCGGCTACAGCGCGGGCGAGATCGAGGGCCGCAAGCACAGCCTGTTCTGCACGCCCGAACACGCCGCCAGCGCCGAGTACCGCCAGCTCTGGAGCGAACTGGGCCGCGGCGAGTTCCGCGTCGGCAAGTTCGAACGGATCGGCAAGGGCGGGCGCAAGATTTGGCTGCGTGCGTCCTACAACCCGGTGTTCGGGCCGGACGGCCGCGTCTGCAAGGTGGTCAAGTTCGCCCAGGACGTCACCGAGGACGAGATCGAGCGCAAGCGCAACGATGACGCCCGGCGCGAGGGCGAAGCCGAACAGAACGCCGTGGTCGCCACCCTGGCCGACAGTCTCGGCCGTCTGGCGCGCGGCGACCTTCGGGTCCGCATCGACGAGGCGTTCCCCGGCGCCTACCAGAAGCTCAAGGAAGACTTCAACGCCGCGGTCACCAGCCTGAAAACGGCGATGGCCTCGATCAACGACTCGACGACCGCCATCAACGCGGGCTCGGCCGAGATCGCCAACGCCGCCGACGACCTGTCCAAGCGCACGGAGCAGCAGGCTGCGCGCCTGGAAGAGACGGCCGCGGCCCTCGATCAGATCACCGCGACGGTCCGCCGTTCGGCCGAGGGCGCCCAGCAGGCCGCCTCCGTCGTCACCGGCGCCCGCGGCGACGCCGAGCGTTCCGGCGATGTCGTCCGTCAGGCCACCGCCGCGATGAGCGAGATCGAGAAGTCGTCGCAGCAGATTGGACAGATCATCGGCGTGATCGATGAGATCGCCTTCCAGACCAACCTGCTGGCCCTCAACGCGGGCGTCGAGGCGGCTCGGGCCGGCGATGCGGGCAAGGGCTTCGCGGTCGTCGCCAGCGAAGTGCGCGGCCTGGCCCAGCGCTCGGCCGAGGCGGCCAAGGAGATCAAGGCCCTGATCAGCGCCTCGACCACTCAGGTGGGCGAGGGCGTGAAGCTGGTCGGCGAGACCGGCAAGGCCCTGGCGGCCATCGTCGGCAAGGTCGGCGAGATCAACGAGTTGGTCGCCGAGATCAGCGCCTCGTCCCAGGAACAGGCGACCGCGCTTGGCGACGTCAACAGCGCCGTCAACCAGATGGACCAGATGACCCAGCAGAACGCGGCCATGGTTGAGCAGACCACCGCCGCGGCCCGCTCGCTGCGCGGCGAGGCAGGGCAGCTTTCGACGCTGGTCGACAGCTTCGAGATCGACCGCGAGGTCTCCCGCGCCGCGTCCCGCCATGACGCGGTCCGTCACGAGCCTCGCCGCGAAGCGCCGCGTCCCGAGCCGGTCCGGTTCGAGGCGCCGCGGCGCGCTCCGCAGCCGGTGCTGGAAGAGAACCCGGTGCATGCGGCCCGCTCGCGACTGCAAGCCTTCGCCGCCGGTTCCGCGCGCCGGGCGCCCGCGTCGGACGATTGGGAAGAGTTCTAGATCCCGATCCGATACCGGATCTTCGACGGGCCGCGCTCCTGGCGCGGCCCGTTTTCGTTCGTTCCAGCGCCGCGAACTGCACAACGAAACCGCCATCAACGACAGGGGCTTCATGGTGGACTTCCTGCGCCGCCCGATTCAGGACGGCGACCCCCACCCCTTCCGGTTCTCCGATGCCGAAGACGAGTTGTGGCCCGTTCAGGCGC
>ERZ761607.2123-NODE-2123-length-22423-cov-6.148113_pt1 | contig 22423 bp, 17 predicted proteins | sample MGYA00511164_ERZ761607 | MGnify/ENA primary metagenome ERZ761607 (study PRJEB28899, sample SAMN02445080) | bioreactor sludge metagenome | biome: EBPR sludge | place: Australia: Brisbane, Thorneside Wastewater Treatment Plant | collected 2011-06-22 ... | reverse complement strand
CGGTGGCGCTGCGAAAGCGACCTGGGCGGTCAGAAACGGGCGGTTGCGGGGGTTTGAGGGCGATTTTGGCCGATACCCAGCGTAAAAAGGTCGGTTGCTGCTATGGTATTTGCATCACCCGGCGGACGGGACCGCTCCCGCGGGCGGGGCGGTGCCGGCGGCGGGCACGGTACCCGGCGCCGAGGCCGGCGTGACGCCCGGTGCCGTGGCGGGGGTGCCGCAGGCGAAACAGAAGCGGGCAAACGCGCTCTTGCGGCTGGTGCAGTGGCCGCAGTGGTCGAACAGACACAGGCCGCAGTGGGGGCAGAAGTCGGTCTTGCCGTCTTTCAGGTCCACCGGGCGCTCGCAGCCGGGGCAGACGTTTTTGGCCAGGCGGGCCTGTGCCAGGTCGTAGTCCAGCCCCTGGCGGCGCTGGGTGTCGGGCAGGGCCTCCACCTGTTTTTGCCGCTCCAGGTAGCGCTGCAGCGCAGCAATGGCATAGCGCCCGCCGATCACGGTCAGCGCGATGCCGACCAGATAACGCACGTAGCCACCATAACTTGGCAGATACGGCACCAGTTCGACGAAGAACGTGAAGCCGGCAAAGAACACAAAGCCCCAGACGAAGGGCCACCAGGTACTGTGGCGGCGGGTCTTGAACAGCCAGGCCGCCAGGCCCAGCAGGGGCAAAGTCAGCGCCAGCCGGTACAGAAACACCCGCAGCTCCTGCGCGCGCTGGGCCTGCGCAAAGGCCTGACTGGCGCGGTCCTGCAGGTCCTGCAACTGTTTCTGGGCGCGGGTTTCGGCCTGGCGGGCGTCCAGCAGCGCCTGTTGCTGGGTTTCGACCGCCGTCAGCGCCGTGCGTTCGGCCTGCCGCAAGGCGTCCAGCCGGGCGGTGCGGGCGACCAGTTCCGCGTCTTGCTCGGCCCGGGCGGTGGCCTGGCGGGTGGAGAGCCAGTTGTTGAAGGTTTCGCGGGCGGCCTGGTTGTCGGCCCGCGCCACCTGCTGGCGCAACTGGGCCTGTTCCAGCGCCGCCTGGGCGTCGCGCGCGGCGGTCTGGGCGTCCTTGACGGATTGCCGCAGCCGGGGGGTGGCTTCGCGGTCCATGAAGTCGTCGAGCCGCGCGCGCTGCTCGACCTTGGGCAGGTCCCCGACGATGGTGCCGCCCAGGCCGATGAGAAAGCCGGCAAACACCACGGCCACCAGCCACAGGCCCCGATGGAACCATTTTTCGGACAAACGCAGGGCTTTGCTCATGGCGGCGACCTTTCCACAACTATAAAAACGTGAGCTGAAAACGACCTTTTTACGCTGGGTATGGGCAGTTTTGGTGCCAAAACAGCCCCGGCAAGGCGCCGGGACCGCCCGGACGGCCCCGCCGGCAGCTCCACCCGGCGCAAAGCCCATTGTGACCGCTCCCCCGGAGGGGCGGGGTAGCGCCAGATGAACCGGTATGGCATCAAAGCACCCACAGTATCGACAAGCAGTACTGACGCCGCAGCCCCGGCCGGCACCCGGGCCGCCCGCCGTGGCGGGGCCGCTCAGCGGCGCAACCGCAGCACCGGCCAGCCACGCTCTGCCGCAACCTGGGCCAGACGCGGGTCGGGGTCGACGGCGACGGCACGGTGCGCGGCGCTCAGCAGCGGCAAGTCGTTGAGGCTGTCGCTGTAGGCGACCACCGAGCCTGCCGGCCAGCCGGACACGGGTGGCCGCCCGCCGGCCCGCAGCCAGTCATTCAGGCGGGTCACCTTGCCGTCGCGCATGTTGGCCGTGCCGGCAACGGCACCGGTGAACCGGCCTTGCGCGTCGAGCGCGCAGTCGGTCGCGATCAGGTGCTCGATGCCCAGATGCTGCGCGGTCAGCTCGGTCAGGAAGCGGTTGGTCGCGGTGGTCAGCACCAGGCAGTCGCCGGCGGCGCGGTGGCGCTCGACCAGGTCGCGCGCGTCGGGCGGAATGCGCGGCAACACCCGTTCGGCGGCAAAACGCTGACGCAACGGCGCCCACTGCGCGGGGGTCCGGCCGGCCAGGGTGCCGATGAAGAACTCGCTGAATTCGCGCACGCCCACGGTGCCGGCCTTGTAGCGGGCTTCCATGTCGGCATTGCGCGGGCCGAAGCTGGCGCGGTCCAGCTCGCCGCAGTCGATCAGAAAGTCGCACCACAACACGTCGCTGTCACCCGACAGCAGGGTGTGGTCCAGGTCAAACAGCGCCAGGCCGGCCATGGCGTTCAGCCCCGGCGCAGGTGCCAGGCCTTGGGCCGGGTGAACGCGGCGATGCCGTAGGTCGACAAAGTCAGCCCGACGCCGGAGTCGCCATGGCCGCTCCACGGCAGGCGGGGGCTGACGCGGTCGCAGCAGTTCCAGTAGGTGCTGCCGGCGTGGACCTGCGACAGCAGGCGGCGGGCGCGCTCGGCGTCGGGGGTGTAGACGCCCGCCGTCAGGCCGTAGCGGGTGTCGTTCATCAGGCGCACGGCTTCGGCGTCGCCGCTGACTTTCTGGATGCCGATGATGGGGCCGAAGCTTTCTTCGCGCATCAGCTCCATGCGGTGGTCCACACCGGAGAACACGGTCGGCTCGAACCAGTTGCCTGGCCCCGCGCCGCGATGGCCGCCGCAATGCAGCGTGGCGCCTTTTGCCAGCGCGTCGGCCACCTGGGCTTCGAGCACGGCCAGTTGCGGCGCGCGGGTGATGGCGCCGATGTAGGTGTCGTCGCGGGTCGGGTCGCCCATGCGGTAGCCGCGCACGGTGTCGACAAAATGGGCCACAAAGGCGTCGTGGATGGACTCGTGCACGTAGATGCGCTCGACCGAGCAGCAGCTCTGGCCGGTGTTGTACATCGCGCCGTCGGCCAGCGATTCGGCCGCGGCGCGGGGGTCGGCGTCGTCGCAGACATAGGTGGGGTCTTTGCCGCCCAGTTCGAGCTGCAGGCGGATGAACCGGTGGCCCACCGCCTGCGCGATGCGCTGGCCGGTGGCGACCGAGCCGGTGAAGAACACGCCGTCCACCGGCTGCGCCAGCAAGGCCGCGCCGGTGTCGCCACCGCCGACCAGGCAGACCATGACGTCGGCGGGAACCCCCGCCTCGTGCAGCAGGCGGGCGATGGCCAGGCCGGTCTGGGTGGCGTATTCGCTGGGTTTGTAGAGCACGGCATTGCCGGTGAGCAGCGCCGGCACGATGACGTTGCAGCCGACAAACCAGGGGTAGTTCCAGGCCGAGATGTTGGCCACCACCCCCAGCGGCAGGTGTTCGATCTGCTCGGTCATGCCGCCTTCGTCGTACACGGTTTCGGTGGCGGTGACGCGCTGCACCTCGGCCAGGAAAAAGTCCAGCCGTCCGATCAGGCCGCCCAGTTCGTTGCGCGACATGCGGATGGGTTTGCCGGTCTCGGCGGTCATGGTCTGGGCCAGCGATTCCTGCTCGCGCAGCACGGCCTCGCGAAAACCGCGGATACAGGCCATGCGCTCGGTCAATGCCCGCGCCGCCCACGCGGGCTGGGCCGCGCGGGCGCGCGCGGCCAGCTCGGCCACCTGTTCGGGGCTGTGGGCCGGCAGCGTGGTGATGGTCTGGCCGGTGGCGGGGTTGTGGATGCTGAGCGTGGTGGACATGGTCAATCGGGTGCGGTGGGAAAAGAGGGGGATTGGCGCCCGCGGGTGGCCTGGGCGGCGTCCAGGAAGTCGCGCAGCACCGGGGTGTCGTCCAGCACGCCGTCTTCCGGACGGTGGAATTCGGGATGCCACTGAACGGCCGCCACATAACTGGCGCCGGGGGCGGCGTGCGGAGCGCCGGTACGCCGGATGGCTTCGATGATGCCGTCGTCGGGGCAACGCGCTTCGACGACGAATCCGGGGGCCAGGTCCTTGATGCCCTGGTGGTGGATGGTATTGATCGTGCGGCGCGGATCGTCGCCGAGCAGCTGCGCCAGGCGGGTGCCGGGTACCAGTTCCAGCGTGTGGAACAGGCGGTCGTACACCTGCCCGTCGCGGTGGGTCAGCGCGCCGGGGTGCTGGGTGGCGATGTCCTGGTAGAGGGTGCCGCCGAAGGCGACATTGATCAGCTGCAGGCCCCGGCAGATGCCCAGCACCGGCTTGCCGGCCGCCGCGAAGGCATGCACCAGGGCAATTTCGTAGGCGTCGCGGATGGCGTCACCGCGCCATTCGGGGCGCAGCGGCTCTTCGCCGTAGCTGCCGGGCCAGACGTCGGCCCCCCCGTGCATGACCACACCGTCGAGCCACTGGGCATAGTCGGCCAGCACCACATCGTGCCGCGCGGCGCCGTCGGCACGGACGGCGGTATCGCCCGCCGGCGACGGGATCATGACCGGCAGCGCGCCGGCGGCCATGATCCAGTGGGCCATGGACTGTTCGATGTATTGGAGGGTCTTGAACGCGAAAGCGCTGCGCCCGGGGTCGGGATGGAGAAAACAGGCACTGATGCCGATCTTGAGTCGTCCGCTCATCGACGGCCCCGGTCGCAGGAGTGGTCTCCGATCACAGCGCCGCCCGGAAGAGGCGCTCGAAATCCGCCGCCGTACACGGGCGCGGATTGGTCTGGTGGCAGATATCGTGCTGCGCAATCTCCACCAGGCGCGGGATGTGCGCGGCCGTCACGCCATGGGTGGCCAGGGTGCCGGTGATGCCGACATGCTGCTTGAGCGCGCGCAGCCACGGCACAAACGCCGCGCCACCGCCGGAGACCCGGCAGACATGGGCCAGTTCATCGAATTTCGCGGGCACCACCTCGTAGTTCCAGGCCATGACAGTGTCGATCATCAGCGCGTTGGCCAGGCCATGGTGCAGGTCGCAGACGGCTCCCAGGGCGTGGGCACAGGAGTGCACCGCGCCCAGGTCTTTCTGGAAGGCGATGGCGCCCATCATGGAGCTCATCATCATGTCGCTGCGGGCGGCCAGGTTGCTGCCGTCGCGCACGGCGGTCTGCAGTGCGGCGGCGGCCAGGCGGGTGCCTTCGAGGGCGATGCCGTCACACAGCGGGTGGTAGGCCGGCGACAGGTAACTCTCGACGTTGTGGGTGAGCGCGTCCATGCCGGTGGCGGCGGTGATGGCCGGCGGCAGACCCAGCGTCAGCTCGGGGTCGGCAAATACACAGCGCGCGAGAATTTTCGGGCTGAACACCACCCGCTTGAGGTGGCTGTCGTTTTCGCTGACCACCGAGGAGCGCCCGACCTCGGAGCCGGTGCCGGATGTGGTCGGCATGGCGACGAAATACGGCAGCGGGTGTTCGATGGCCCGCACCTGGGGGTGATCCCAGACATATTCGAGGATGTCGCCCTCGTGGGTGGCGGCGACACCGACCACTTTGGCCACGTCCAGCGCCGCGCCACCACCGAAGCCGATGATGCAGTCGGCGCCATGGGCACGAAATGCGGCCGCGCCGGCCATGACCTGGCTGCAGGTGGGGTTGCCGAAAACCCCGTCGAACACCGCCACGTCCAGCCCGTCCAGGTGGGTGCGGAATTCGGCGAGCACCGGCAGTTGCGCCAGCGCGCGGTCGGTCACGATCAGAGGGCGGCTCAGGCCCTGCTCGCGCAGGTGGGCGGCCACCTGGCGGCGCGCGCCGGCGCCGAACTGGATGGGGGTGGGAAAAGCGAAACGGTGCAGGCTCATGGTCAGGGTCCGGGGAGATCGGGGTGAAGGCGGGTGAAAGCGAAATTGTGCGGCAGCGCGCAGTCAGGGCCCGTTCAACGCGGCAGCCAGGGATTGCTCCAGGATGTCCAGCGCCTGGTCCATCTGGCGCTCGGTGGTGATCAGCGGCGGCGTGAGCGTAAGCACGTTGCCCATGGTGGTCTTGAAACTCAGGCCGCGCGACATGGCCCCGTACAACACCGCCTCAGCCAGGTCGCCGGCCGGGGCGCGGCTGGCGCGGTCGCGCACCAGTTCCACACCAAGCAAAAGGCCCCGTCCGCGCACGTCGCCGACCTGCGGGTAACGTTGCTTGAGCGCGTGCAGGCGGTCCAGCGCGTGGGCGCCCACCCGGGCGGCCTGCTCGACCAGGCGCTCGCGCTCGATGACCTCCAGCGTCGCGAGTGCGGCAGCGGCGGTGACGGGGTTTTTTTCGTGGGTGTAGTGGCCATAGGCATAGGCGCCGGCCACATTGAGGTCGTCGCGTGCGACACAGGCCGCGATCGGCAGCACGCCACCGCCGAGCGCCTTGCCCAGCACCACGATGTCGGGCGCCGCGCCGTCGTGCTCGGCGGCAAAGAAGCGGCCGGTCTTGCCCAGGCCGGTGGGGATTTCGTCGAAGATCAGCAAGGTGCCATGCGCGTGGCAGGCCTCACGCACCGCTTGCCAGTACCCCGGCGGCGGCACGTACGGCACGGCGCGGGCAGGCTCGGCCACCACGGCGGCAACATCGCCCTCGCGTTCCAGCACGTATCGCACCATGGACGCACAGGCCAGGCGGCAACGCTCCAGATCGGGTTGGCCCTGGGCGTCGACCGGATGCCCATAGGCACAGCGGTAGCAGCCAAACGGTGCGACATGTTCCGTGCCGGGCAGGAGGGGGCCGACCCGGCCGCCGCGGAACAGGGATTCGCCGCCAACGCTGCTGGCGCCAAAGCCCGCGCCATGAAAAGCGTCCCAGAAACTCAGGGTCTTGAACCGGCCGGTTGCCGTGCGCGCCAGCTTGATGGCGACTTCCACCGCGTCGGACCCCCCGGTGGTAAACAGCACCCGCCCCGGCGAGCCGGTCAGGCGCGCAAACTGCGCCGACAAGGCCTCGGCCAGTTCCACCGCGCGATCGCTGACGAACCGGCGCGGGGCAAAACTCAGTTCATCCAGTTGACGGTGGATGGACTGCAGAACATGCGGGTGCGCGTAACCCACGTGGTGGACGTTGTTGCCATGGAAATCCATGTAGCGGCGCCCGGCGGTGTCCTCGATCCAGATGCCTTCGGCCTTGCGGATGGCATTCAGGCACGGCGTGGAGACCGACTGGTGCAGGAAGGCGGCACTGTCACGCGCCAGCAGCGCCCGGGTAGGCTCGTCGAGGTTGGCGGACTGCCACGCGCTGCGCCGCGGGGTGCCGTTGACGTCGCCCTCGCTCTGGCTGGGGTGCGCCGTGGCAGGCGCGGGTTGTCGCAGGGTGCCCATCAGATGATTTCGAAGTAGCGCTTCATTTCCCAGTCCGTGACCGCGTCCTGCCATTGACGCCACTCCCACTCGCGTGTGGCGGCGAAATGGTCCACGAAGGTGTCACCAAGCCAGTCGCGGGCGATGGCCGAGTCCCGAAAGATGCGGGTGGTTTCGATCAGGCTGCGCGGGGCACGCGGGATATGTTCTGCGCCCTGGTTGGTTCCGGTAATCGGCGGGGCCGTAAGTTTCAGTCCTTTTTCCACGCCATGCAGCCCGGCGGCGATCACCGCGGCCATGGCCAGGTAGGGATTGACGTCGGCGCCGGGGCACCGGGTTTCGAGCCGCGTGCTTTTGGGGCTGCCGGCGATGACCCGAAAACTGGCGGTGCGGTTGTCCAGGCCCCAGGTGGGTTTGACCGGCGCCCAGAAGCCGTCAACCAGACGTTTGTAGCTGTTGATGGTGGGCCAGAACATCGGCGCGAACTCCATCAGGCAGGCCACCTGGCCGGCCAGGTAGCTCTCGAACAGTTTGCTCATCGAGCGGCTGCTTTTGCCGTCATGGAACAGGTTCTTCTTGCCGTCGCTCAGGGACTGGTGGATGTGACCACTGCAGCCGGGCAGGGCCTGATTCCACTTGGCCATGAAGCTGGGCATGACGCCAAAGCGTTTGCCGATTTCCTTGGCCCCGGTCTTGAAGAGGATGGCGCGGTCGGCCGCCTCCAGCGCTTCACTGAAGGTGATCGCCACTTCATAGACCCCCGGTCCGGTTTCGGTGTGCAACCCCTCGATGGGCACCCCGAAGGCCAGCATTTCATCCATCAGCGCATTGAAAAATCCCCGCTGGTCGGCCATACGCAGCAGCGAATAGCCGAACATGCCCGGCGTGATCGGCTCCGGGCCCACACCCCGTTTCCCGGCCCAGGTCTGGGGCGTTTCGGAGAAATTGAACCATTCGAATTCCATGCCGGCCATCGGAAGCACGCCCAGTTTTTCCGCGCGCCGCAGGACGCGGCGCAGGGTCTGGCGAGGGCAGACGGGGTAGGGGCTGCCGTCGGCGTTGATGAATTCGCCCAGGAAAAAGGGCACCCCGTTGTCCCACGGCACATTCCGTGAGGTGTTCAGGTCAATCCGGGCGAGCGCGTCCGGAAAGCCATGCTGCCAGCCGGTGACGGTGGTGTTGTCGTAACAGACGTCGTGCGAATCCCAGCCGAAAACGACGTCGCAGAAGCCAAAACCCCCTTCGGCGGCGCCGAAGAATTTGTCCCGGTGCAGGTACTTGCCGCGCAAGATGCCATCGATGTCACTGACGGCCACTTTGACCTTGGCGGCTGCGGATTGCCGCAGGGCGGCCAGCGCGGGATGCTGTCGGGCAGTAGCCATAGGGAGTCTCCTTTTCTTCGGTTTCCGGCGAACCTGTGGCGCCTTGCCCTGCCAGGTCGCCTGTGCGCGCTTTCAGTACTCAATCGGTGCAGGGGTGGGACGTCCGGCACGGCCGGCGTGGCTCATGCGAACTCCCGCGGCCGCCCGCTGGCAATTCCCAGATCCTGCAACGCCAGGGCGACCGCATGGACGGCCTGTTCGATTTCGTTGCGGCCGATGGCCCCGATACAGCCCACCCGGAAGGTCTCAAGCTCGGTGAGCTTGCCCGGATACAGGATGAAGCCGCGGGCTTTCGCCGCCGCATAAAACTGCCGGAAGTCGTAGCGCGGATCGCCGGGCGCATGGAAGGTCACGATGATGGGCGCCTGCACCGGGGGATCCAGAAAGGGTTTGAAGCCCAGTGCAGCCATGCCGCGCGTCAGCGTCTGGTAGTTGTCGGTGTACCGCGCCAGGCGGGCACTCTGTCCGCCCTCAGCTTCGAACTGGCTCACGGCTTCGGCCAGGGCAACCACCACATGGGTGGGCGGCGTAAAGCGCCACTGGCCGGTTTTCTCCATGTATACATATTGGTCGTGCAGGTCCATGGCCAGGCTCTGGCTGTTGCCCGCACAGGCGTCCACAATCGCCTTGCGCAGGAAGACGAAGCCCATGCCCGGCACCCCTTCCAGGCACTTGCCGCTGGCCGCAATCAGGGCGTCGAAGCGCACGGTGCGGGCGTCGATCGGGAGGGCGCCGAAACTGCTCATGGCATCGACGATCAGGCCTTTGCCATGCCGCTCGCAAACCTGCGCGACATCGTGCAGGGGATTGAGCACACCGGCGCCGGTTTCGCAGTGGATCATCACCACATGGGTCACGCTCGGGTCGGACTGCAGGTGTTGCTCCAGCACCGATGCCGAGACCGGCTCGCTGTCGGCGAAGGCGACCACCGTACAGCGGCGACCCATCATCTGTGTCAGCCGCGCGGCGCGTTTGCAATAGGCCCCGTTGTCGAGTACCAGCACATGGCCATGGCGTGGAACGACCGTTGCGACGGCCGCTTCGACACTGAAGGTACCACTGCCTTGCAGCGGAACGACGACATGACTGTCCTGTCCGTGCACGATGGCCAGCAGGCTCTGGCGCAACCGGGCCGTGACGGCGTTGAATTCGCTGTCCCAGGAGCCCCAATCCCGCAGCATGGCCAGTTTGGTGCGCAGGGTGGTGGTCAACGGGCCAGGGGTCAGCAGGATGTTGTCGCGGTCCATGAAATCTCCTTTTGTTTTCTGGTGGGCTGTTTTTCGTTTACCGCACTCGCCATGCCTGGGTTCTCCGGTTGGCCCACCAGGCCAGCACGGTAAACAGGCCCATCGCGATGCTGCTGGCGATGAGGATCAGCACCGCCATGGCGGCAGCGGCGCCCATTTCACCGGCTTCGTCCAGGTTCAGGATGGCAATGGACGCCACCTTGGTTTCGGGCGAGTACAAAAAGACCACGGCGGATATGGTGGTCATCGCATTGATGAAGAAATAGCGGGCGATATCGATCAGCGTGGGCGTGCAGATCGGCAAGGTCACCCGCCGGAATGTTCGCCAGAACGGGACCTTGAGCGATGCACTGACCGCTTCGAACTCGGCATCCAGGGATTTGAGCGCGGTCACCGCAGTCAGATGCCCGGTGGTGTAAAAGTGCACGATCGTGCACAGGGTCAGCAAGGTGATCGTGTGGTAGAGGCTGTTAAGCGGATTCGCGGGTTCGTTGAAGAAGAAGATGTAGCCCAGGCCCAGCACCAGACCGGGCACGGCCATCGGCAACATGGCCAGCAGGCGCATCACACCGTGCAGCGGGCCGGCGCCGCGCGTTTTCTCCAGCAGGTACGCACCACAGAACACCAGCGCCGTGCCGAACACCGCCGTTGCGGTGGCCACGGTAAGGCTGTTGACGAAGCCCACACCGACCTCGGCATCGACCAGTCCCATCACATAGTGGCGCAAGCTGGGAGTGAGGTTGTACGGCCAGAAGCTGGCAAATGAGGCGAAGATCGCCATGCCGAGCATGGCCAGCACCAGCACGGCGATGACCCCGCAATAGACGGTCATGGCGGCGTCGAAACGTCGCGCCGGCTTGGGGGTGTAGGGCACGGCCCGGGCGGTCAGCATCGCCGTCTGGCGGCGGCTGACGTAGCCGTCCACGCCAAACGTGATGACCGCCGGCAGCAGGAGCAGCAGCGCCACCACCGAGCCGCGGGCGAAGTCCTGTTGCCCGATCACCAGTTTGAATACATCGGTTGCCAGGACGTTGAAGTTGCCGCCGATGACCTTGGGAATGCCGAAATCGGTGATCACCAGGGTGAAGGCCACCGAAGCGGCGGAGATCAGGCCGTATTTGGCGCCCGGCAGGGTGATCGTGAAGAACCGACGTGCCGCCGAGGTACCCATCGCGTCTGCAGCCTCGTACAGGCGGGCATCGGAAAGGCTGAGCGCCGTGACCAGGATCATCAGCACGTGGGGAAAGACGGCGAAACACTCGGCAATCACAATGCCGGTGGCGCCATAAATCTGTTCGACGCCCAGCCCATTGAGGACCTCCTTGAGCACGCCCTGGTTGCCAAACCAGTAGATCAGCGAAATGGCCGACAACAAGGACGGTGCGAGCAGAGGAATCAGGGTGATTCCGCGAAACAACGCCTTGAAAGGCATGCACGAACGCGTGAGCGCATACGCGAAAACAAAGGCCAGCGGGACCGTGATCAGCGTGACGAGCGAGGACACCCAGATGCTGTTCCACAAACTCTCCAGCAGGGCGGGCGTTCGGGCATAGGCAACGAAGTTGCGCAGGCCCACAAATTCACCCTCGCGCCCTTGCACGGCCTGCACGAGGATGGCCGCCAGGGGCAGCGCCAGAAAAGCGATCAGGACCAGCACCACCAGTGTCAGCGCGCCATGGCCGACCCAGTCCGTCCAATGGGCCTTCTGGGTGAGTGGTTTGCCCGCCGTCTGACGACCCAGGGGTTGCGCCGCTGCCATCAGAACACCTTGAGCCGCTCAGCCAGCAGGCGCAGGCGCACCGTTGATCCGGTCGCCAGAGACTGCTCGGACAGGAAGTTGAGCGAAAGGTAGACCACCAGCGGCTGTGGCAGGGCCGGTGAGGCAACCTGCACGTGGCAAAACGAGCCGAGGAACTCGATCTTGCTGATCGTCGCCTCGAAGACATGGGGGTCGCCGTCGGCGATGGGACGGGCCAGGATGTCCTCGGGTCGCAAGTACACCCGGACGTCGCGATCCCCGCCGGGGGCCGGCAGGCGCAAGGCGCCCAGGTGCAGCTCGCCGGCCACAATGCGGGCGGGCAGTACATTGACCTTGCCGACAAAGGCGGCCACAAAGGGGGTGGCGGGCTCGCGGTACACCTCCAGCGGCGTGCCCACCTGGTCGATCACGCCATGGTTCATCACCACAATGCGGTCGGCGACGCTGAGTGCCTCCTCCTGGTCGTGGGTCACCATGATGGTGGTCACCCCGAGTTGCTGCTGCAAGGCCTTGATTTCCTGGCGCAGATGGACCCGGACAATGGCATCCAGTGCCGACAGAGGCTCATCCAGAAGCAGCAAGCCGGGTGACGTGGCCAGCGCACGCGCCAGCGCGATGCGCTGTTGTTGTCCTCCGGAAAGCTGGCCCGGGTACTTGGTTTCACTGCCCGGCAGTCCGACCAGCGCGACCAGCTCGCTGACCCGTTTGCGGATTTCGGCCTGCGGCTGGCGCCGGTTTACCAGGCCATACGCAACGTTGTCGGCGACCGTCAGGTTGGGGAACAGCGCATAACTCTGGAACACGATGCCATAGTCCCGCAACGCGGGCGGCAGCCGGGAGATATCGCGGCCGCCTTGCCAGATCTCGCCGGAAGTCTGGACCTCCAGTCCGGCCACAATGCGCAGCAAGGTCGTTTTGCCACAGCCCGACGGCCCGAGAAAACAGACGAACTCGCCTTTGTTCACCGACAGGTTGATGTCGCGCAATGCGGTGAATTCACCGAAGCATTTTCCGACCGTGCGGATCTGAAGAAATGGGTCCGTGCTCATCGGATTAGGCCTGAAAAGGGATACAGCGCTCGCAAGGAAAGCCGGGGCTGCCCGCAGCCCCGGTGCCGTTCGCTGGCCCCGCGCGGGGCCAGCACGGACGGACTCAGCGCTTCTCCGACTTGGCGTTGTAGCGCTTGGTCCACTCGGCCAGGATGCGGTCGCGGTTGTCGGCTTCCCAGTAGAAGTCTTTCTTGACCAGGCGGGACTCATAGTCCTTGGGCACGTTGGCCAGCGGTGCGGCAACGCCAGGCTGTGCGGTGATGGCAAAGTTCTTGCCGTAGAGCAGCATGGCATCTTTGCTGCTGGCCCAGTCCGCGAGTTTCTTGGCGGCGTCGAGCTTTTTCGTTCCTTTGTGGATGGCAAACGCCTCCAGATCCCAGCCCAGACCCTCTTTCGGGAACACCAGGTCAATGGGCGCACCCTTGGCCTTGTTGCTGTTGGCGCGGTATTCGAAGGAAATGCCCACAACGAACTCGCCACTGGCGGCCATGTTGCAGGGCTTGCTGCCCGAGTGGGTGTACTGCGCAATGTTCTCGTGCAGACCATCCATGAATTTCCAGCCCCCGCCCTTGCCGTTGTCGTCGCCCCACAGCGTCAGCCAGGCCGTCACGTCAAAAAAGCCTGTGCCACTGGACGCCGGGTTGGGCATCACCACCTGCCCCTTGTAAACCGGCTTGGTCAGGTCCTTCCAGGTCTCGGGCTTGGGAATGCCGCGCTTTTGCGCCTCAACCGTATTGAAGCAGATGGTCGCGCCCCACACATCCATGCCAAACCACGCGGGAGGATTTTTCTTGTCGCGATACTGGCTCATGATCGCGTCCAGGTTCAGCGGCGCGTAGGGCTGCAGCATGCCGTTCTTGTCCATCAAGGCCAGGCTGGAGGCAGCCACACCCATCACCGCATCGGCCTGGGGATTGCCTTTTTCCGCCAGCAGCTTGGCCGTGATGACCCCGGTCGAATCGCGCACCCACTTGATTTCGATGTCCGGATGGGACTTGTTGAAACCTTCCTGGTAGGCCTTGAGCTGATCGGTCTCCAGCGCCGTGTAGACGAGCAACTGGGTTTTCTGTGCGGAGGCGAGGCCACCGGCAGCCAGCAGACCGGCGGCAAGCAGCGCCTTGGTGATGGCGGAACAACGGGCAAACGAAAGCATGCGGAACTCCTGTTGATGAACAAAACGAATCATGCTGGCACGCGTTTGTGTCAGGACGGTGACCCCTTGACGACAGACCGGAATCTGTCGTGCATTTAACGCCGTGCAGTCGAAGTTTGTCAATTGCTTTTTGCATATTGTTGACAATATGGAAAAATCTGCTCCAATCCAGACATGAGCCCGTCTCTCCTCGATCCGGCGCCGCAGGCAACCATTGCGCTGTTGCAAAGCAGTTCGCTCACCACGCTGGTGCAGCAGGAGATCGAGCGCGCCATTCTGGTGGGCGAGTTCACCCCGGGCACCAAATTGACCGAAGCCGCGATCGCCGATCGCCTGGGGGTTTCTCGGGGGCCGGTGCGCGAAGCCTTCCGCATGCTCGAAGAGGCGGGCTTGCTGCGCAACGAAAAAAACCGGGGCGTCTTTGTACGCGACATTCCCATCGACGAAGCGGTGGAAATCTTCGATCTGCGGGCCGCCATGGACGAACTGGTGGGCCGGCAACTCGCACGTTCGATCACCACGGCGCAGCTCAAGGAAGTGCGCGCCCTGGTGGACCAGATGGAGAAAGCCGTCAAAAGCGGCGATACCCGTCACTATCACCTGCTCAACCTCCAGTTTCACGACCGGCTTGTCGAAATGGCCGGCAACCGCAAGCTCACCGCGATTTACCGCAAGCTGATCAAAGAGTTGTCGCTGTTTCGCCGTCTGAACCTTGCCGACGGCGCCCTGCTGCCCATATCGGCGGGCGAACACCGGTCTATCGTCACGGCCATCGCTTCGGGAAATGCCGAGGCAGCTGGCCGCGCCTTGTTTGACCATGTGATGGAAAGCAAGGAACGAACCATCACCAACCACCTGGCCCGGCAACCGCGAGACAACCCGGCGCCCAAGGTACTTCCTGAAAAACCGACCCGAAAGAGCCGCCATGCTTGACGTCAATCACCGCACCTATCGTGTGCCCCAAATCCCCACCGTGGTCGTCTGCGTCGACGGCTGCGAACCCGACTACCTCGGCCAGGCCGTCGCCACCGGTCAGATGCCGTGGCTCAAAGGCGCCCTCGCCCGTGGCACCGGCCTGGTCGCCGACTGTGTGGTGCCCACCTTTACCAATCCCAACAACCTGTCCATCGTCACCGGCGCGCCTCCGTCGGTGCATGGCATCTGCGGCAACTACCTGTTCGATACCGCCACCGGCACCGAAGTGATGATGAACGACGTGAAGTGGCTGCGGGCACCGACCCTGCTGGCCGCTTTGGCGGCAGCAGGCAAAAAGGTCGCGGTGGTCACCGCCAAGGACAAGCTGCGCAAGCTGCTCGGTCACGGCATGGTCGGCGGCATCTGCTTCTCATCGGAAAAGGCCGACCAGGTGAGCGTGGCGGAAAACGGGATCGACAACGTGCTGCAGATGGTCGGCAAACCGGTGCCCGACGTCTACAGCGCCGAGCTTTCCGAGTTCGTTTTTGCTGCCGGGGTCAAACTGGCCCAGGCCGGCAAGGCCGACGTGATGTACCTGTCCACCACCGATTACATCCAGCACAAACACGCGCCGGGCACCGAAGGGGCCAACGCCTTCTACCGGATGATGGACGGGTATCTGTCGCAGCTGGATGCCCTGGGTTGGGTGATCGCCATCACCGCCGATCACGGCATGAATGCCAAAGTGGCCATGAACGGTCAACCCGACGTGGTCTACCTGCAGGACTGGTTCGATGCCCGGACCGGTGCCGGCACGGCACGCGTGATCCTGCCCATCACCGATCCCTATGTGGTTCACCACGGCGCGCTGGGTTCGTACGCCACGGTCTACCTGCCGCAGGGCACCGACATCGCCGCCGTTGCGGCCGACCTGGACAGGCTACAGGGCATCGAGTCGGTGCTGACACGCAGCCAGGCCGCCGCGCGGTTCGAACTGCCCGAAGACCGCATCGGCGATCTGGTGGTGGTGTCGGAACGGTCCACGGTGCTCGGCACATCGGCCAGCCGCCACGACCTGAGCGGACTGGACGCCCCATTGCGTTCGCACGGCGGGGTCAGCGAGCAGCGGGTGCCGCTGATCCTCAACCGCCCGCTGACCGGCCTGGATCCGGCCCGGCGCTACCGCAATTTCGACGCATTCGACCTGGCCCTGAACCACGCACAGTAAGGGCCGCCATGAGCAACCCCACAGACGATATCGCCGGCTTCATTCGCAGCAACGGCCTGAACGCCATGCGCATCGCCGGTCGCCGGGTCGGCGCCGAGCGCGGTGCAGACCGCTGCATTGCCGTCACCAACCCGTACACCGGTGCCGTCATCGGGCAGGTGCCCAAGGCCACCCTGGAAGAGGTGCGCGAGGCCTACGCCATCGGCCACGCCTACAAGGCACGCCTCACCCGCTTCGAGCGCGCGGCCATCCTCAACCGCGCCGCCACGATTGCGGCCAGCCGGGTCGCCGAGGTGGCCGCACTGATCACTGCCGAGGCTGGCCTGGCACAGAAAGACGCCCTGTATGAAGCCGGCCGTGTCGCCGATGTCCTGCTTTTCGGCGCCAACGAGGTGCTCAAGGACGACGGGCAGATCTTCAGCTGTGACCTGACCCCCCACGGCAAGCGCCGGCGGGTCTACACCCAGCGCGCGCCGCTGCTGGGCGTGATTACCGCGATCACGCCGTTCAACCACCCGATGAATCAGGTCGCCCACAAGGTGGTGCCCTCCATCGCCACCAATAATCGCATGGTGCTCAAGCCGTCGGAGAAAGTGCCGTTCTCGGCCATCCTGTTTGCCGACATCCTGTACGAGGCCGGCCTGCCGCCGGAGATGCTGTCGGTGGTCACCGGGGACCCGCGCGAAATTGCCGACGAGCTGATCACCCATCCTGCGGCCGACCTCGTCACGTTCACCGGCGGTGTCGCGATCGGCAAGTACATCGCGCACAAGGCGGGCTACCGCCGCCTGGTGCTGGAGCTGGGCGGCAACGACCCCATCATCGTGATGGAAGACGCCGACATCGACGAAGCCTCCACCCTGGCGGTTCAGGGCAGCTACAAGAATTCCGGACAACGCTGCACCGCCATCAAGCGCATGCTGGTCCACGAGGCCGTCGCCGATTCGTTCACCGAACAGGTGGTGGCCAAAACCCGTGCGTGGAAGTTCGGCGATCCGATGGACAAGGCCAACGACATGGGCACGGTGATCGACGCGGCGGCCGCGCAACTGTTTGAAAGCCGGGTCAATGAAGCGGTCAGCCAGGGCGCCCGCCTGCTGGTCGGCAACACCCGCGACGGCGCCCTGTACGCCCCCACGGTGATCGACCGGGTCGACCCGGGCATGACCGTGGTGCGCGAGGAAACCTTCGGCCCGGTGTCGCCGATCATCCGCTTCCGGACCATCGACGAGGCCATCGGCATCAGCAACGGCACGGCCTACGGCCTGTCCAGTGCCGTCTGTACCAACCGGCTGGACTACATCACCCGCTTTGTCGCCGAGCTGGATGTCGGCACGGTGAACGTGCGCGAAGTCCCCGGCTACCGGCTGGAGCTCACGCCGTTCGGCGGGATCAAGGATTCGGGCCTGGGTTACAAGGAAGGCGTGCAGGAAGCCATCAAGAGCTTCACCAACCTCAAGACCTATTCTTTGCCCTGGAGCTGACGCCCACGACAGCCCCCAGCGTCCATGCAGCATCTCCTGAACCTGTTCGCCGCGATTGCCTTGCTGGTGTGGGGGACCTACACCGTGCGCACCGGCATCCTGCGCATCATGGGCGAAGACCTGCGGCGGGTGTTGCGACGCAATGCCGACAACCGAGTGACCGCCATGGCGGCCGGCCTGGCCGTCACCAGCCTGGTGCAAAGCAGCACCGCCACCTGCCTGATCGTGGCTTCCTTCGTCGGGCAGGGGCTGATCTCCACCGGCGCCGGGCTGGCCGTCATGCTGGGTGCGGACATGGGCACGGCGCTGATGGCGGTGGTGTTCTCGTTCGATCTGTCGTGGCTGTCGCCCTTGCTGATCGTCACCGGCGTGATCCTGTTCACCTCGAAACAGGCGTCCACGGCGGGCCGGGTCGGTCGGGTGCTGATCGGCTTGGGACTGATCACCCTGGCGCTGCACCTCATCATGGCGGCCACGCGTCCCCTGGTGGCCTCACCCGTGATGCAAAACCTGTTGGCGGCCATGCCCAACGAGGTTCTGCTCGACATTGTGGTGGGCGCGGTGTTGACGGTGCTGTCGTATTCCAGCCTGGCGATCGTGCTGCTGTCGGCGACGCTGGCGTCGGCGGGCATTTTGCCGGTGAACGTGGCGCTCGGGCTGGTCATCGGTGCCAACATCGGCAGCGGTCTGCTGGCCGTCTTCTCCACATCCAAAGCGGGGCCGCTGGAGCGCCGGGTCCCCATGGGCAATCTGGCATTCAAGCTGACCGGCGGGCTGCTGGCCGTGGTGGCCATGCCCTGGCTGCCGGACATTCTCCATGCCGTGGGGCCGGTGATGCCCGAGCCACTGGGCATTGTGGTCAGTTTCCACCTGCTGTTCAACGTCACGCTGGCACTGCTGATGATCGGGATTGCGCCGCTGATCGGCCGGTGGCTGGAAGGCTGGTTGCAGCCGCCGCCCGTCAACCCACCGGCCAACCGGCCGCGGCATCTGGACCCGACCGCCCTTGCCACCCCTTCGCTGGCGATTTCGTGCGCGGCGCGCGAGGCCCTGCACCAGGCGGACGTGGTGGAAACCATGCTGCGCGGGATCGTGCCGGTCATTCGCCACAACGACCTTTCGCTGTCGGAGCATCTGCGCAAATCCGACGATACGGTCGATGAACTCTACAGCGCCATCAAGTTCTATCTGACCCAGATCTCGCGGGAGGCGCTGTCGGAAACCGAAGGGCGGCGCTGGGCCGACATCGTGTCGTTCACCATCAACATGGAGCAGGTCGGCGACATCATCGAGCGGGTGTTGCTGGACATCGAAGACAAGAAGATTCGCAAAGGCCGCAACTTCTCCGACGCCGGCATGGCCGAAATCTGCCACATGCACGAGCGGCTGGTCAGCAATCTGCGCCTGGGCATGAGCGTGTTTCTGGATGGCGACCTGCGGGCCGCCCAGAAACTGCTCGAAGAAAAAGCCAACTTCCGCGAACTGGAACATGAGTACGCCGCCACCCACCTGATGCGGCTGCAGGACAACACGCCGGAGAGCATTGCCACCAGTTCGCTGCATCTGGACCTGATCAGCGAACTCAAACGCATCAACTCGCATATCTGTTCCATCGCGTATCCCATCCTCGAAGCGGCCGGTGCCTTGAGCAAGACCCGGCTGAAGGACCCCGAGGTCGTACCCGGATGACCATCACCTGGCCCGTGGTGGCGGCCGTGCTGTTCGGCGCCCTGCTGCATGCCAGCTGGAACGCCCTGGTCAAGTCGAGCAGCGACAAGGCGATGGACACCGCGCTGATCCACGTGATCGGCTCGGTGGTTGCCATTCCCCTGCTGGTCGTGGTGGGCCTGCCCGCCGCAGAGAGCTGGCCTTTCATTGCCGCCTCAGTGGTGATCCACATCGGCTACTACATTGCCCTGACCGGCGCCTACCAGCACGGCGACCTGGGGCTGACCTACCCGCTGATGCGTGGCACGGCACCCCTGCTGGTGGCGCTGTCGGCCAGTGTGCTGCTCGGCGAGGCACTGAGCCTGGGGGCCTGGCTGGGTGTGGTCGGCATCTGCGTCGGCGTGCTGTCGCTGGGGCTGTCACGCCACGCCCTTGATTCACCCCGGGCAGTGCGCTTTGCGCTGGTCAATGCCGTGGTGATTGCGATCTACACCGTGGTGGATGCGCTGGGCGCCCGCGCCTCGGGCAATGCCCTGCAGTACGTGGCGCTGCTGTTTGTGCTGGACGGCTGGCCCTTCGGGCTGCTGGTGCTGGCCCGGCGCGGTACGGCCGTGGCGCTGCCGTATGCACGCCAGCGCTGGCCCGTGGCCACGGGCGCCGCCGCCGCATCGCTGGGCTCCTATGGCATCGCGCTGTGGGCCATGACCCAGGCACCCGTCGCCACCGTGGCGGCGCTGCGCGAAACCTCGGTGCTTTTTGCCACCCTGCTGGGCATCTGGTTTCTGAATGAAGAACTTACCCGGCGGCGCCTGATGGGCACCCTCACCATTGTTGCCGGTGTCATTGCCTTGCGACTGAGCTGACCAGGAGAGCCCATGAACCCTTCACCCGTCGACACCGACCGCCCGACCTCCGCCCCCGCCCTGCCCGCTCAGGCCCGCGTTGTCATTGTGGGCGGCGGCATTGCCGGCTGCTCCACGGCCTACCACCTGGCGCGGATGGGAATCACCGACGTGCTGGTGCTGGAGCAGGGCAAGCTCACCAGCGGCACCACCTGGCACGCCGCCGGGCTGATCGGCCAGATGCGTCCCAACCGCAGCATGACGCAGATGAGCAAGTACGGCATCGAGCTGTACGCCACCCTGGAGGCCGAAACCGGCCTGGCCACGGGCTGGAAGCGCTGCGGCAGCCTCAACGTCGCGGCGTCGGACGACCGCTGGAAAGTGTTCCAGAAGCAGGCCGCCATGGCGCGGGCCTTCGGGGTCGAATGCCATGTCATCTCCCCGCGCGAGGCGGCCGAGCGTTACCCGCTGCTGCGCACCGACGACCTGCGCGGCGCACTGTGGCTGCCGGGGGATGGCAAGGCCAATCCGGCCGACCTGTGCATGTCACTGGCCAAAGGCGCACGCCAGCGCGGGGTGCGCTTTGTCGAGGATGTCGAGGTCACCGGTGTACTGCAGCACCAGGGCAGCGCCTGTGGGGTGGTCACCGCGCAGGGGGTGGTGCGGTGCGAGACGGTGGTGAACTGCGCCGGGCAATGGGCGCGGCAGTTCGGGCGCCTGGCCGGCGTGACGGTGCCGCTGTATTCGGCCGAGCATTTCTACATCGTCACCGACCGCATCGACGGTGTCCATCCGATGCTGCCGGTCATGCGCGACCCCGATGGCTTCATCTATTACAAGGAAGAGGTGGGCGGCCTGCTCATGGGCGGCTTCGAGCCGGTGGCCAAACCCTGGAAACGGGACCCGATTCCGGCGGACTTCCAGTTTCAGCTTCTCGACGAAGACTGGGACCAATTCGAACCCCTCATGCACAACGCCATCCATCGCACCCCCTGCCTGGAAAAGGCACCGGTCAAGATGCTGCTGAACGGCCCGGAAAGTTTCACTCCGGATGGCAACTTCATCCTCGGCGAGGCGCCCGAGTTGCGACAGTACTTCGTCTGCGCCGGCTTCAATTCGGCCGGCATCGCCAACAGCGGTGGCGCCGGACGGCTGATTGCCGAGTGGATTGCCGCCGGCGAACCGAGCGCGGACGTCTGGGAAGTCGATATCCGGCGTTTCGGCGCGTTCAGCGGCAACCGCCGCGCCCTGGCCGCCCGCACGGCGGAAACCCTGGGCCTGCATTACGCCATGCGCTGGCCGCGCCAGGAGCTGGAGTCGGCACGGCCGTTGCGCACCTCGCCGCTGTACGACCTGCTCCAGGCCAAAGGCGCGGAGTTCGGCGCCCGCAACGGTTGGGAGCGGGCCAATTACTTCCGGCCGCCCGCCGCCGGCCCCGCGGCGGGTTTCGTGCCGCGGCCGCCCTACACCCTGGGCACACCCGGCTGGCTGCCCTGGATGCAGGCCGAGCAACAGGCCACGCGCGAGGCCGTGGCGGTCTACGACCAGACCAGCTTCTCCAAACTGCTGCTGCAAGGCCGCGACGCGCTGGCCATCCTGCAGCGCCTGTGCGCCAACGAAATGGACGTTGCGGTCGACCGCATGGTCTACACCGCCATGCTCAACACCCGCGGCGGCTTCGAAAGCGACCTGACCGTGATCCGCCTGGCGGCCGACCGATTCCTGATCGTCACCGGCTCGGCGCAGACGGTGCGTGACGCCGACTGGATCGGCCGCCACATCCCGCCCGACGCCCATGCCACGCTGACCGACGTCACCGCGCTGACCAGCGTGCTGTCGGTGATGGGGCCGAACGCCCGCACCCTGCTCGAGCGCCTGTCGCCCGACGACCTGTCCCCCGCGGCGTTGCCCTTCAGCAGCACCCGCGAAATCGACCTGGCCCACGCCCGGGTGCGCGCCGCCCGCATGAGTTATGTCGGCGGCCCCGGCTACGAGCTGTATGTACCGATCGAAATGGCACGGCATGTCTACCTGGCCTTGCACGCGGCCGGCGCCGATCTGGGTCTGCGCGACGCCGGCTACTACGCCATCGACGCGCTGCGCATCGAGCAGGGCCGACGCGCCTGGGGCGCCGAGCTGGGCCCGGACGAAACGCCTTTCGAGGCCGGCTTGCTGTTTGCGGTGCGGCTGGACAAACCGGCGGACTTCATCGGACGTGACGCCCTGCGGGCCGCCCGCACCCTGCCGCTGAAGAAGAAGCTGGTCACCGTCGTATTTGACGACCCGGCGGTCTATGCCTGGGGCGGTGAAACCCTGGTGCTGCAGGACCAGCCGGTGGGCGAACTCAGCTCGGTGGGCTGGAGCCCGCTGGCCGGGGCCTGTGTGGCGCTGGCCTACGTGCGCGGCGCGCCGGCACAGCAAACCCATGCAGGCACTGCCGCGCAGATCGCTTTATGGGGGCAGCTCCATCCGGTGCGGCTGTACGACCAGTGGCCGCCCCGCGCGCCCCGCAGCTGAGTATGCGCAGGCCATACCTGCGGCGAGCGTTATTCAACAGTATCGAAACCGTAGCATCAAACGACCTTTTCCCGCTGGGTATCGGCCAAAAACGCCCTGAAACACCCGTAGCACAC
>ERZ761607.2122-NODE-2122-length-22435-cov-7.562958_pt1 | contig 22435 bp, 17 predicted proteins | sample MGYA00511164_ERZ761607 | MGnify/ENA primary metagenome ERZ761607 (study PRJEB28899, sample SAMN02445080) | bioreactor sludge metagenome | biome: EBPR sludge | place: Australia: Brisbane, Thorneside Wastewater Treatment Plant | collected 2011-06-22 ... | reverse complement strand
TTTGACCTGCTCGACATATGCCAGCGATTGATGCCGGAAATAGGTATTGTATAACTCGGCGTAGTGACCGTTCTGGTCGAGCAAGCCCTGGTGGTTTCCTTCTTCGATGATCGTGCCTTTTCGCATGACGACGATTCTATCCGCAGCTTTGACCGTGGACAGGCGATGCGCGATCAGGATGCTGGTTGAATTTTTCAGGATGAGGTTCAACGCCTGCTGGATCTGCCATTCGGTGAACGGGTCGATGCTGGCTGTCGCCTCATCGAGGATGAAGATGGCAGGGTTTTGGACAAGGACGCGCATCAACGCCACGAGCTGACGCTGCCCCATCGAGAGGCGGTTGCCGCGCTCGCCAACTTCGCTTTGCAGTCCGTTCGGCAGGGTTTCCAACCATTCGCCGCCGCCGATGTTGTTGGCGAGTCTCAGCATTTCACTTTCAGGAGCGCCCGGCGCGGCATAACGGATATTGTCCGCGACGGTGCCCGAAAACAGGAATGGGACTTGCGAGACAATGCCCAATTGGCGGCGGTATTGCGTCAGGTCGAATGCGCGGATATCGCGCCCGTCGATAAGCAGGCGTCCCTGCTGGTATTCGTAAAACCGCGCGATCAGCTTTGCAATGGACGACTTGCCCGCTCCGGTGTGACCGACAAGGGCGAGAGTCTCCCCGGGTTGGATGACCAGGTTGAAGTCGTTAAGAACCGGCTCTTTATCCGAATATCGGAAATAAAGATGCTCGAAGACGATTCCCCCTTTCAGGCGCGGCACATCCTGCTTTTCGGTCTGCACTACATTTGGGTCGGCGTCGATCAAGGCGAAGACACGTTCGGCGGCAGAGAGCCCGCTTTGGATCTGCGCCCAGAACGAAGTCAGGTTCAGGATGGGGAAAAAGAACTGGTCGAGGCTCATGATGAAGAGGTACCAGGCGCCGATGCTGACCGCACCCTGCGCTGCGCTGAACCCGCCCACATAGACCAGCACACCGACGAAAATGCCGCCGAGTGCGTTGAGGGTCGGGAAGACCAAAGAGAGCACAAATCCGCGCTGAACGTTGACACTGTATGATTGCTGGTTCGATTCGTCGAACGATTTGAAGATGCCCTCTTCCTGCCGGAAGTTCTTCGCGATGGAAATACCGCTGATGGTTTCCTTGATGGCGGCGTTTACGTCTGACATGGCTTTCATGCCTTTTTTAGTGACGCGCCTTGCCATGATGCGAAAGCCGGAAGCGATCCCAAAGATGACCGGCAGGAAACTCATCAGGAGCAGGGAGAGCCGCCACTCGGTCCGGAAGAGAACGATGGCGATTAGGAATGCCTGCACAAACTGCGCGACCACATCGGTGACGATGACAACAAGCTGACCGAAGTCATTCGTATCGGATGTGATGCGAGAGACGATGCGCCCCGAGGAGAATTGGTCGTAGAATGAAAGGTCATGCTCGGCGGCAGCGCGGAAGGCGCGGGAACGCATGTCCAGGACCGCATCGCCGACGGCGCGCACGATCAGACCGCGCCTCAACCAGTTCAGCCCCCATTGACCGAATGCCACGCCGACGAGCCCCAGCGCCACCCAGGCGATCTCTGCCGGTGTCGGTGCGGGGCGCATGGCATCCACCATGCGGCTGACAATGACCGGCAGCGCCGCGCCCACGACCGCAATGATCAGGATGACTACGGACGCGAGCGCCAGCCGCATTTTCTGCGGGTTGAAATAATTGACCATCCGCCGCACAAGTTCGTTATCCTTGTACTGGCGGTCGTATTTTTCGTCGTTCAGTCCTGCAAAGAAACCCATAAATCGTCCTCTGTCATTGCAAGGGCGGCGTTCTTTCGCCCGAAGCAATCTCCAAGAATTTGGGGATTGCTTCGTCGCGAAGAGCAAGAGCGCTCCTCGCAATGACGATGCATCTATTCTCTAAATATCCTCGAATACGCCTCGGAAGTCTTCATCAACTCATCATGCGATCCGATGGCCGCGATCCGCCCTTTGCGCAGGACGATGATCAGGTCTGCCCAGCGGATCTGCGAGAGGCGGTGGGTGATGATGAAGGTCGTGCGTCCTTTGGCGGCATTGGAGATGGCGCGTTGAATCTTGTCTTCGGTGGCCGAGTCAATGGCGGAGGTGGAATCGTCGAGGACAAGAATGCGCGGGTCGGTCAGGAAGGCGCGGGCTAGCGCGATGCGCTGGCGTTGTCCGCCGGAGAGGGTCACGCCGCGCTCGCCGACCACGGTTCCATAGGTCTCGTCAAAATCCAAAATGAAGTCGTGCGCTTGGGCAGCCATCGAAGCCGCGATGACCTCTTCTTTAGATGCGCCAGGTTTGCCAAACGCGATATTGTCGCTGAGGGTGCGCGAGAAAAGGAAAATATCCTGCTCGATGATCGAGATCTGCGAACGGAGCGAGGCGAGATTCCAATCGCGCACATCCACACCGTCCACCAGGACCTGACCCGCGCTCACGTCATAGATGCGGTTGATGAGCTTGACAAGCGTGGTCTTGCCCGCACCGGTCTGCCCGACGAGCGCCACGGTCTGACCCGGCTTGACCTTGAACGAAATATTTTCGACGACATGATCGCCGCTGCCGTCTTGCGCCGGGTAATGGAAAGAGACATTACGAAACTCGATTTCGCCGCGAATCTCCGAGGTCACACCCGAGGCGTTTTGGTCAAGCTTCGTCTCCCGCTGGATGAGTTCCAAGATGCGGCGGGCGGAAGACATTCCCAGTGAGATTTGAGAATAGGCGAAGGTCGAAGTGAACGTGGGAAAGCCCAGCAATTGCAGCATCCCAAAGTAACCGATCACCGCGCCGACATCGATCAAACCGGCGCGCAGGAGGATCAATGCATGGGCAAGCCCACCTGCAAAGGAAAGACCGAGCAGAAGCATGGCAATATAACGCGCCTCGAGATCGCCCTGCGCCACAAAAGCATCGCGCACCCGGCGGGCGTTGGTCACGAAGCGATCAACTTCCGCCTCTTCCTGCGCAGCACCTTTCATGATCTCCACCCCGTCCAGCGACTCGGATAGGTGTGTATTCATCTCCCCGAATGTGGCACGTGCGGTATCCGTCACCGGGGACAGTACTTTGAGGTAACGCGCCAACGCGACAAAATAAACGACGGTAAACAGCAATGGCGTCAATATCAGTGATGGGTGATAGCGCGGACCAAAGAATAGAGGCATCAGAATGAACATGAACGATCCGACCACCAGATTTACTCCGGGGCTGAACATGTAGTTCACCTCGCGCACGTCGTTAGTCGAACGCGCCATCGTATCCCCCACCGGCTGCAGGTTATGGAAGGTCATGCTCTTGCCAAGCAGCGAGAGGTATAGCTCATCGCGGATATCGCGTTCCATCTTTTGCGCCAGCAGTTCTGCGCCGAAGTTTCGCCCCAACTGCAATACGCCGCGGACGATCTGCGAGATGCCGATGGTGAATGCAAGCGGCAGCAGCACCGACGTATCCGGCGGCAGTTCCAGCATGGCATTGAATGCGTCGCCCGTCAAAATCGGAACCACCACCGCCAGTACCGCATTCCCGATCGCACCAGTCACCAGCATCACCACGATCCACCAATACGGCTGGATGTGCGAGAGGATCCAACGCAAAGGTGATGAAGTATTGAATTTATTCTTACGATGAAGGGTGAATTCCGCCGGGACGTTGAGTGTGGTCATGAGGGTATTGTAACATCTGCGAAAACCGGCTTCGCAACATCACCTCACTCAAGCCCTGAAAAGACCTGCGCCGCTTCGATGGGATAAACCGGGTCCAGTTCCAAATCCCAGTAGGCAGATAAAACCGAATGAGCCAATGCCCAGCCGATGATCTTCTCCCGCACCCAACCCATTCTTTCCCTGAGGATATCCACCCGCCTCTCTGCCTGGACCTTGAACTGGATTCTGTCCATCGGCTTGATCCACGGGTTGAGCATCAGCGGACCGATTTCATAGCCCGCCGGCCCGATTACACCCTTCGGGTCGATGACCAACCAGCCGCGCTCAGACGAGAGAATGTTGTAATGATGAAAATCGCCGTGCATCAAGCGGATATCTTCATCGGCGAACAAACCTGGCAGCTGCGCTTCCACCCGTTCGAAAATTTTCTCAGGGATGGGACCCGTTCCGCCGTTGAACATCGGGCGGACCTCCTTCAACCCATCGAACCAGTCTTTGAGCTGGATGAACTTATTGCTCATGCCGCCAGGGACGGGGACGGGCGCATGCCTCCACAACCTCTGCATGACATCAACCGCAATATGAGTCCGCTCATCGTCGTCTTTTATATCAGCAAGCATCATCCCCGGTTGAAGCCGTTCAATCAGTAAAAAGCCCTTATCTTCATCGCAATCCACTAAACGACATGCGCCCTCTCCATTGAACAACTTCAGCGCGCTCATCTCACTGGTCAACTCAGGATTTGGCACACCGAGTTTGAGGATCACATCTTCGCCGCCCCGCCTGGCAAATGCCACAAAGTTATACGAAAGGTTTGGAACCGGTTGCACATCTACCACCCCCCATTGTTTCGATACACCTTCGATCAGAGCGGGCAGATTCGCAAGCCAGTCACACCCGCTCTCACCAAATGCGGCATGGATGTTTCGTATGAAGGTGGTGGGAAGATCCATCGTTACCTGTGTTTTTTTATCAAAGGGTGGAGGGTTCGATCAAACAAAACGTCCTCCATTTATGTGGAGGACGCGCCTTGCAGGGGAACCCATCTGCTAAGGTATAATGCGCTGTGCCGAAGGAGGGAATCGAACCCTCATTCCCGGAGGGAACACGATTTTGAGTCGTGCGCGTCTGCCTATTCCGCCACTTCGGCTTGTTTGCGACGGCAAGTATACCACTCACCACCCATAGCGCAAGATACCTCTCTTTTGGTAAAAGGAAACAATGAAACTCGGAATCATCGGACTGCCCCAATCCGGCAAGACAACCCTCTTCAACGCATTGACCCGCGGCAACGCCCCCACCACCGCCTCCGCCGGGCGGATCGAAGTCCACCAGGCGGTTGTTGATGTGCCCGATCCGCGTGTGGATATCCTCTCGAAGATGTTCAACCCACGCAAGACGATCTACTCCAAAGTAACCTACGCGGATATTGCCGGTCTCGAGGGCGATACCACAAAGAGCGGGATCTCCGGTCAACTGTTGAATCAACTCAACCAGATGGACGCGCTTATCCTCGTCGTGCGCGCTTTTGAAAGCGACCTGGTCATGCACCCCAACGGGAGCGTGAACCCGATGCGCGACGTGGAAGCGATGACAGGCGAACTCCTCCTGAACGACCTGATCGCGGTCGAGCGCAAGCTGGAGAAACTGACCGACGAACGCAAAAAAGGCGGCACGGATAAAACCGTCAACGCGCGGCAGACGGAACTCTTCGAGAAACTTCATAAGGCATTATCCGACAGCAAACCCCTGCGCGAACTCGATTTCACTCACGAAGAAGACAAGGAACTTTCGAGTTTTGGTCTGCTTACCCGTAAACGACTGTTGACCGTGTTCAACCTCAGCGAAGGGCAATCTGCGCCGGAACCGAAGCTCGACCATCCCTCCGTGGCGCTGATGTGCAAACTGGAAATGGAGATCGCCCAACTCTCCGCCGACGACGCGGCCGTATTCATGGAAGAGTATGGGCTCAAGGAACTAAGCCTCAACCGCATGATCAACCTCTCTTATGAGTTATTGCAGGAATTGACCTTCTTCACCGTCGGCGAGGACGAAGTGCGCGCCTGGGTCACCCACCGCGGAGCGACGGCACAGGAGGCAGCTGGCGAGATCCACACCGACCTCTCGCGCGGATTCGTCCGGGCGGAGGTGGTGGCTTATGAGGACCTGGTCAGCCTGGGCGGGATGAATGAGGCGAAGGCGAAGGGTAAATTCCGGCTCGAGGGCAAGGAATATATCGTCAAAGAAGGGGATATCATGCACGTGAGGTCGAGTCTGTAAAAATCCTACCGGAGAATGGGTCGATAAATTCCCGATTATGATAAAACGTATGGGCATGATGCGTCGTGCCCATATCCATACAAGGAGACACAATGACATATAAACTTTCATCATGGGACCTTTCCCAACTTTACCCGAGCTTCGACAGCGCAGAATTGCAAAACTCCTTTGACATGATCGAAGAGCATGTGGCTTCGTTCGAAGGTGTGCGCGGAAAGCTCACCCCCGATATTTCAACCGAACAATTCATGGAGATCATGAAGTCGGACGAATCTGCGACGCGCATTGCAAACAAACTTTATTCGTTCGCAGGCTTGTCATTTACCGCCGATACACAAGACCAGAAGGCACAAGCCTTGCAGGCGCGCGTTATGCAATTCCTTGCGGAAAACCAGAACCGCACCCTGTTCTTCAGCCTGTGGTGGAAGGAACTCGACGAAGCCAACGCCAATCGTCTGATGAATGCCTCGGGCGATTATCGGTATTATCTCGAAGCGATGCGCCTTTACAAGCCGCACACATTGAGCGAAGCCGAAGAAAAGATCATCAACCTCAAGAATGTCAACGGAGTGAACGCGCTGGGCAACTTGTACGATTCGATCACGAACCGTTATGTCTTCAAGATGAAAGTTGGAAGCAAAGAGAAGGATATGACCTTCTCGGAACTGGCATCGTATCGTTACAGCACCGACCCAGCCGTGCGTGCTGCGAGTTATCAGGCGCAATTCAAAGTTTACGCAGAGGATGGTCCAATCCTCGGGCAGATATACCAGACCATTTTGCGTGATTGGCACAGCGAGAACATCAACCTGCGCAAGTTCAAGAACTCCATCGCACCACGCAACCTGAGCAACGACGTGCCCGATGAAGCCGTGGAAGCGCTGCTCGGCGTCGCCCGCAAGAACACAGCCATCTTCCAACGTTATTTCAAGATGAAGGCAAAGCACCTCGGCATGAAGAAGATGCGCCGTTACGATATCTACGCGCCGCTAGCCGCCTCGAAGAAAAAATACGACTGGGACACCGCCGTCAACATGGTGTTGGACGCTTTCACCGGCTTCTCACCCAAAGTGGCGGATTTGGCAAAGAGAGTCTTCGACCAGAACCGCATCGACAGTGAGATCCGCAAAGGCAAGCGCGGAGGAGCGTTCTGCTGGGGCTTCTTACCTGAAGAGACTCCCTACGTGATGGTGAACTACCAGGGCAACAGCCGCGAAGTGGCAACACTTGCTCATGAACTCGGTCATGCCATCCATGCCATGCTGGCAGAACACCACAGCACGTTCACCTTCCATTCGTCACTGCCGCTAGCTGAGACTGCTTCGACCTTCGCCGAAATGATCCTGATCGACAAATTGCTTTCGGAGGAAAAAGATGAGTCCGTCCGCCGCGACATTCTCTTCAAGCAAATGGATGATGCCTATGCAACGGTCATGCGCCAGTCTTATTTTGCCCTGTTCGAGAAGACCGCGCATGAACTGACACAAAAGAACGCCTCAGTCGACGACTTGAGCAATGCCTACCTGGATAACTTGAAGGAACACTTCGGCGACTCGCTGGAGCTGAGCGACGAATTCAAATGGGAATGGGTCGGCATTCCGCACATTTACCAGACTCCGTTCTATGTGTATGCCTATGCCTTTGGGCAACTCCTTGTCTACGCCCTCTACCAGATGTTCAAAGAGGAAGGCGAATCCTTCAAGCCGAAGTATCTGAAAATCCTCTCAGCAGGCGGATCGGAAGCGCCGGAACGCATCTTGAAAGAAGCGGGTGTGGATATCCGCGACCCGAAGTTCTGGCAGGGAGGTTTTGATTTCCTTGGCAGGCTGGTCAGTGAGTTGGAGAAACTCCCAGTAGAAAAGAAAGCGCCAAAAGCGAAAGCCAAAACTCAAATTACAAAACGAAAAGTCATCAAGAAAGTTTCAAAGGCAAAGAAGAAAAAGTAACGAGAAACGATACATTCAAAAAGGCGACCCGTTCCGGGTCGCCTTTTTGAATGTATTTTACTGTTGTAACTGCAATTCTCAGAACAACGGAATTCTCGCGCCGGTAACCTTGCCCGCTTCATCCGAAAAGAGGTATTGCATTGTCGAAACGATCTCAGCCGGGGTCGTCCCTTTACCATTGTTTTCGATATCGATGGCGCGGACATGAATGATATTTACGGTCACTCCCGCCTCTCTTAGCTCAGCAGCAAGGGAAAGCCCCATATTCTCCTGGGCAGCCTTGGTGGCAGTGTAAACGCCAGTTTTCCCGGGAGGGCTGGGTACGGTCGAAGCAGAGACGAGGATGACCCGTCCCCATCCGTTTTTGGATAACGGTCCTTCAAATGTCTTGAACAGATTGAACGTTGTGCGGATGTGCTGGTTAACCATGAACTCCAGGTCATCCGCTGGCGTTTCGGTGAAAGTCTTGCCGCCAACCCAGCCGCCGACGAGATGGAACAAGGCGTGGACCGTGCCAAATTTTGAGACCACAGCCTGAGCGGATTCTCGAACCGCCTGCACATCGAGCAGGTCCACGGTACCGGCATAGAAGCGATCTATAGGCAGGTTCAACTCATGAACAAGAAGATCCAACTTGAGTTGCTCTTTGCCGAACAACACAAGGTTATGCCCCATGCCAGCAAATGTCTTTGCGGCTAAAGTTCCCAATGCACCTGTTGCACCGGTAACAACGATCGTCTTACTACTCATATAACGCTTTGATCTGGTCTTCGGTCATGCCTTCGACGATGGGACGGTCGCCTTGTTCGGGCAGATGTTCCTTGCCGCGGAAGTCGATCATGTGACCGGACTTGGCGGCTTTGGTCTGCAAATAAAAAATGTTGTGATCATTGGTCGGCAGGATGTGCGGCAGGCGTTCGTTGATCTTCACGCCATGCTGTTCGAGCTGGGCGATCTTCTTCGGGTTGTTGGTCATCAGCTTGATGGAGTTGACCTTGAGCGAATGGATCATGTGCGCGGCGACGGCATAATCGCGTTCATCGTCGCGGAAGCCGAGCGCAAGATTCGCCTCGACCGTATCAAGCCCTTGGTCTTGCAGCGTATATGCGCGGATCTTATTCGTCAATCCAATGCCGCGTCCTTCCTGTCGCAGGTACAACACCATGCCGCGTTCCATGCCGCCGATCTTTTTCAACGCGGCTTCGAGCTGGTCACGGCAGTCACAGCGCAGCGAGCCGATGGCGTCGCCCGTTAAACATTCCGAATGCAAACGCACCGGCACGTCGTCCGCGCCGATCACATCACCCTTGATGATGGCGACATGTTCCTTGTCGTCGCGGTTGTTCGAAAATGCCACGATATGAAAATCGCCAAAACGTGTGGGCAATTCAGCCATCGCTTCAATATGAACGCAAATGTGGTCTTCGCCGTACCCCTCGCATTCGTGGCAACAGTCTTCTTCCAGAAGAACCTGTATTTTTTCATGCATAATGGTATTCATGTTTCTCTCCAATGATTGGTCTACGATCTAAAAAAATTTATATTTCAATAAAACCCCGCCGTCGTCCCATCTTTCAAGGTCCGTCAGTTTCATTTCCAGGGCTTTTTCCCGCGGAACGCCTGCACCGTCGGCAAGGGTTGGTGCAACTGCGCCGCCGAAGATCATCGGCGCCACATAGATCATCAATTCGTCCACCAGACCCATGCGAATGAGTTCAAAATTCATCGTCCCGCCGCCTTCCACCATCAAATGATCCACACCGATCCTTTTCAACGTCAGCATCATTTTGTTCAGGTCGACACGCGGGGCTTCATCCACGAACACTTCAACGCCCAGTGCGCGCAATTGCTCAAGCTGGCTATTAGATGTTTGGGACGTTGTAAATATTACTTTCCGCGAGTCGCCCGCCTTAATAAAATCTGAGTCTTTTGGGATGTCTGCGACGGTAACAACACCCACTTTAATGGGGTTGGGCGAACGCCCCTGCCTGATCCTCTCCTCACGCAGCGCCTCGCTCTTAACCGTGAGCTTGGGCGCTTCACCCAGTAGTGTTCTCCCGCCGACGAGGATCCCATCCGCCGCAGCACGGAGTTGGTCCACGCGCTGTTTATCCCTGGCAGACGAGATCGCCGAGCCTTTGCGTTCGAATGTATCGATCTTGCCATCCACCGTCATGGCAACGTTGATGAAGGTAAAGGGTCTATTCATAAGTTTGTAACCAGACAAGGCGTAAACGGCTGGTCTTACAAAAAAGCCATCCAGACAGGATGGCTTGATTATATGATCTCACTTCCCGTTAATCCAACCCACGAAAGTCAGGAGAAGGGACTGGCAAAAGTTAGTATGCTCTAGAAAAATAATCCGCGATCAAATTATCGTAATTGACATTGATGGTCTCCCGGGCGAGCGCAAAAAATTCGGCGCTGGTGGCATGTCCGTAGGCATATCGCGCGGCGTAGGCTTTGATAAACTTCGAGAAATTGCCATATCCCATCAGCTCGCGCATATCGTCGAGGAAGAGCGCGCCGCGGAAATACACAGCATTCGTATATGCCCGGAAGGAACCATAATCGTAGATTGTCGCATCCACGTAGCCGGTCGGTTTGAAATAATTCACTCGGAACTGCCACCACCACGAGATATTGGCAGGATAATTATTCTCGTAAAAGATACGTTCGCTGTAGGTTGCCAAAGTCTCATCGAGCCAGGGTTCGAAGGCGTGGTCGTTGCCCACCAGGCTGTACCACCATTGATGGGCGATCTCATGCACCCCAATGGTCGTCAGGTTGCTTTTCGCAGAGCCGGTGTACTGGCTGTAGAAATCGGTTGCAAGGAAGACCAGTCCGTCATACTCCTGCCCATCGTCCATGTCCGATTGCACGATGGCGAGGGTCTGATGCGGATAAGGCGCAAATTCAGCCGAATAGGTTTGGATGGCCTCACTGGCGTAGATCAGCATATCATCCCCCCCTTTTTGGTAGCCGCTGAAGTAATACGAGCGGATGCTGATATTTCCCAGTGTGGTCTCATTGACAATAAACTCATTGCTGGCAGAGATTGCCATCGTCCGCGCGCCGTACATGCGGTAACGGGTCCATTCGCCGTTGGCTTCGGGGGATGCTCCCACAGCGAGGATCACGCCGGGTTCGGTCTTGATATTCAGTTCGATATCGGACGAATCATAGACGAGATGCTCGCCCCACGGCATAGGGTCGTGCAAAACCCAGCCGCCCTTATACGGCACAATGAAGGGGTACCAATCGACAAGGTTGATCTGGTTGAAGTCGTACCCGAAAACATCTCCGGAGCCTTTTTGGGGAATCTTGAGGCTGAAATTGAGCGTGATCGTCGTCGCGGCACCGTTTGCGATGGGCTGATTCAAGGTCACGCCCAAGCGCTGCCCGCTGAAGGTATAGCCACTTAAGGCAACCCCATCCTGCGCGATGGAATTGAGCGTGAACGCACCGGTATAGATATTCGGCTGAACGGAGAGCACAAGGTCGGAGAGAGCCCCACCGGAGGTGTTGTAATAGCGAATGGTCTCATCGACAGAGATCGACTTGTTCTTGAAATCGAGCGTGGCGTTGAGGATGTAATTCGGGCGCGAAGAAGTAATCGGCGGAGACGCAGTCGGCGGGACGGTATTCACCGCAGCCGTCGAAGGAGGCGGGGTCAATGTGGCGGTGGCGGGAACATTCGTCAGCGTTGGAGATATTGAAGGGGTAAACGTCGGGGACGGGGTATTCGTCGGTACAGCAGGTTGGAACGGGGTGGCTGACGCGGATTTTTGTCCCTTCGGTATAACGAACTCCGCAAAAGGAGGCGGGGTGGGAGAAGGTGTCGCAGGTGACGCGCATGAAGAGAGAAGAAGGCTTACGCCGAGCAAAACTAAAATGCGTAAATTGATGCGCGATGCGTCCCACAGGGAGGTTTCGCTCTGATGCATGATACGTGAACGTTGATTCATTATTGATAGACGCTGCGGAAGTATTGGTTGATCAAGTCGGAGATATCGGTCGAGCCTGCGTGCGTGCGGAGGACGCGGAAAAAATCGTTACCGGTGACGATCCTGCCGCGTCCCTGATTGAGATAATCCTGCACAAAGGCAAAGAATGCCTCATCCCCAATGCGCCCGCGGACTTTTTCGAGGAAGTATGCGCCTTGAAAATACGTGGCATTAGTGTAGGTGCGGAATCCCTGCCCTTCGTAAATGGGAATGTCCACAAAGCCTTCGGGCTTGTAAAAGTCGATGCGATACGACCACCACCAACTGACAATATCAGGATATGTGCTTTCATAATAAATGCGTTCGCTGTAGGTCGCGAGGGTTTCATCGAGCCAGGGCTGGGTTGCCTGGTCACTGGCGACCTGCTCGAACCACCATTGATGCGCAGTTTCATGCACAGCGACAAAAGTCAAATAGTTTGCAGGGCTTCCATCGTATAGATTATAGAAATCACGGCTGAGATAATAAAAGGCGGAGTATTCCATGCCGTCGTTAAAGTCGCCCATCACAATGGCAAGGCTTTTATGCGGATACGCCCCATATCGCGCTCCATACACCTGAAGCGCCTGTGCTGACGCCTGCAAAGCGCCCTGCCCCCCCGCCTCATTGAACGGGAAGTAATAACTGGTGAGAGTGATGTCTCCAACTTGTGTGGTGGATGTCTGGAAATCGCGGCTGGCAGCAAGGGCAAATGTCCGTGCAGATGTGATGGTGTAGCGGGTTGAACCATCGGGCTGCGCCTCGGGGACTCCGCTCGAAGCGACGACAGGAGCCGATGCCGGGTCTGCAAATTTGAGATTCACCACAAAATCCGCCGAGTCGTAGACAAGATGCTCGCCGTAAAACCACGGGTCGTGAAGGATCCATTCGCCGTTGATATTGGGAACAACAAACGGATACCAGTTAACCAGATTGATCTGCCTGCTGGTGTAGCCATAAATACGCGGACGCGAGACACCTGGGTCTTCCTGTTCGGCGAAGGGAAGATTCAGTGTGAAGTTAAGCCTGAGTTCGACGACTCCGTTCGGAGGGAGGAGAGAGGCGAGAGGGATATCGATCCGCTGACCGTTGAGAGAAAAGTTCGAGACGGGCTGTCCATCAACGGTGATGCTATTCAAGACAAAACTTCCATCCCATAAATTTGGGGTAGCGGCGAGGACCAGCGCATTGAGCTGGTTGCCGGTCAGGTTGGGGTATTGAATGATTTCATCCACAGTCACAGTGTGCGCGTCGTAGTCAATGACGGCGTCGAGCGTGTATTTCGCACGCTCCATAGTGGGCAGCGGCGTGTTGGTCGGGATCGGAGTTTCAACAACCGGTACAGGTGTTTCCCCTGCCTGTATGGTTACAAATATCTGCTCTGTTGGGGGCACATCCGTAGATGCGTTTGACGAACAGGCGGAGATAAAAAGAAACAACAAGAGAAGATAGAAAAATGGTTTTTTATAGTTAGGCATGGGCGCGATTGTAACAAAAAACCGTGGAACAAGTCTGGAGACTTGTTCCACGGTTGAAATATTTCAGGCTAGAAAGTTCAGCCTTCGACGGCTTTCTTGACCTGGGCAAGGGTGGCATCGAACCCGGAACTCATCTGCTTGCGCATCATATCCTCCATGCCGGGCATGGAGGGCATGCCAGGAGGAACAAGCATTGCTTCGGTCTGGAGGATCAGTTTGGTGCCGCCGCTTTCCGCTTCGAGGATGTTGGTGCTGACGACGTCGGAAGCGGGCGGGGTGCCGTAGGTCTTGAGGCTGTACAGTTTATTCTGTTCGAAGGCAACGACCTCAGCGGTGATGACGTTTACCGCGCCGTTCATCGCCTTGACGGTGGTCTTGATCTTCGTTCCGAGTTTGATGGGTCCGTCCGCTTCGACGCTGGTGACATATTGGTTCTTCTGCCCTTCAAGGTTGGTGATGTAGGCAAAGACCTTTTCGGGCGAGGCGTTGATATGGATGGTGTTTTCAATAAGAGCCATGGTTGATAATCTCCTTTGGGTTTTGTGAATACGATACTATGATTATCGCGCATGGCTCCCAATCTCACAATGAACTTAAGGGGGATTTCGAGGTTGACCGTTGGTACTATTCCGGGCATATAAAAAAAGACCGCCGACGGCGGACGGCTGTCCATGGTCGGCGGTCATGTATTATTTTTGAAGCGTTTCCAAACGAAGGCTAACAGAAAGAACAAAGTGGCGGTCAATACAATAGCTGAACCGGAGACGACGTTAAAGTAATACGAAAGATATAAACCAATGACCGAAGAGAAGGCACCGATCCCCGCTGAGACGAACATCATCGGTAACAATCGACGAGTGAGGAGATATGCCGTCGCCGCAGGGGTAACCAACATGGCTGCCGCAAGGCTCACTCCCACCGTTTGCAGAGAGACGACGACGGTGAGTGCCAGCAAAACCAGCATGAGATTGCGAAGGAGTTCAGCGGGCAATCTCAATGTTGCGGCGAGGACGGGATCAAACGAGATGACGAGAAAAGGTTTGTAAAGTATCGCCACAGTAAGCAAAATGGCGAAGCTCAAGCCACCGATCAGCCATAAATCTGAAACGCTGACTCCGAGTACATTCCCGAATAGGATGTGAGACAAGTCCACGGCGTAGGTTTGCATAGTGCTGATGAGCGCCACACCCAGTGATAGCGCTGCGGCAAATAGAATGCCGATGGCAGTATCTTCTTTTACGGCTCCATCTTTGCTGAAAAGCCCGATGGTGAGAGCAACCGCCACAGCGGCAACGCCTGCACCGATGAGCAAATCCCCTTTCAAGATGTATGCAATTGCCACGCCAGGGAGAATCGCATGCGCCATCGCATCGCCAAGGAATGCCATGCCGCGCAAGACGACATAGGTTCCCATCACAGCGCAAAGCACGCCGACAATGACGGAGGCGAGCAGTCCGCGCTGCATGAATTCGTAAGTGAGAGGCTCAAGCAACCAGTTCATTTCGCCTCTGTGTGATGATGAGTATGTTCTTCATCCGGTGGACAGCATTCATCCACCAGCATCATACCGTTATCCATCACGAGCAATGAATTGCCAAATGCCTGGGCAAGGTTTTCTTTGGTGAAGACCTGGCTCGGTGTCCCGAAGGCGATAAGCCGATGGTTGAGAAGCAGTACAAGGTCAAAGCGTGAACCGGCAAGGTTTAGGTCATGGGTGGAGACGATGGCAGTCACTTCTTTTTCTTGCAAGTGGTCGAGCAGGCGCAATGTCGCTTCCTGGGTGGTGACATCCACACCTGTGAAGGGTTCATCCATTAAGAGGATATGCGGCTCTTGGGCAATGGCACGCGCCAAAAATGCACGTTGCTGCTGCCCGCCTGAGAGTTGACCAATGGACCGCCCTGCCAGATCAGCGATGCCCATTTGTGTCAGGCTTTTATGCACCATTTCCTTATCATAGGTCTTTGGCTGCTTGAACCAACCCATTTGCGAGAAACGCCCCATCATCACCACATCATCCACAGTGACGGGAAAGCGCCAGTCCACTTCTTCACGTTGGGGCACATAGGCAACACAATCCTGATGTGTACCGAGCTTCTCGCCGTGGATGTGGATCTCGCCTTGCTGTAAGGGCAATAATCCGACCAGGGCTTTGAACAATGTGGACTTGCCCGCACCATTGGGTCCGACCACGGCAACACGCGTTCCATGCGGAACTTGAAAACTCAAGTCCCGCAGGATGGTCTTGTCGCCGTAGCCAATGCTGATATTTTTTACTTCGAGCCGATGAGGTGTATGAGACATTCGAGTTACGATTTGATTTGTGAGTTACGATTTGCGATTTCGATGGTCAACAAAGCTGACTACAGACGACAATTGACGCATAAGCCAAAAAGTTGCAGCCAATGCTCATTGATCTGATAACCAGTCTTGCGCGAGATCGATTTTATGAGCGTCTCGAGATCATCACCTTCAAAGAAGGTGACCTGCCCGCATTGCTGGCAAAGCAAAAGATGCTGATGGCCGACGCCCGCCGAGATAAATGCCTGGCAACCTGCCGGTTGATGCACGCGCTGGATTAGATGCAGTTCTTCGAGCTTTTCGAGCGTGCGATATACCGAGACCAGGCCCAGCGCGCGATACTTCTTCCGCGCCGCGTCATACACTTCCTGCGGGGCAAGCGCGTGAGTAGACCCAAAAACAGTATTCACCACCGCACGCCGCGCCGCAGTGATGCGGTAACCGTTGTCACGCAGTTGTTCGAGCCATGATTCTGATGTTGTCATTGGGGCTTTCCTTACTGAAAAACCTTTTCATTTAGTATAACGGGGAAATTTTAGAGAGTCAAGAAAAATAAAAAAAGACCTGTCAGGTTTTGAAAACCTGACAGGTCTCATCTTTCACCAGACCCATTTCGGATTGAACCCTTCGATCCCTAATTCAAGCACTTCGCCACTCTCAACGTCCAGTACTTGTAACTGCGATGAGAAAGGAAAATTATCGAGCGCGTACAACTCGTATAAAACATACTTTCCATCCGGCGACCAGTTCAAACTTCCGTGCAACGCATCAACGTCATTCGTCATCATGCGGGCGTCGCTTCCGTCCGGTTTCATGACCCAGATCTGGTCGCCCCGCGCCACGGTTAGGTCGCGCCGCACGACAGCCAGCGATTCTCCATCTGGCGACCAGGCTGCCAGTGTATTTTCGAAGCCTTTATCCGGGCTGATGTTCACGAGCGTCTGCGACTCGACCCCATAGATGAACAACTCGGTCACGAACTGGTCATGACGAATGACCACATCGCGCAACAGGATCGTCTTGCTGTTCGGCGCCCACATTGCCGCCGCGCCTAAAACATTTTCGATCACGCGCGTCTCACCATTCTCGAGGTTATACAAACGGATTCCCTCCGGTGTGGCGTAACTCAACCACTTTCCATCAGGCGACCAACGCGGATTTCCACCCGGCAATTGCGAATCTTGAAACACCGGCTGGGCTTCCGCAGTCGTTATATCCACCCACCACAAGGTCGGCAGTCCGCTCGCGTTCCCGTCCAACCCCATTTGCTCATAGATGATACGGCTCCCATCCGGCGACCAGACCAGACCTGAACAGATCGCATCCTTGCATTCGGTTAATTTCCGGCTCGACAAACTTTTCAGATCCAAAAGCCATATCTCATTCGATGTGCTTTCATTCCGGGTCACATACGCGGCTTGAAAATGATCGGGCGAGACGATGTAGTCGTCCACGCTTTGATTCTCCCCTGAAACAAGTTGCGATGTATCGCTCGAATAATCTGTGATGAACAATCCCTTGATGCGATTCTCATCCTCACGCAGATACAAGACCTGCGCCTCGTTTATCGATGCTTCGACGCGGCTCAGCACAAGCTCTTGAGCTGGCAGCACAAACCCGACATTTTCCTTCGCCCGGACCGCCGCCCCCCACGTCAACGCAGCACCGAGGATGACGACAACGATTGCAGAAACAAGCGGCATAACCGGCGCAAAGCGGTCCAGGAAACCCATGCGGTCGAAGAGGCGGCGGCTGTTGACCATCAGCAAGCCGATGACGATCAAGACCACAGCGAGACCGAGGCTAAAGGACAGGATCAATGCCAAACCGAGGATGAGGCGGTTGATCGCAATCGCAACCAAAAGAATCGCGATCGCATCCGGGCATGGGACGAGTCCGCCGCTGATGCCAAGGGCGATCAACGAACGCCAGGTGATGGCTTCGGGAACGTCATGCGAATGCATTTTTCCATCGCCGTGATGATGCATCCCCGCGGACATGGCTTGAACTTTAACCGTGCCCGCAGGTTTGTGAGCGCCTGCTTTCGGCGCGAGTGAGATTCGTTTGGGCTGGGACTCTTTCGGTTTCCTTGATGAATCGCGCCAGAAAATAAATCTCTGCCAAAGCAGGTACACCCCCAAGCCAAGGATAAGCACACCCGAAAGGACTTCGAGAAATGGAATGACCACCGTCGGTAAAATATATTGTGACGCAGCCAGTGTAAGAATGCCGAGCAAAAAGACTGAGCCGGTATGAGTCAGCGTGACAACCGTGCCCAGCACGATGGCGTGCCATGACGTGCCGCGCGAACCGACAAGATATGCAGCAACCACCGTCTTACCGTGACCGGGAGTCAAGGCGTGCAAAGATCCCAAGGCAAGGGCGATCACCAGGGCGAAGGCATAAAAGGTCAGCGAACCTTCTTTACTGCGCACAAGGTCGAGCAGGATTTCCTGCGGCGAGCGTTGCGACAGCTCGGGCACGACCTGTTCGGCAGTTTCGGTGACAACATCCTTCTCCTGCCCGAAAGGAAGCGCGGGCGCTCCGCTATCCCATGCTGTGAGCACCCGGCTTTGGTCTTCTATACTCGCCGGATTGCGGATGAAATCGATGGTGAGAATGTGACTCTTTTGCAATGGGAATAAAAACGCCGTGCCGTCTTCGGCAGTGAGATAGAACCAGTTGATGGCTTTGGACGATTCCCAATCGTTTTCGACGACGATGCGTTGGGTGTTGTTCGTGTTTTGATTCAACCCGGCGGAGAGTTCGTAAACGAGGAATTCCTCCCCCGCCTGGAAGGCTTGCAAGCTGGAAGGGATGTTGATCGAATCGACCGTCAACGGCAGGGACTTGCCATCCACGGTAACGGTCAACTGATCGAGGCGCGACTCGCTCCAATCCCTGCCCTCCTCCTCGCTAACGGAGCCATCTTGATTCACATCCATCTCATTCCAGATGAAGTTGACCAGCAGCAGCCCCGGCTTGATCTTCCACTCGACGCGCATGTCGGTTTGGGTGAGCGCCACGGTGATGGTGTGAGCGTATAAGTCCGCAGGGTGGGCGTGGGCAGGGCGTGCAGGGAGAAGAAAAATAATAAGAATAAAAGCAAGGAAGGATTTTTTCAACTTAACTCCAGGGTATAAGTGTTCCAACAACTCCCAACCTTTCACTCCAAATCACGGCAGCCATTGCGGCAGGATTCCCTCCGCCAGTACGGTTGCCTGGTTCGTGCCTTCACGCCACAGACCGATCTCCGGTTTGAATTGCCCGCGCATTTTGAATTGCTGGAAGAGCAAGGCACTGCCCCACGGGTCCCATTGCGGGGAGTTGTAGGTGTAATCGGGGTCTTGCGCAATGACGATGCCCTCGAGCAGAGATGGGTCTAACACCCATAACACGCGCGAAGGGCTGTCCTCCTCCATGCGCAAACCGAGCACAAGGCGTTCTTCCAGAGGTGACCATGCAAGCGAGTAATAGGCACTATCGTAAACATCCACCGAACCAAACAAGGGAATCGTCTCCCCTGTTGATAAGTCGGCAAGCATGACGAGCGTGCGTCCGCCGTTATCGGTCTGCTCAAAGGTCGTATAAAGCAGGCGGTTCGAATCAGGCGACCAGGTCACCGGTCCGCCCGTGGTGGATGGGAAGAGGACCAACTCTCCGCTTGTAAAATCTATCATGTGGATGAAATCCGCCAACCCGTCGAAGGAAGTGAGGCGGTTCGCATCCGGCGACCAGGAGGGGTTGTATCCCAAAATACTTTGGTCTTCGTAGACGGGTCCATCCGCACCGCTCTCCAGATCCACGACCCAGATGCGCGGCGAACCGAATGGCAGGTCTGGTGTGGGTCCCGCCGCCTCGCGCGAATAAGCGATGCGTGTATCGCCGGGGGCAATCACGGGCGTGGTACAACGATCAAAACCACAATCCAATAAAAGCGCCTGGTCGCCGCCATCGCGACTCACCTTCCACAGGTCGATCCCGCCGTTTTGGTTGACGGTTGTAAAGATGATGAAATCCCCTCCCTGAGCGACATCGAACGAGACAACTTTTATTTCTTCGGGAGTGAGGCGCTTCACTCCGCCCCCGTTCATGTCCGCTGACCAGATGCTGCTCTGCCCTTCGGCTGTGACCAGGTATGCCACCCGGGGCTCACGGACGTTGAAAGTCCAGCTTTGGGGCTTTTTTATCTCGCGCCCTTTGATATTCGTCTCGCCTGCGATGACTTTCACTGTATAAGTCACATCTGGGTCAAACGGTCTGAGCGGAACGAATCTGACGCTGGTGTCATCCACCGTTTGCAAATATCCCTCGTGGATCGGGTCAAATGCGACCAACTCGGAAGCCATCTCGGCAGAAACAACCTCGGAGAATTTGAATGTGATCGCTTGATGTGGACCGACCAGTCCATCCTCGGGTAAATCCACGCGGACTCCCACACCTGCGCTTTCACCGACCCAGATGATGAATCCGGCAATGGCGGCGAGAAAGAGGATCAAGCCAATGGCAAGTGTATCAACTGTAATGCGTGATTTCATGGGAAGAGATAGGGCTGGGCGGGAACATCCGCAGGCTCGACCGACTCCGCGACGATCATCGGCGTGCGCGTGTCATTGAGATCAATGGATTCGATCTTCCCTTTGACGACCACCCAGGCATCCTGTTCGAGCGATTTCGATTTTTCCCATTGCACAGGCATGGCAATGGCGAACCCGTCCGCAGCACAACAGGAGACGACAAAGCGACTGACAAAGAATTGATCGGCTTCGAGTTCGTCACCAAAATAGACGAACCCCACCACCGATGCTTCCTGCCCGATGAATTCGGTGATGTCATCCTGATAGTTGAACAATTTCAGCCATTGCAGGATGTTGCGCTCCTGAGACTCGGTCTCGAATATCTGCGCGGACGAATCCGAACTGACGAGCGGCGCGCTGGTGTTGAAGCCCTTCGTTGTAAATGCGGCTGAATCCAACGGACGGGCAGGAATGAGCAAACCGATGGCGAGCGGAATGAACATGATCCACAAGGCGGAAGAAGAGGGAGCGTGTTCATGATCATGGTGATGTTCGGGGTGTTCCAGTTCGTGCAGGCGCGAACGGCGGTTTTCGGCAAAGATGGTCTGCGCCATGAGCGCAAGAAAGACAATGCCAACGATAGTCAGCGGCACGAAGCGCGAGTTGATATACCAGGTCAATTGCCCGTTGACGGCTTTGGAAACGAAAAAGACGCATAAGCCAAGCAGGATCAGACCTTGATAGGAACGGAACATTCGTTGAGGCATTATTTCTCCAGCATGTAACTCTGATCGACACAAGGCACCACGAAGCATCTCTACGACTAACCCAGAGACCCTTCGCTAACGCTCAGGGTGACGATCATTTGACAAAATAATTAAACACCAATCCCGCGATCAAACTGATCATGAACGGGATCAAAATGATATATGCCACGGCACGGCGTTTGAAAACCTGCAAATACATGATCGTGCTTTTGATATCCACCATGGGACCGAAAACGAGGAACGACAGCACCGAGCCGAAGCTGAACGCGCCGGTAAAGCCGAGGGCGACGAACGAATCCACCGTCGAACAGATGGAAAGCAGAACGGCAAGCAGGAGCATGATCAAGACCGAGAGAACCGGTCCACTGCCAATGGACAGCAGCGTGGATTGGGCGATGAAGGTCTGCAACCCCGCCGCCAACAACGAGCCGATGATCAGGTAACGACCCATATCGAAGAACTCGTCCACAGTGATGAGCAATGCTTTGCGAAGTTTCTCGAGCACAGTATCCCCCGCCTCGGCATGAACATGGTCATGTTCCATGCCCGAAAGGATGGGAAGCAAAACCTCGCCCGGGTCATCCTGAACGGAGAAGACGAGTCCCACCACCACGGCGATGATCAGGCTGATGAGGAATCTCCACAAAAGCATCTGCCCCCACCCAAACGCGGATGCAGTGCTGAGGATCACGATGGGATTCAAAACAGGCGCGGCTAGCAGAAAGGAAATGCCCGCCGAGAGCGGGAGACCTTTTTTGAAGAGTCTGCGTGTGAGCGGTACAACACCGCACTCGCAAACGGGGAAGATCATACCCATGAATGCGCCACTGATCGCAGCCGCAGCGGGACGTTTCGATACCCAGCGGCTCATCCCGTCGCGGTCGATGAAGACTTCGACCAATCCCGAAGCGAACGTCCCCAGCAAAAGATAAGGCACAGCTTCGACGAAGATTCCCAGGAAGACCGTGGCAAATACGTTAAGCCGGTCCCACAACCAGGTGGAAGATCCGGCAGGCATCAGGCTCGAAGCAACGGCTACAAGGATGACGATCAGGATCAGTAGAATTGTATTTCGCGGGAGGCGCTTACTGGCAGTAGTTTCCACGCAAAGATTATAACCCTGCGATGATATGCCCCAAATTCTTTCAAGAACTTCTCATGTAGCTTTTCCGGAGTCCAATGCCCCCGTCGTTGGATTTCAAAAGTCAGGAGACTTTTGACTCCGAGATTCGGTATGTGGCTTTTCCGGAGTCCAACGACTCCCGTCGTTGGACGGTCAAAAGTCGGGAGATTTTTGACTCCACGTTTCGCCCCAGCCCGTGGACTTTTGCAGCACAGATGCTTTGATATCACCCAGTTTTTGTCCACGTTCCTGGCAGGCGCGGATGTAGGCAGCGCTTCCATCTTTGACCTGAACGGTTTGCGTTTCAGCGAGTTGACCCAACTTTCGGCAGTAGTCGTAGTGGAAGTTGGT
>ERZ761607.2121-NODE-2121-length-22446-cov-6.927560_pt1 | contig 22446 bp, 23 predicted proteins | sample MGYA00511164_ERZ761607 | MGnify/ENA primary metagenome ERZ761607 (study PRJEB28899, sample SAMN02445080) | bioreactor sludge metagenome | biome: EBPR sludge | place: Australia: Brisbane, Thorneside Wastewater Treatment Plant | collected 2011-06-22 ... | reverse complement strand
CCCCCGCCGTCGGCGCCAGGCTCAGCCCGCCCAGCCCCACGCCCACCGCCAACGCTAATCGCTTCATCGTGCCAGTCATCGGGTCAACCTCTCTCCACAGTCAAATTCATAAACGATCATTGTATTCTTCGCCAAGTGTAGCCCATACGTGATCGCCAAGCCGCGCATTCTTGTCCATCAATACTCAATTCCCCGTTGCGCTCTCACGCCCTGCTCACGATAGGGATGCTTCACGCAGCGGATTTCGCTGACCAAATCGGCCAACTCCATCAGCGCCGCGGGGGCGTTGCGCCCGGTGACCGCGATATGCAGTTCCGGCCGCCGGTTCGAGAGCATCGCCAGCACCCGCGTCAGATCGAGATAACCGTAATTCAGCACGACGTTGAGTTCATCCAGGATGATCAGATCGTAGCGAGGATCTTGGATCATCCGTTCCACCTCGGTCCAGGCGCGTTCCGCCGTGGCGATATCCTGCGCCCGGTTCTGGGTCAGCCAGGTAAATCCGTCGCCAAGGGTCTGAAAATCCACGGTCTCGAATCGGCTCAGTACCGCTCGTTCGGCACTATCCCGCCCACCCTTGATGAACTGCACCACCCCGACTCGCATTCCGTGACCGACCGCGCGCAGTATCATGCCGAACGCGGCGGTGGTCTTGCCCTTGCCGGGACCGGTGAACACCATCAGCAGGCCCTTCTCGTGGATGGCGCGGGCCTGCTTGCGCTCGTAACCCGCCTTGCGGCGGGCAGCTTGGCGGGTATGGTCGGAAGGATCAACGGACATGGCGACAGACTCCCCTTCCTCTGGCAGGAATAAGATCGGGGGTGAAGAGCCGTCAAACGCGAGGGCTGAACCGGGTCCAGCTCAGCGGTGTCCAGTCGGGATCGAGACCAGCGTCGTCGCCGGCCACGCTCAGGCCGCATTTGCGGGCGAAGTAACGATGAAACGCCAGGCTGGGCGTCAGCTCTGGGTGAAACACGGTGACCAGAATCCGGTCGTCCTCCGCCGCCGCGATGTAGTCATCCAAGCGCAGCAGCACCCGCACGCCTTCCCCGGCCCGCATGATCTTCGGGGCGCGGATGAAGGTCAGCGGGATCGGTTCGCGGGCCACCGCCGGAGCCAGCGCCTCGCGGTTGAAGCTGTCGAGCTGGCTGCCGAAGGCGTTGCGGCTGACCGCGATGTCGATCAACCCGAGAAACGGTGTCTCGCCAACGTTTTCCCGCGCTAGCAGAATCGCCCCGGCGCAGGTGCCCCACAGTTTGAGACCTTGGTCATACGCTTGCCGGATCGCCGCGTCCAGACCAAAGATGTTCAGCAACCGCGACAAGCAGGTGCTCTCACCGCCGGGAATGATCAACCCCGCCAACCCCTCCAGGTCGGCGGCGCGCTTGACCGGCCGCGCGGCCACGCCGACCCGCCGCAGGTGATCGAGATGCTCCTGCACCCCGCCCTGCAAGTCCAGTACGCCGATCCCGCCAAGGCCGGCGACCGCGTCCATTACCAGCCCCGTCCCGCCAGCCGTTGCTCGCTGGCCATGGTGGCGACATCCAGCCCGGCCATCGGTTCGCCCAAGTCCATCGAGACTTCCAGCAGTTGCTCGGGATCGTTGAAATAGGCGGTGGCCTTGACGATGGCGCGGGCGCGGCGGGCCGGATCGCTGGACTTGAAGATGCCCGAACCGACGAATACACCGTCGCAGCCCAGTTGCATCATCAAGGCCGCGTCAGCGGGGGTGGCGATGCCGCCGGCGGCGAAATTGACCACCGGCAACCGACCCAGCTTCTTCACCTCCAGCGCCAGTTCGTAGGGAATGCCGTTAACCTTGGCGAAGCTGATGATTTCCTCCGCCGGCAGGGCGGCCAGTTGGCGGATTTCCCGGTTCATGGTCCGCATGTGGCGCACCGCCTCGACCACGTTACCGGTGCCGGCCTCGCCCTTGGTGCGGATCATCGCCGCGCCCTCGGCGATCCGCCGCAGCGCCTCGCCCAAATTACGCGCCCCGCAGACGAACGGAATCTCGAAGCGGGTCTTGTCGATGTGGCACTCCTCGTCGGCCGGCGTCAGCACCTCGCTTTCGTCGATGTAATCGATCCGCAGGGCTTGCAGGATCTGCGCTTCCACGAAATGGCCGATGCGCGCCTTGGCCATGACCGGGATGGTGACGGCTGCCTTGATCGCCTTGATCAGGCCCGGATCGGACATCCGCGCCACCCCGCCCTGCTGGCGGATGTCGGCCGGCACCCGCTCCAGGGCCATGACCGCCACCGCGCCCGCTTCCTGGGCGATCTGGGCCTGTTCCACGTTGACCACGTCCATGATGACGCCGCCCTTGAGCATCTGCGCCAGTTGCGCGTTCAAAAGATAACGATTCTCTGCCATGCTGGTACTCATTCATAATGACGAAAAGACGGTCGCGGCAGGCGAGCCGCCCGGATCGACCCACTTGCGAAGGCGATGGAGTATATCACCGTCGCGGTTTGGCGCCGCACACCTCGCTGTGACCGTCGCCAAGTTCCGGGAATTCCATCGACGCCTCGCGGAGATCAACCAACATGCAACGCGGCATCATCGGCATTCCCCTGGGCGACATCGCCGGCGTCGGCCCGGAAATCGTGGTCAAGGCGTTGGCGAATCCGACCGTTTACCAGACCGCGCAACCGCTGGTCATCGGCGACGCCAGCGCCCTGCGCCGTGCTCTGCGGGTCACCCGCCTGGATTTGGCGTTGCGGATCGTGACCGATCCCGCCCAGGGTCAATACCAGCCCGGCGTCATCGACCTGGTGGACTTGGCCAACGTGGACGCCGAACAGGTGGCGTTCGGCCAGGTTCAGGCCGCAGCCGGCCGCGCCGCCTGTGAGTTCATCGAACACGCCGTGACCCTATGCCAGGCCGGTCAGGTGGACGCGCTGGCTACCACGCCGATCAACAAGGAAGCCTTCAAGGCCGCCGGCATCCACGACATCGGCCATACCGAACTGCTCGGCCGGCTCACCGGAACCCATGATCCGCTCACCCTGTTCCAAGTCTTCGATCTCAAGGTGTTCTTCCTCAGCCGCCACGTTGCGCTGGCCAGGGCAATCCAACTAGTCACTCGGCAGCGGGTGCTGGACTATCTGCGCCGCTGCGCTCGGGCGCTGGAAACCCTGGGCTTTCCCCAGCCCCGCCTGGCGGTGGCCGGACTCAACCCGCATGGCGGCGAGCATGGCCTGTTCGGTGACGAGGAAAGCCGGGAACTGGAACCCGCCATCGCCGACGCGCGTCGTATGGGCATCGACGTCACCGGTCCCATCGCCGCCGATTCGGTGTTCCACCTGGCCTTGCGCGGCGCGTTCGACGCCGTGCTGTCCCTGTACCACGATCAGGGCCACATCGCGACCAAGATGGTCGACTTTCAGCGCACCATCGCCATCACCCTCGGCCTGCCCTTCATCCGCACCTCGGTGGATCATGGCACCGCCTTCGACCTGGCGGGCACGGGCGCGGCCAACGCGCTGAGCATGACCGAAGCCATCCGGCTGGCGGCGGTCTACGCGCCCGGCTATCGCCCGGCCTGACCGACTGGCGACTTGTCAAGGTGGGAACGAATTCCGATACTATGACGATGACCGCACCCACCTATCTGACCGACCAGTTCCTGATTGCCATGCCCGCGCTGGCCGACCCCAACTTCTTCCAGACCGTCGTCTACATCGGCGAGCACAACGCCAACGGCGCGCTGGGACTGGTCATCAACCGGCCGCTCAATCTCTCGCTCGAACAACTGCTGAACCATCTCCAGATCGCCACCGACCGCTTCGACCTGGCGAAGGCGCCGGTCTACTCTGGCGGTCCGGTGCAACCGGATCAAGGTTTCGTCCTGCACAGTCCGGTCGGTCACTGGGGCGCCACCCTGCGCGTCACCGACCGGCTCGGCATCACCACCTCCCGCGACATCCTGCAAGCCGTGGCGGAGGGTCAGGGCCCCACCCACCTCTTGGTCGCGCTGGGTTACGCCGGCTGGGGACCGGGCCAACTGGAACGCGAGCTGGTGGAAAACTCCTGGCTGTCCAGCCCCGCCGATTTCGATATCCTGTTCCATACTCCCAGCGAGCGGCGCTGGCTCGCCGCCGCCGCCCTGCTGGGCATCGACCTGAACCTGCTGTCCACCGATGCTGGCCACGCCTGATCGTGGCTTGAACCCAACCGCCACGCCGCCCTGCCGAGTCGCGCTGGGCTTCGACTTTGGCCGCGCCCGCATCGGCGTCGCGGTCGGCGCGGCCGTCACCGGCGCGGCCCGTCCCCTGCGCACCCTGCCCGCCCGCCGGCAGCGCCCCGACTGGGACGCCATCGCCCGGCTGATCGCCGAGTGGCGGCCGGACTGGCTGGTGGTCGGCGTGCCGCGGCACGCCGACGACAGCGCCAGTGCGATGACCGAGGCCACGCTGCGCTTCGGTCGCCAGTTGCACGGGCGCTTTCGGCTGCCGGTGGCGACCCTGGACGAACGACTGTCCTCCTGGGAAGCCGAGCACCGCCAGTTCGAAACCGCCGCCAGCCGCCGCCGAAGCCACGATCCCACCCTGGACGCCCAGGCGGCGGCGGTGATCCTGGAAAGCTGGTTCAACCATCAACGGAGCCTCGTCGCATGCGCGACGCCGAACCCCTGATCGAAACGATGGCCGGCCAACTGCGCGACCTGCTGACCGCGCGCGGCATTGCCGAACCGGTGTTGATCGGTATCCACACCGGCGGCGTCTGGATCGCCGAACGCCTGCGCCAGCGGCTCGGCATCGCCGCCCCGCTCGGCCAACTGGACATTTCCTTCTACCGCGACGATTTCAGCCGAATCGGTGTCAATCCCCGCGTCCGTCCCTCGGAACTGCCGTTCGACGTCGACGGCCGGCATCTGGTGCTGGTCGACGACGTGCTCAACACCGGCCGCACCGTGCGCGCCGCGTTGAACGAACTGTTCGACTACGGCCGGCCGGCATCGGTGCTGCTGGCGGTGCTGGTCGACCGGGGCGGCCGTCAATTGCCCATCGAAGCGAACGTGGTCGGCGCCCGGCTGAGCCTGACGGCGGACCAGGAAGCGCAACTGACCGGCCCCGAACCTTTGCAACTGGTCATCCAGCAAACCACTTCATGAGCGCCACCCACATCCAACTGGACCCACAGGGTCGCCTGTTGCACTTCCTGACCGTCGAGGGACTGACCCGCCGCCATCTGACCGACATCCTCGACACCGCCGAATCGCTGCGCGGCGTGGCCGAACGCCGGGTCAAGAAACTGCCCACCCTGCACGGCAAGACCGTGGTCAATCTGTTCTTCGAGGCCAGCACCCGCACCCGCACCACCTTTGAGCTGGCGGCCAAGCGGCTGTCGGCGGACGTGCTCAATCTCAACATCGCCACCTCGTCGGCGGTCAAGGGCGAGAGCCTGCTCGATACCCTGCGCAACATCGAAGCGATGCAGTGCGACATGTTCGTGGTGCGCCACGAGCAGAGCGGCGCGGCGGAGTTCATCGCCCGCCACGTCAAGCCGCACATCGCCGTACTCAACGCTGGTGACGGCCGCCATGCCCACCCGACCCAGGCGATGCTGGACGTGTTCACCATCCGCCGCCACAAGCCGGACTTTCCCCACCTGCGAGTCGCCATCGTCGGCGATATCCTGCACTCGCGGGTGGCCCGCTCGCTGATCCACGCCCTCAACATTCTCGGCACCAGCGAAATCCGGGTGGTCGCGCCCCGCACCCTGCTGCCCGCCCACGTCGAAACCCTGGGCGCGCGCGTGTTTCACGACCCTGGCCAGGGGCTGCGGGACGTGGACGTGGTGGTGATGCTGCGCTTGCAGAAGGAGCGGATGGAAGGGGCGCTGTTGCCGACCGAGCGGGAATTCTTCCAGCGTTACGGCCTGACCGAGGACCGGCTGGCGCTGGCCAGGCCGGACGCCATCGTCATGCACCCCGGCCCGATCAACCGCGGGGTGGAAATCGACTCGCGGGTGGCCGACGGACCGCGCTCGGTGATCCTGGAACAGGTCACCAACGGCATCGCGGTGCGAATGGCCATCATGTCCATCACCCTGGGCAATCACGCCCGCCCGGCCGGAGAGACCCTCTGATGCACATCCTGATCCAGGGCGGTCGGGTGATCGACCCCGCCCATCAGACCGATACGGTGACCGATCTGTTCGTCGCCGTGGGGCGGATCGCCAGCCTGGGCCAGCCGCCGGCCGGCTTCAGGGCCGAACAGGTCATCGATGCGCGCGGCCGCATCGTCTGTCCCGGCCTGATCGACCTCTGCGCCCGGTTGCGCGAACCTGGGCAGGAACACAAGGCCACCATCGCCAGCGAAACCCGCGCCGCCGCGGCCGGTGGCGTCACCACCCTGGTCTGCCCGCCCGACACCGACCCGGTGATCGACGAACCGGCGGTGGTGGAGCTGATCCGCCGCCGCGCCGAGGCGGCTGGCCACGCCCGAGTGCTGACGCTGGGCGCGCTGACCCACCGGCTGCGGGGCGAACGGCTGGCGGAAATGGCCGCCCTCAAGGAGGCCGGCTGCGTCGGCGTCGGCGACGGCGGTCGCCCGGTCGCTAACACCCGCGTCCTGCGGCGGGCGCTGGAATACGCCGCCACCTTCGGCCTGACCGTGTTCCTGACCCCGCTCGATCCCGAACTGGGTTTCGGTCTGGTCCATGAAGGTTCGGTCGCCACCCGGTTGGGTCTGCCCGGCATTCCGATGGCGGCCGAAACCGGCGCCATCGCCCGCGATCTGGAACTGATCCGCGACCTCGGCGTGCGCGTGCATTTTGGCCGGCTGTCCTGCGCCCGGTCGGTGGAATTGGTGGCGCGTGCCCAGGCCGAGGGTTTGCCGGTCACCGCCGATGTCGCCGTTCCCTACCTGCACCTGACCGAAGCCGATCTGGCCGGCTTCGACAGCCGCTGCCACGTTCGGCCGCCGCTGCGGGAATCGCGCGACCGGGACGCGCTTCGGGCCGGTCTGGCCAGCGGCGCGCTGAGCGCGCTCTGTTCCGATCACCAGCCGCACGAACCGGACGCCAAGCAAGCGCCCCTCGGCGACACCGAGCCGGGCATCTCGGGACTGGATACGTTCCTTGCGCTGGGCCTGCGGCTGGCGCGGGACGGCGTATTGCCGCTGCCGGCGCTGATCGAGCGGCTCACCGCGGGGCCGGCGCGCATTCTTGGGCTGAATCTCGGTCATCTCGGCGTCGGCGCCCCCGCCGATGTGTGCGTGTTCGATCCGGACGCGGACTGGCAAGCCGTCACCCTGCGCGGTCGCGGTCAGAACAGCCCGTTCATCGGATGGGAACTGCCGGGGCGGGTAACGCACACGCTGCTGGAGGGGCGTGTCGTGCATGAGGCGCGCCTGCAATGAAATCGCCCGGCCTGGCACCCACGCTCCGGCGTGGAAGCCTCACGCCAGCGAGGGCAAACGGTCCAGCGGCCAGCGCGGCAACACCTCGATCGCGGCGCTCTCGCGCTGGCCGGCCGCCAGCCGCCGCCAGCCGGCGTAAGCGATCATCGCGCCGTTGTCGGTGCAGAATTCCAGCCGGGGATAATGGACCTGCCCGCCCAGTTCCGCCGTCATGCCCCGCAACCGCTCCCGCAAGCGTCGATTGGCGCCTACCCCGCCAGCGATGATCAACCGCTTCAGCCGGGTGGCTTCGAGCGCCCGCCGACATTTGATCGCCAGCGTCTCCACCACCGCGTCCTCGAAGGCGCGCGCCACGTCGGCCCGATTCTCCGCCGTCGGCTCCAGCGTCCGCCAGGTATTGATGGCGGCGGTCTTCAGACCACTGAAGCTGAAGTCGCAACCGGGCCGGTCGGTCATCGGCCGCGGAAACTGGAACCGCCCTGGAGCACCCTGCTCCGCCAACCGGGCCAGCGCCGGGCCGCCAGGGTACGGCAACCCGAGCAGCTTGGCGGTCTTGTCGAACGCCTCACCGGCGGCGTCGTCCACCGATTCGCCCAGAATATGGTACCGGCCGATGCCGTCCACTCGCACCAGCAGGGTATGGCCGCCCGACACCAGCAGCGCCACGAACGGGAACGCCGGCGGATCCGGCTCCAGCATCGGAGCCAGCAGATGACCTTCCATGTGGTGGACGCCAAGGGCGGGAACGTTCCAGGCCCAGGCCAGGCCACGCCCGATGGCCGCGCCCACCAGCAGCGCCCCGATCAGTCCCGGTCCCCGGGTGTAGGCAACGCCATTGACTTGGCGCGGCTCGATGTTCGCCTGCCGGAACAACCCGCGCAGCAACGGCAGGGTTTTACGGACGTGATCGCGGGAAGCCAGTTCCGGCACCACGCCGCCATATTCGGCGTGCAGCGCGACCTGACTGTGGAGGGCGTGAGCCAACAGGCCACGCTCACCGTGGTACAGCGCCAGGCCGGTTTCGTCGCAGGAGGTTTCGATGCCGAGAATCACCATGGGAGCTCACTGGTTTTGCATTTGGTCGTGGGGGTGACTACAATTCACCGTTTACCAATTCTTCAACCTGACATTGTACTCGACCATGAACGAGGTGATGGGTTAATGCCTTCCGTGAAAGTCAAAGAGAATGAGCCGTTCGACATCGCCCTGCGCCGCTTCAAGCGATCTTGCGAGAAAGCCGGCGTTCTGTCCGAGGTCCGCCGCCGCGAGTCCTATGAAAAACCCACCCAGGAACGCAAGCGCAAGCGGGCCGCCGCCGTCAAGCGTCATTTGAAAAAACTTTCCCGGGAAATTTCCCGTCGTACCCGGTTGTTCTAGATCGTCCATACCCGCCGCCGCCCGCAAGTTCGCCGCCATGTCGCTCAAAGACCGTATTCAGGATGACATGAAAACCGCGCTGCGCGCCAAGGAAAAGCAACGCCTCGGCGCGATCCGTCTGATTCTGGCCGCCGTCAAGCAACGCGAGGTGGACGAGCGCATCGACCTGAACGAAGCCCAGACGCTGGCCGTGCTGGAAAAGATGATCAAGCAACGCCGGGAGTCGCTGGCCCAGTACCAGAGCGCGGGCCGCGCGGACTTGGCCGCCCAGGAAGCCTTCGAGATCGAGCTGATCCAATCCTACCTGCCCGCGCCGCTGAGCGAGGTTGAGCTTGACGCCCTCATCGTTCACGCCATCGCCGCGACGGGCGCCCAGTCGGTGCGCGACCTGGGCAAGGTCATGGCGGTGATCAAGGATCAGGCGCAGGGCCGGGCCGACATGGCGGCGGTCAGCGCCCAAGTCAAGACTCGCTTCGGCGCTTGAACCGCCGCCGCGCCTTATTTCCCATCGTTCGTTCGCCCGACCGCTGACGGTCGGGCGTGCGTCCGCTAGGCTTTGGGGTTATGGCTGGCCGCATACCCCAGGAATTCCTCGATCAACTGCTGAGCCGGGCGGATCTCGTCGAGATCATCAACGCCCGTGTACCGCTGCGTCGCGCCGGTCGCGAATTCGTCGCCTGTTGTCCGTTTCACACCGAAAAAACCCCGTCCTTTTCGGTCAGCCCCAGCAAGCAGTTCTATCACTGCTTCGGTTGCGGCGCCCACGGCAACGCCATCGGCTTTCTGATGGCCTACGAGCGCTTGGAGTTTCCGGACGCGGTCGATGAATTGGCCCGGCACGCCGGGCTGGAAGTGCCCCACGCGGGCGGCGGCGGGAATTCCTCCCGGATGCTGCTGGAGCGGGTCGTTCAGGCCGACCGGTTCTTTCGTCAGCAACTGCGCGTCCATCCGGCCCGGCAACGGGCGGTGGATTACCTGCGCCAGCGCGGTTTGACCGGCCAGATTGCCAACGTTTTCGGCATCGGCTACGCGCCGCCCGGCTGGGACAACCTGTGCCACGCACTGCGCGCGGAAGGCGTCCCGGCCGAGGAACTGCTCGCCGCCGGGCTGGCCAGCCGCGACGAGCAGGGCCGGCTGCGCGACCGTTTCCGCGACCGCGTCATGTTCCCGATCCGGGACCGGCGTGGGCGGGTGATCGCCTTCGGCGGTCGGGCGCTGGACGGCGACACCACGCCCAAATACCTCAATTCCCCGGAAACCCCCTTGTTTCACAAGGGTGCGGAACTGTACGGCCTGTACGAGGCGCGCGCCCGGACCCGGTCGTTATCGCGGCTGGTCGTGGTCGAGGGCTACATGGATGTGGTGGCATTGGTCCAGCATGGCGTCGGTTACGCCGTCGCTACCCTGGGCACCGCCACGACCGCGGAGCATATCGAGCGGCTGTTTCGAGTGGTCAACGAACTGGTGTTCTGTTTCGACGGTGACCGGGCCGGGCGGGTGGCGGGCTGGCGGGCGCTGGATGTGACGCTGCCGTTCCTGCGCGATGGCCGGCAGGTCGGCTTTCTGTTCCTGCCGGAGGGCGAGGATCCGGATACCCTGGTCCGCCGGGAGGGCCAGGCAGCGTTCGAACGACGATTGGAGCAGGCCGTTCCACTGGCCGATTACCTGTTCGCCGAGCTGCGCGGCCAGACCGATGCCGAAACCCTCGCCGGCCGCGCCCGGCTGGCCGAACTGGCCCGGCCGCTGCTGGAAAAGCTACCCGATGGCCATTTCCGCGATCTGATGGCCGAACGGCTGCGACGGGAGGCGGGATTGACCGCCACCCGGCTGCGCCCACCGCCCACCGCCACCCGGCGCGCCGATCATAATCCGCGGCTGGTTCGCACCCCATTGCGCAAGGCGATCGCCTTGCTGCTTTATCGGCCGGAACTGGCGCGGCAAGCAATGGTCAACGATTCCGCCCCCCTTGATGGCGACGAGCCGGGAGTGAGGCTGCTGGCCGAGTTGATTGAAACATTGCGCGATCATCCCCAACTCAATGTGGCCGCCTTGCTGGAGCGCTACCGCGATACCCCGGAAGGCGCCATTTTAGAGCGGCTGGCGACCTGGGAGCCGGAGGCGCCGGCGGAGGGTTTTCAATTCGGCGCGGAATTCGCCGATATCTTGACCTACCTGCGGCGGCGCGACGACCCGCGCGAGCGTCTGCCGGACATCTTGTCGCGGCGTGGCGTGCCCAGCGCGCTGAGTGCCGAGGAACGCGAGGCTCTGCGGAACTTGGGCAAGCCGCAAAAAATCTAAATGTTTTTGGTCACGATGGTTAAACGCAGCATTTATGCTACTATTATCAGTTTGCATTTTTCCCACCTCAGTCCGTGAAAAGTCATGAGCGAGCAGCAACAGTCGCAATTGAAGAAGTTGATCGCCCGCGGCAAGGAAAAGGGGTTTCTGACCTATGCCGAGGTGAATGATCATCTGCCCGATGACATCGTCGATCCCGAGCAGATCGAGGACATCATCGCGATGATCAACGACATGGGCATCGAAGTGCATGAATTCGTGCCCGATACCGAGACCTTGTTGCTCAACGAAAACCCGGCCAGCGCCGACGATGACGTGGTGGCCGAGGAAGCCGCCGCCGCGCTGGCGGCCGTGGACAGCGAGTTTGGCCGTACCACCGATCCGGTGCGGATGTACATGCGCGAGATGGGAACGGTCGAGCTGTTGACCCGCGAGGGTGAAATCCAGATCGCCAAGCGAATCGAGGAGGGCATGACCCAGGTGCTGTCGGCGCTGGCCAGCTATCCGCCGACCATCGGCGACCTGCTGCGGATTTACGATTCGATCAGCGAGAACGGCACCCGCCTGTCCGATATCATCAGCGGTTTCAACGATATCGAGGAGGTGGTTCCACCACTGCCGGACGAGGCGCTGTTGCTGGCGGCCGACGATCCGGACGCGGTGGTGGTCGTGGACGAAGTGGCGGTGGTGGTGAACGACGAGGAAGACGAGGATGGGGAAAACGCGACCGTGGTCGAGAGCGGCCCCGATCCCGAGGAAACCGCGCGCCGCTTCGCGGAGTTGCGCGCGCTCTATCAGGAAATGCTGGCCAGCGTGGATGAACTGGGCCTTCGGCACGCACAAACCCGGTCGCTGCGCCAACAGATCGGTGATCGGTTCCTCCAGTTTCGTCTGGTGCCGAAGACCCTGGATCAACTGATCGCGGGCTTGCACGAACGGGCCGAACGCATCCGCGCGCATGAAAAGGACGTCATGAATGTCTGCGTCAATGGGGCGCAAATGCCGCGCAAGATCTTCATCACTTCGTTTCCGCAAAATGAAACCCGGCTGGACTGGGTGGATGAACACATTCAGATGGACAGGAAGTACTCGCCCCTGCTGGCGACGCAGCGCGAGGCGGTCCAGGCGGTGCAGTGGCGGCTGCAGGCCATCGAGCAGGAAGCGCGGCTGACGATTCATGAAATCAAGGACATCAACCGCCACATGTCCATCGGCGAGGCCAAGGCCCGCCGCGCCAAGAAGGAAATGGTCGAGGCCAATTTGCGGTTGGTGATCTCCATCGCCAAGAAATACACCAACCGCGGCCTGCAATTCCTCGACCTGATTCAGGAGGGCAACATTGGCCTGATGAAAGCGGTGGACAAGTTCGAATATCGGCGCGGCTACAAGTTTTCGACCTATGCCACCTGGTGGATCCGCCAGGCGATCACCCGCTCGATCGCCGATCAGGCGCGCACCATCCGCATTCCGGTGCACATGATCGAGACCATCAACAAGCTGAATCGGATTTCCCGACAGATGTTGCAGGAGATGGGCCGCGAGCCGACGCCGGACGAACTGGCCCAGCGGATGGAAATGCCGGAGGACAAGGTTCGCAAGGTGATGAAGATCGCCAAGGAACCGATTTCGATGGAAACCCCGATCGGCGACGACGAGGATTCGCACCTGGGCGATTTCATCGAGGACCTCAGCGTGTTGTCGCCGGTGGACGCGGCCACGGTCGAGGGCTTGCGCGAAGCGACCCGCGAAGTGTTGGCGACGCTGACTCCGCGCGAGGCCAAGGTGTTGCGGATGCGGTTCGGGATCGACATGCCGACCGATCATACTTTGGAGGAGGTCGGCAAGCAGTTCGACGTCACCCGCGAGCGGATTCGGCAGATCGAGGCCAAGGCGCTGCGCAAGTTGCGGCATCCGAACCGTTCGGAGCAGTTGCGCAGTTTTCTGGACTTGGAATGAGCCGGTGGCGGGAAGCCGGGCCGGCGGTTAGAATCACCCACGTTCCGGGCCCTTAGCTCAACGGTCAGAGCAGGGGACTCATAATCCCTTGGTTGTAGGTTCGAATCCTACAGGGCCCACCAGATCGAGCGGGGGGTTAGGCGCAAGCTTGGCCCCTTTTTCTTTGCCCGTTCACGCTCATTCATTGACTTGTCAATGATCGGAACAAAAAAATAGATACGCCTGTTATTAAAGACACTGCCGAGAATCCAAAAATCACACCTTTGATAAAAGAGCCCTTGGAGTGGCTCATAAACCGGTGCTGTTCTGGTCGACTGAGGTCTTCTTGCCATAAATCACGCAATTCACTGAGCTGACTGACCGCGCGCATTTTCCCTCCGCTGACCGCCACTTTTTCCAATAAATCAGTCTCACTATCCAGATTTTCCTTGGGAAGCAAAAAAAGCGAATTTGGATCGAGCGACTCCAAAACAAGAGCCAACTTTTGTGGAAAAGCGTCGACCCGCGAAATGACGCCCTGGTTGCTTAAAACTCCGGTCGCGATAATCCGCTCAAAGGGTCCCCGCTCTCCAAACCGCGCCCGCTTGTCCGCCAACGCCAGCGCCAAACCATAGCTACGGCCGTCGAAATCTGGATCGCTAAACCGGATTACCACATCGATCTGAACCGTCTCCAGGTCTTCTCCATCTCGGGCATGACCCAGAATCTGCTTGATCTCGGTCGTGCGATCCGAGTACGAACACGATTTCCGATCTCCGTGGCTGGTCAAATACGCCCTGACTTTAACCCAACTCAGACCGCCGGTTACGCCGGCCGTGGGAAACTCGATGGCGGCTTCGCGTTGCTCCAACATGGCCTTAACCGGGCTGAATCTGTAATTGCTGTTGGTGCAACCGCTCCAGCGGCGAACCTTCCAACCGCCAATCGCTGCTCAACTCGCCATCGGCATCCGGTTGGCCGGCCAGCCAAACCTCACCCCGATCATCCACCAGACGGATGCCCGCGCTCGCCAGTCGTTGAAAGGCGGGCGACAACTTCAGAAATAAATTCCAGGTCTTGCCCTCCTCATCAAGGGGAAACAGAACCAAAGTGAAATAGGGGTTGCTCTCGATTTTCAACGGTTCGACCGTCGGACTGGCGGCGGCCCGATAGTACAGGGAAGTCTCGATTCCCGCCTGTTTCCAGCGCACGTAGGCTTCAGCGCGCGCGACATCCGCCATGAAATAAAACTGGCGCCGCGCTGATGGTGAATGGAGCAGCGCTTTTCGTTCCTCTTCACTCAAAGCGTCTGCTCGCGCCAGCGCCTCTCGCCATGGAGTCTCATCGCGCGCGCCAACCGTTGGGGCAATTGCCTCATCCTGCATCGCCAGGACTGCGGCCAATAGATTTAACTTCTTGTTTCTATTCATCACGGTTATCCCCATCAAAGCCGTTTACTCGCGCAGACAGTCGGCTAGCAGGCGCCGCGCTTGATCGGCGCGTTTGCGCAAGGTTTCCCAGCCGAAACCATAGTGGTTCTTGAAATCGATCTCACGCAGGAAGGCCGGTTCGCGTTCGAGACCGAATTTGATCGCCAAGGCTTGCCGCAACTCGGACGACAATTGCTCCAAGCACTGCTCAAGCTGGATCAATACGTCGGGCGTGGCCAGGAATTCGGCGATCAACTCGATCCGCTGCGTGTCGTCATCGAGCGATTCCGCGGCGCGCGCATTCGATGCATACAGATATTCCAGGATGGTCACCACCGTCCGCGGCATGTTGGACATCGCCCTGGCCTGAATTTCCAGCAGCAGATCGGCCGCCAGTTCCGCGAGATCGGCATACAGTTTGCCGCGCCGCTGCTCCAATTCCCGGCTGAGTTGCTCGATCCGGCGCAGCACCTGCAATTGATGAGAGCCTGGCCCGCCGCCGAATCCATCCAACTGATCCATTTTGTCCTTAAAGTGCTGGCTGAGTACGTTCCACAGCAACTGTTCCACCCGGCGCTCGTCCGTCAGACGCTCACGATGGTGGCGATACGCCATGCACAACGGCTCCAGAACGCTCGCGATCACCTGAGCCTGCCCGGCACTGTCGAACAGCAATCCAATGGCGGCTCGCGCTATTTGCCCCCGTTCGTCCGAGTCGCGGCGAATCACCGACTCCAGCTCCCGTTGTAGCCCTTCACCCCAGGCCTTGACGGCCTGGGCCAGCGCGACGCTCGAGGAGTCGCCGGCGCACGGGACACAGATTCGGGACAGCAATGCCTCGCGATGATGCACGACACATAAACGCCGTAGATAAGCCAGCAGGCGCCGCCGCGCAACGATGCCCTGATACAGCCATTCCTCTTGATTGCTCATGGTCTTGCTTCGTGGTTCCGGTGTCATCCAGCCAGAAAGACCGGGATTCGCGCCCCGGCTCTCAGCGTCCGGCCCCGGCCCGCTGAGGGGCCAGGGCAGCGAACGATTATGGCAATTTTACGATAGCATCCGCTCACATTCGGACAATGGGGAAGAAAGCCACTAAAATTGGTAAAAAATCAGGCTCCTCATGGATACTCGACGACAATTCCGGGTTGGACTGCTGGTTGGCGTCTTGCTGGCGCTGGCGCCCTCCTACCTCCTGCTCCATCGGTTTGCACCTGGGCTACTGGCGCGGGTCGAGGCCCTAGCTGAGCTTTCCACCCAAGCCAGCCCTCCCGGCCAACCTCTCGATCGGCTGGCCGAGCGCCGCATCGCGGTCGAGCGGCGGCTGGCGACGTTGCGCGATGGCCTGAATGCCCTGACACGCGACCTTCAGGAAAACACCTTGACTTACGCGCGCCTGTCGGTTCTGTTGAATCAGGGCAAGGCGCGCTATCAAGCCGGCTTGCGCGAAGGCGACCACCCCGTGTTCCTGGCCGGTGTCACCCATGTCAATCTGGAAGCCTTGCGCGTCTGGCTGGAACAACGGTACGCCAGTCGGAATGCCGTGGCCGCGCGGCTGGAAACGCTTTGGCAACGACAGGAACAGCAACGCAACGCGATTCGCGAGTTGGCGGCATGGCAGGCCCGCGCCGCCGATGGGGCGGGTGGAGCGGGCGCGGCGCTTTCCCAGGAGCGGGCGACGGCCCTGTTGCTTGAACAGGATCATACACCCCCCGATCGCCCACTCACATCTGCCGCGCCATCCGCCGATGTGGCGCCACGTGGCTCGCTTGCTTCCGAGGCGGCCACTCAAGGGGAAGACGGCCTTGACGTGGAAGCATTTGCATCCTTCCTGCGGCGGCCGGAGCCGGTCGGATATCTCGATTGGCAACACTACTGGCTCTATGTCTTGGGCGAAGCCGAATCGCCGCCGATCCACCCCTTCCCGCCGTTGCCGGAAAGGCGCGCGCTGGCGCTGCGGGCCGCCACCCTCAGCCTGTGGGATACGCTGGGCGCCATGCGGTTCAACACCGAAACTTCCCTGCAAGCGGTCATCGACGCGACCCCGGCGATTCGGGGCAAACTGACCACTCTGGTCGATCAGGTTCAAATCGTGGACGAATGGCATGGCGACGATGGCGGCGTACACCTGTTGGCGCGCTTTCCCCTGCTGGGACGAAGCGGTTTGCTGGCTGCCCTGACGCCGTTGGAGCTACACCGGTTGACCCAGCTCGACTCCAGCAGTCGGTGGCCGCCCGTCACGCCGGAACAACCGGGTTATACCGGGTTGGTGGTGGACACCCAGGGCATCAAGGCCAAACCGGGCCTGTTTCCGCGCCTGGTCACCCGCTCTGGTCGCATCGTGTACGATCTGACCGTGAGTGATCCCAACGAATTGGTCAAGCGCGGCTTGTGCATCTATGGCCGATCGCTGGCCGGTCTGAAAGCGGACCCACACTTGGGCGACAATCCTCTCATCGTCAAGGCGGCGGAGGCGATTGGCGCGGAACGGGTGGATTTGGTGCTGGAAGATTGGCTGGGCGAGGTGGTGATGGCGGCGGCGCGGTCGGGTTTCCTGACGGAGGCGCGAGTCGGGATTGTGCTTGACTGAGGAAATACCAGGTCATCGCTTTTTCCCACCCATGGAAAAGCGAGACGGATCGTTCCGGCCAGTCGGAGGGTGGATCGGCGTTGCATTGTGGATTTCAGGAGAACCAGGATGAAGAAAAGCGCGATTTATTGGATGCTTGCAATCCTGTTTGCGCTGGCGGGCGCGGCGTCGGCTCGGGCCGCTTCCGAAGTGGACAGCGTGGTGCGGCTGCTGACCGAGCGGTTGACCACCTCGGGCGAGGGCAAGGTGATCCGGGTGGGGGAAACCGGGCTGTTGTTTCTCCAATTTGACCGACAGGGTGGTCTGGCGGAAGGCGGTCAAGTCGAATTGAAGCGCATGGGAGCGCCGATCCGGGTGGGCAACGAGACGGTCGGTTACGAAGAAGAAACCGTGGGCATGGCGACCATCACCAAGCTGATGAAGGACAAGGCGCTGGCGCAGATGGCCGGGGGCGCCAAGGGCATCGCCAAGGCCGGCGACAAGGTCTACGCCGCCGGCGATCAAAAGGGACGGTTGGTGGTGACGCCGTTCACCTACAACAACAATCCGACCGAATTCAGCATCAACCTGCAGGAGAAACTGATCACGGCGCTGGTCAACAAAGGCATCAAGGTGGTCGAGCGCAGTCAGTTGGAAAGAGTGCTGAAGGAGCAGCAGTTGAGCTATTCGGGGTTGGTCGATTTAAGCTCCGCGCAACAGATTGGCAAGTTGCTGGGCGCGGGCGGCATCGTGTTGGGTACGATCACCGATCAAGGCAATGCGGTGGCGGTCAATTCGCGCCTGGTTGAAGTGGGAACCGCCGACATCGTGGCCGCCGCCGAAGCGGAGTTGGCGAAAACACCCTTGGTTGCTCAAGGATTGGAGAAAATCGTTACGGAATCGGGAGGTTCTGGTAGTTCTTCAAAAGCAGGCACAGGGACGGGGAAAAAACCGGATAAGAATTCCCTGTTTTTTGAAAACGATGTCGTGAGAATAGAAGCCGTTTCATTTGTACAACAACCAGAAGGATTATTACTGAAATTGAGATATTGGAACAGAACAAAACTTGATAATCAGTTAGGTCTAGCCCATCCCGAGGAAAACACGTATCTTGTCGATAATGAGGGAAACCAATACTCGTTTAAAGAAGCTGAAATGGATGGCAGACGCCATAATCTTCCGGTTGGCGCACCCCGTATCTCCGATATTCTTTTCCGAAATGGCGGCCTGGCGGGTAAGGAATTCATCTTTACAGCCAAATATTTTTCCCGTCATGGTATCAGGGATTTCTCGGTCAGTATTGCGGGATTGAAGCCTCAATAAATTCTTCGGGGGATTAAATTCATCACAACCGGGCTTGAAGCCCGCCTCCGACCCTGTCCCTGTCCCCCGGAGCCACGCCATGCGTTTTTTCAACACCGAAGGCCCGGTCCGGTCTGAAGACCACTACAGCCTGCCGCCCCTGCAACGCTGGAATCTGGACGAAGTGCTGACGCTCATCGACCAGAAGAAATACTTCCTGCTGCACGCCCCGCGCCAAACCGGCAAGACCACCTGCCTGCTGGCGCTGATGAACCATCTTAATCGTGAAAGCCGCTACCGGGCGCTGTACGTCAATATCGAAGCCGCCCAGGCGGCGCGCGAGCGGGTCGAGGCCGGCATGGCCGCCGTGGTGCAGGCGATAGCCAACAGCGCCACCTGGCGGCTGGGAGACAGCCATGCCGACGCGCTGGCTCGCGAGGTTCTCCAAAGCCCATCGCTCCTGGTGGGCGTGGAAGCTTTTCTCACCCGCTGGTGCGCCCAGTCGCCGCGCCCGCTGGTGTTGCTGCTCGACGAGGTGGATGCCCTGATCGGCGACACGCTGATTTCGTTGCTGCGCCAGTTGCGGGCCGGTTACGAGCAGCGTCCTCACCATTTCCCGCAGACGGTGATTCTGTGTGGGGTGCGCGATCTGCGCGATTATCGGATTCATTCCCACGCTGGGGCCACGATAATCACCGGCGGCAGTGCGTTCAACATCCGGGCGAAATCGTTGCGCCTGGGCGATTTTACCCCGGCCGAGGTGGTGACTCTGCTTCAGGAACACACCACCGAGACCGGACAGGTGTTTACGCCCGAAGCCTTGGCGCGGGTCTGGCATCTGACCCAGGGCCAACCCTGGCTGGTCAATGCCCTGGCTTACGAGGCCTGCTTCGAGATGTCGGCGGGGCGCAATCGAAGCCAACCGATCACGGTGGACCTGATCGACCAGGCCAAAGAGCGGCTGATCCTTAATCGGGTGACCCACCTGGATCAACTCGCTGACAAGCTGCGTGAAGACCGGGTGCGACGAGTCATCGAGCCGATGCTGGCCGGCGCCACGCTGGGCAGCGTTCCCGAGGATGACATTCAGTATCTGCTCGATCTAGGTCTCTGCCGAATGGCACCCGGTCAGGGTCTGACCATCGCCAATCCGATCTACCGCGAAGTGCTGCCCCGCGCCCTGGCGTTTACCCCACAGGCTTCGCTGCCGCGGATCACTCCGACCTGGTTGAACGCGGACGGCAGCCTTAACCCCGAGAACCTGCTGGACGCCTTTCTCGCCTTCTGGCGTCAGCACGGCCAGCCCTTGCTAAGCAGCGCGCCCTATCACGAGATCGCTCCCCATCTGGTGCTGATGGCCTTCCTGCACCGGGTCGTCAACGGTGATGGGACCCTGGAACGCGAATACGCCATCGGGTCGGGACGGATGGACCTTTGTCTGCGGTACGGGACGGTCACGCTCGCCATGGAGCTTAAGGTGTGGCGCGACGGCGCCCCGGACCCACTCAAGGAAGGGTTGACGCAGTTGGACGGTTATCTGACCGGGCTGGGTCTGGACACGGGCTGGCTGGTGATCTTCGACCGCCGGGCCGGACAACCGCCGCTGGCCGAACGCACGGCCGCCATCGAGCAGACCAGCCCCCAGAATCGGCGCACCCAGGTGGTGCGCGCCTGAGCGATCCATCGCGCCGACGGGTGGGAGAGGAGAGTAAATAGGAGGAACGATATGAAAGAACTAGCCGGACTTTGGGTGTTCGTCGGTCTGCTGGCGCTGGCGAGTGCGGCCTCGGCCCAAGATGATTTGGATGTGGATCATGCGGTAGAATAGTTGATGAATAGGCTGGCCACGCCCGTTGAGAGGGCGCAGCAAGCCGAAGAGGTGCAGCAACAATATGAGAAGAAGGTGCCGGCATATATGAAGCCGCAGGAGATTGCCCTAAGTTCCACTAAGTCACTGAAACAACGGGAGACCACGGAAATGGGACGATTGATAGAAATGTTGACCGCTTCCGGCGAGGGTACAGTCATCCAGGTCGGCGAAACAGGTGTGCTGTTTATCCAGCTTGATCGGCAGGGGATTCTGACCGAAGAGAGTCAAGTAGAGCTGGTGCGACCTCGACCGCCGGCTCGAGTGGATGACGAGAGAGTCGGCTTCGATGAGGAAAGCCTGGGTACGGCAAGGATTTTCAAGCTGATTCGGGATAAGGCGCTTGCACGCATGGCGAGAAACGCGAAGGGGATCGCCAAACCGGGCGATAAAATCTATGCGGCTGATAGAAAAACGAAACGCCTGGTGGTAGCGTCTTTTACCTATAATAATGATTTGACTGAATTTAGCATCAGTCTGCAAGAAAAATTGATTACCGCGTTGGTGAACAGAGGACTCAAGGTGGTCGAACGCAGTCAGTTGGAAAAAGTGATAATCGAACAAAAATTAAGTTATTCAGGCCTGATCGATTTAAATTCCGCGCAGCAGGTTGGAAAATTGTTGGGCGCGGTCGGGATGTTGCTGGGTACGATCACCGATGAAGGCAATGCGGTAGCGGTCAATGCGCGCCTGGTTGAAGTGGAAACCGCCGACATTTTGACCGCCGCCGAGGTGGAACTGGCAAAAACGCCGCTGGTGGCTCAAGGATTGGGAAAAGTCATTAGAGCCTCAGGAGTGCAACCTTAAAAGTATTAAGCGCCTCTTTCCAAAAGCCATCCAGGTGCCGATGGAAGATTGGACTATTTGATGCTCGCTTCCAAACCATGTTGCCCGCTCGCCTCGTTGCCTCCGCATTCATTCTCGCCCTCTTCGGCACCGCCACCTTGGCGGATCCTGCTTCTGATTTAACCGTTATCGCCAAATTCATCAATCAGCGACACATCGATCACCCCTCGCTAACGGCTATTCCCACCGATTCCCTTACTCGCTTGCAGGCGTTTCTAGCGAGGCTCGATCCGTATTCAAGTTATTTGAATCCCCAGGAATTCGCCCGTGAAAATCGTGAGATTGACATCCGACAACCCGGCATCGGCGCCCTGGTGACCCAGAACCGCGAGGACGGGTGGATTTTGGTTCCGTTCCTCGACGGTCCCGCCTATCGGGCCGGCATTCACGATCCGGTCAAATTGATCCGGGTGGAGACCTGGGAAGCGTCTACATCGGATTTGGCGACCCTGGCGACCTTGGTCAAAACCCGTTCGCGCGTGCGCATCGAAGCGATGGATTTGATCACCGCCGAGCCCGTGCGGGCCACGGTTCGGATTAAGCCGTTTCAGGTTCGACCCGTAGAGGTTATCGAGATCGAAGGGCAATCCATCCTGCGGTTACACGTTTTCGCGGAAAACTACACGGTTTCCCTGCTTCGCCAAGCCCTAAAGCAACTGGCTTCAGCCGACAAACCGCCGGTGATCGATCTGCGCTACGCCACCGGTGGAGACTTGCTGGAAGCGCTGGACAGCGTTTCGCTGATCCTGCCCCGGCAGGCGCCCATCGCCACCACCGCCACCAGCGATCAAGTGACGGTGACGTTCAAAAGTCGCAACGATCAGCGGGTAACGCCCGGTCCGGTCTATCTTCTCATCGGCCCCAATACGGCCAGCGCGGCGGAAGTGTTTGCGCGCGCCCTGCACCATTACGGATATGCGGTGCTGGTGGGCCAACCCAGCTTCGGCAAATGCCTGACGCAACAACTCGTCGAATTGCCCGCCAAGGATGGGCTGAAATTGACGGTCGGGCGCATCCTGGACCCGGCCGGTCAGTATTGCGCGGGCCGGGGAATCGCCCCTGATGTTCGCCATACCGGCAACATTCACGACACCGCCGCGCTGTTGCGGTCGATCGAGGCGCACAACCAGACGCATCGCCTGGTTTGCCGAGCGGAACCTTATCGCACCCAACTCGCTTTGGAACAGGGCATCACCCAGCTTGGATGGAGCCAGGACAGCGGAAAATACCAGCTAATTTCCCTGGTCACGCCGGCAGGCAACTGGCGCCTTTGCCTCGGTCCCCCCTTGGCGATGCCAGCGGCTCTGTCGTTGCAAAAAACTCTCACCAGACGTCTTGATGCGAAGATATTGCTGTTTCCGCTCTTTCCAGCTTTACCACCCATTGAGAGCCTATGTGAAAAGTATAAACTCAGGGTACACATTTATGACGGGCACTCTTCATTAGTTTGAG